>Ga0326511_10003085_pt1 | contig 13450 bp, 11 predicted proteins | sample 0_2496_0518_D_FD_203701 | JGI IMG/M metagenome (GOLD analysis project Ga0326511, IMG submission 203701) | Bovine rumen microbial communities from UC Davis, California, United States - 0_2496_0518 | ecosystem: Host-associated > Mammals > Digestive system > Stomach > Rumen | place: USA... | reverse complement strand
AGGAAAACCTTCTCTGAGAACTGTTCTTTTCTTACAATTTTGTTCATAAATGTTGCTTGTCTGCTACAAAATGATTGAAATTCGGCTGCAAAGGTACGAATAAGCGAGCAAAATGCCAAATTAATACAAAAAAAAGATGCGGAACAATCAATATTCCGCATCTTTTGATAATTTTCCTTGATGAAAGGTGAGCCTTTACAACAGGATTAAGCCTCAGCGGGAGCCTCTTCAGTGGCGGCTGCCTCCTCAGCGGGAGCCTCAACCTCGGGCTCAGCCACAGCAGCAGCTTTCTTGTCAGCTACCTTCTTGGCAATAGCTTCGTTCACTTTCTTCTCCTCTGCCAGAGCCTTTGCTGCTGCATCCTTCTTAGCCTTAGCTACCTCGGCTGCTACCTTTTCAAGACCCTTCTGCTTGTCTGCCTTCCATGCATCGAACTTCTTCTGAGCAGTAGCCTCGTCGAAAGCGCCCTTCTTCACGCCACCCTTCAGGTGCTTCATCAGGTAAACGCCCTCGCGGCTGAGGATGTTACGAACAGTGTCAGTGGGCTGTGCGCCTACCTCTACCCAGTACAATGCACGGTCGAAATTCAAGTCTACCGTGGCGGGATTGGTGTTAGGATTGTAAGAACCAATCTTCTCAGTGAAACGACCATCACGTGGTGCACGAGCGTCGGCGATAACGATGCTGTAGAAAGCATAGCTCTTACGACCACCGCGCTGCAATCTGATTTTTGTTGCCATGTTTTAATTGTTGTTTTGTTGTTAAAAATTTGAATTTCATGCTCCCATCTCGTGAAAGCGGGTGCAAAGGTACAAATATTTGTGCAAATAACCAAAGAAAAATTCATTTTTTGTTCTTTTTCCTATATATACGAGACAGGGACGAGACAGATTTTTGATTCCTGGGTGCAATAAATGGCGCGATAGCCCGTTCTTAATTATATGGTTCAACAGTATGCATTGTTTTTCGATATCGACGGGACACTCGTGAGTTTCAAGACCCATGAGATACCACCATCTACCATTCAGGCGCTGGTGCAGGCTAAGGCTAATGGGTCGCGTGTTTATATCGCAACTGGTCGTCCGCCGTTGATTATCACTAACTTGGGAGCTATAGAGCATCTGATTGATGGCTATATCACCACCAACGGTGCGCTGTGCTATGTGGGTGACGAGTTAATTGCATGTCAGGCGATTCCCAAAGAGGATGTGATGACCTGTGTGGAAGACTGTCAGAAGAAAGGGCATAGTCTTATCGTAATAGGTCGCAAGGATGTGGCTGTGATAGACCCCCAGGGTGATGTGGATCGTATCTTCCGTCAGATGCTGGCTGTGAAGAATCTGGATAAGGCCTCACCGCTGGATGTGGTGCTGCAACAGGACATCCTGCAGTTGACGGCATTCTTTCCTGCCGACTATGAGCCGCAGCTGATGGCTCGTATGACACATTGTGTGTCTGGTCGCTGGCATCCTGAGTTTACGGATATTACTGCTAATGGTGCCGACAAGGGTAAAGGTATTGTGGCGATGGCGCGTCATGAGGGTTTTGATCTCAGTCATACCATCGCTTTTGGTGACGGGGGTAACGATACCTCGATGATTCTGCAGGCTGGCATTGGCATAGCAATGGGTAACGCTATCGATGAGCTGAAACAGCAGGCAGACTATGTCACCACCTCTGTCGATGATGACGGGGTGCTCAACGCCCTGCGCCATTTTCAGGTGATTCCGAGTTCTGATAGGAGACAGGAACTGTCGATATTGATACCTGTATACAACAGTGACTGTCGTCAGCAGGTGACGGCATTGAGTCATCAGGCAGAGACTATAGAGGGTCTCAGATGCGAGATTGTCGTAGCCGATGATGGGTCGGATGATGTAGCATTGCAAGGCATTAATGCTGAGTTGTCCGCTCTACCCAATGTGCGTTATATTCGCAGGGAACAGAACGTAGGACGTGCTGCCATTCGAAATTACCTGGCACATGAGGCCCGATACGAGTGGTTGCTGTTTATGGATGGCGATATGGCGATACCTGCAGATATTTTCCTGAAAAACTGGGTGGAGGCTGAAGCTGACGAAGTGGCCTATGGCGGCTATGTGGTGGGTGAAGGCTCACGCTCTTCCTTGCGTTTTATTTACGAGAAAGAGAATGAGCCGATGCATCGGGCAGCGGAGCGCAGGAAGAGGCCCTATCAACATTTTCATACCTGTAATTTCTTGATACGTAGGGACTTGATGCTGGCTAATCCTTTTGACGAGCGTTTCCGCCACTATGGCTATGAGGATGTTCTCTTTGGTAAGCAGTTGAAGAAAAACGATGTAAAGATTGAACATGTGGATAATCCTGCGGGTTTTTTCGACTTTGAGGACAACGTCCATTTTGTCAATAAGACGGAAGAGGGACTGCGTACGCTCCACGCTTTCAGCAGCGACCTGCGTGGCTATTCGCAGATGCTGACGTTTGTTGAGGGTATTCACTTGGGTGTCGTACGTTGGTTCTTCCGTTGCTGGCATCGTCTATTTGGGGCCTTGGAACGCAGGAACCTATGTGGTCAGAGTCCCTCGCTAAAGATTTTCAAATTATATAAGTTAGGATACTACTTGAGCATAAAAAAGTAATCATATGACGAAGAGATTTGCATTTAAGATGTTTTTGAAGCCAGGCTTCGAGGACGAATATGCTAAGCGTCATGCTGCCATCTGGCCAGAGCTGAAGAAGATGATAAAGGAGCAGGGCGTAGGTAACTATAGCATCTACTGGGACAAGGATACGAATATTCTGTTTGCCTATCAGGAGTGCTCGAAGGAAGGCAATTCGCAAGATACCACTCATGTTGATCCCATCACGCAGCGTTGGTGGGATATGATGTCGGATATCATGGAGGTGAATGACGACAATTCGCCTGTGACCATTCCGTTGCCAGAGCTATTCCATCTGGACTAACGCGTCGATGGGACTACGCAGAATCAGTCCTACTGAGTAGCCTTCTTCTTGGGCTGCCTGCTTCAGTTGTTCTTGATAATAGAAGGCAATGCTGCCAACGGCAGAGATGGGTAGGTCGCGACGTTGGTAGGGTTTTATATTGTGTGTAATGAACTCTCGGAAATTATTGGTTATCAACTCGTTAACAGCAGGCACGCAGGTGTGCTTACTGATGAATTCTGATAGCGAAGCCAGCCAACGGTTGGCCTGTGGCTGACGATACACACGGTCTATTATCTGTGGCATTGACAACTGCAGTTCCGACTCAAAAGTCATCTTGAGATCTTGGGATAGTCTGCCTTTATAAAGGGCATTTAGGAAACGTTTTCCCAAGGTGGCACCACTGCCCTCGTCACCTAGGATATAGCCCAAGGCGGGAGTGTTCATAACAATCTGCTGACCATCGAACAGGCACGAGTTGGCACCTGTGCCCAAGATGCAGGCGATACCCTCTTTCATTCCACACAGTGCTCGTGCTGCCCCCAGCAAGTCGCTTTGGGCCTCGATGTGGGTGGCCTGAGGAAAAGCCTCCTGTAGCAGTTGCTGCATCTTCGTTTGCAACTCGGGCCTCACACCACTTCCGTAAAACTGAATGCTCTCAACATAAGCTGTTCCAATTTGAGGCAGCAACTCGTCTTTCAGGATGCTGCGAATAGTGGCTTCGTCCTGATGGAAAGGGTTAATACCTTGAGTCTTGATTCGCTGGCCGTCAATGGCCCAGTCGGTTTTTGTGCTGCCGCTATCAGCTATGAGCAAATGATGTTTCATGATGGTTATCTTACAGATTGTTTGTATTTTATATATCTAAGCCGTATCTGGTCAACATATTCGGCCGTTTCCTTACCTCGCATATAGCCGCTCTGAACCAGCGAGTCTTGATAATACTTCGGATCGCTGAGGCGAAGCACATATTCCTTCACATCGCTCCATACCTGAGGATTGCGACCATCGCGCTCGGCCAACCTCATGGCGTCGCGAATATGTTGCAGACCACCATTATAGGATGCCAATGCCAGATTCTGACGCTCGGAATAGTTGTGCACAAACGACAGCTCGCCCTCCAGCTCCTTCAGCAGACGGGTGGCTGCTTCGATGTTCTTCTCAGGATTGGTTATCTCATCACGAGGCAGTCCAAGATGGTCGGCTGTTGCAGGCATAATCTGCATGAGACCCTTGGCGCCAGCCCATGATTGTGCTTCTGGGTCGAAGGTGGACTCCTGATAGCATTGGGCTGCCAACAGTCGCCAGTCCCAACCTATTCTTCTTCCGTATAAGCGGAAAAGGCCGTCATAACGCGAAATGACCTGATGGGAAAGCATGGGGGCATAGACACGTCGCTGGACACGAGGTCGTGAGAGCAGCTTTTTTTCTTGCAGTTGGGCTTGTGCCAGCATATCGGGCTTATACCAATTGTTCAGAGCCTCTTCCAATAAAGGTTTTCCTGGACCAATGACCCATCCAGGCGTCTTGGTGTTTGTGGTGTCGAGTGCCATGATGATGATGTCGGCATCGCCAGCAGTCAGGCGTTCTCTCAGTTCACTGGTGTCACGACAGGTCTCCATGCGCAGCTTCACGCCAAGTTCGCTGGCAAACTGTTCTCCCAAGAGATAATGTGCGCCCAGATGGCGACCTTGGTAGCCATAATAAGTGTCAGGACCTATGAGGGTCACGCCAATCAGCTCGCCAGCCTGTTGTATCTCAGAGAGGTCGAACTGTGAATTGCTCCCCTCGGAGGTAGAAACCGTCCAGGGTGGGGTAATGGTCTCCTGTCGTTGCGAGCAAGACGCAAAGAGCAGGAAAAAGAGCATAAATATACTAGTCTGTTTCAAAAAACTCAGAATTTTGATGCAAAAGTAAGCATTTTATTGCAAATTAAAGAAAAAAACTGTAATTTTGCATCCGAATAAATAAGATATAGGGTAAAAAGGTAAATTAATTAAGATATGTTACGTATTGCAGTACAATCAAAGGGACGTCTGTTTGAAGACACCATGCAGTTGCTGAGTGAGGCTGATATCAAGGTGAGCGCCAGTAAGCGTACCCTGTTGGTAGAGGCAAGTAATTTCCCATTGGAGGTCCTTTATCTGCGTGATGATGATATTCCACAGTGTGTGGCTACAGGTGTGGCCGATATCGGTGTGGTAGGTGAGAACGAATTTGTGGAGCGCGGTGCCGAGGCCGATATTGTTTCCCGACTGGGATTCAGCCGTTGTCGTTTGTCGCTGGCCATCCCCAAGGATATCGATTATAAGGGTCTGGAGTGGTTCAATGGCAAGACCATCGCTACTTCTTATCCTGTTATCTTGGAGAAGTTCCTCAGCAAGAATCAAATCAAAGCAGAGATTCATGTCATCACAGGTAGTGTGGAGATAAGCCCAGGTATTGGTTTGGCAGATGCCATCTTTGATATCGTCAGCAGCGGATCTACGTTGGTAAGCAACAACCTTCGTGAGGTAGAGGTGGTGATGCAGAGCGAGGCCTTGTTGATTGGACATGCAGGTATGAGTCATGAGAAGAAAGACTTGCTCAACCAGATGCTGTTCCGCTTTGCTGCCGTTCGTGAGGCTGAAGATAAGAAATATGTCCGCATGAATGCACCAAAGGCCCGTCTGCAGGAGATTATCAACGTGTTGCCTGGTCTGAAGAGTCCCACCATCATCCCTCTGGCTGATGAAGAATGGTGCTCTGTACATACTGTACTCGACGAGAAACGCTTCTGGGAGATTATTGGTCAGTTGAAAGACCTGGGTGCACAAGGCATTTTGGTGACACCTATTGAGAAGATGATTCTTTGAAAGGTAAAAAGGTAAAAAAGTAAAAGGTGAAGATTATCAATTATCCCAAACAGGAGCAATGGGCTGAGATTTGTCAGCGTCCGCATTTGGACATCACGCAGTTGATGAACACCGTCAGCAGCGTGTTGAGCGATGTTAAGGCACGCGGAGACGAGGCTGTCAAAGAATACGAGGAGCGTTTTGACCATGTGGCGCTCGCCTCTCTGGCTGTTACTGAAGCCGAGATTGACGAAGCCGAGACATTGGTGAGTGCCGACTTGAAGGCTGCTATCAAACTGGCTCATGAGAATATTTTCAAGTTTCATGCTGCGCAGAAGTTTGAAGGTCAGAAGATTGAGACACGTGCTGGTGTGGAATGCTGGCAGAAAAGTGTGGCTATTGAGAAGGTTGGTCTTTATATTCCTGGAGGCACTGCCCCGTTGTTCTCTACGGTGTTGATGTTGGCTACGCCTGCCAAGATTGCCGGATGCAAGGAGATAGTGCTATGCACACCTCCTAACCGCGAAGGCAAAGTGAACCCTGCCATCCTGGTGGCAGCACGTGTGGCAGGTGTCAGTCGTATCTTCAAGGCTGGTGGTGTGCAAGCCATTGGAGCGATGGCTTACGGCACAGAATCTGTTCCCAAGGTGTATAAGATCTTCGGTCCTGGAAATCAATATGTGATGGCTGCCAAACAGCAGGTATCGCTGGGTGAGGTGGCCATCGATATGCCAGCAGGTCCTAGTGAGGTGTGTGTGTTGGCAGATGATACTGCCGATGCCTCCTTTGTGGCTGCCGACCTGTTGTCGCAGGCAGAGCACGGTATCGATTCGCAGGTGCTGCTTGTCACTACTTCGGAAACGCTGCTCCAGCAAGTACAGGATGAGGTAGCCCGACAGTTGGACTTGTTACCAAGAAAGGATATTGCCCAGAAGGCACTCGAGAACAGTCGTTGCGTACTTGTCAGCTCTTCTGAGGAGATGATGGCGCTCTCTAACGCGTACGCGCCCGAACATCTTATTATACAGACGGAGAACTACGAAGAGATGGCCGAGCAGGTGGTGAATGCAGGTAGCGTGTTCTTAGGGAAATATGCCTGTGAGAGTGCTGGTGACTATGCCAGCGGCACGAACCACACACTACCCACTCATGGTTATGCCACAGCCTATAGCGGCGTTAATTTGGACAGCTACTGTCGTAAGATAACTTTCCAGCACCTGTCGCAAGAAGGCATCCGACAGATTGGTCATGCCGTAGAACTGATGGCAGAAGCCGAACAGCTGGATGCGCACAAAAATGCGATGATGGTACGCTTACGTGCAATTGAGAATTGAAAATTGAGATTTGAGAATTATGATTAGTCTTGAGAAACTGACTCGTAAGAATATTTGGAACCTGGCTCCCTATAGTTGCGCTCGCAATGAGTTCTCGGGGGCCAACGCTACTGTATTCCTCGATGCAAATGAGAATCCTTATGGCAGTCCCCTAAACCGTTATCCAGACCCTCTGCAGTTGGAACTGAAAAAGAAGATAGAGCAGGTAAAGGGTATTCCGGCCGAATATACCTTTCTGGGTAATGGAAGTGATGAGGCCATCGATTTGCTATACCGTTGCTTCTGCGAGCCCAAGGAAGATAATGTGGTGGCCATAGAGCCTACCTACGGCATGTATAAGGTTTGTGCCGATATCAACGATGTGGAGTATCGTCCCGTGTTACTCGATGAGAACTATCAGCTGATGGCAGAGAAGATGCTTGCAGCCTGTGATTCCCACACGAAGGTGATATGGATCTGTAGTCCCAACAATCCTACGGGTAATGACATCAACCGTGAGGAAATTCTCAAGATACTGAATGCTTTCGAGGGTATTGTAGTGGTTGATGAGGCCTATAGCGATTTCTCCCACCTGCGTCCGTTGCGCTATGAACTGCCCCGTTATCCCAATCTGGTGGTGCTCAATACGCTGAGCAAGGCGTGGGCTTCGGCTGCTATCCGACTGGGTATGGCTTTTGCTTCGCCTGCTATCATTGATATCTTCAATAAGGTGAAGTATCCTTATAACGTCAATTACCTCACACAGCAGCAGGCCATCAAGGTGCTGAGCGATCCGCTTGAGGTGGAACGATGGGTGCAGTTGATTCTGCAGGAGCGTACACGAATGCTCGAGGCTTTCAGTCAGTTGCCAATCTGTCAGAAAGTTTATCCCACCGATGCCAACTTCTTCCTTGCTAAGGTCAGCGATGCTCAGGGTATTTATGACTATTTGGTGGATCAGGGAATCATTGTCAGGAACCGCACACGCGTACAGCTTTGTCATAACTGTCTGCGTATCACCATCGGTAGCCGCAATGAAAATAGTGAGCTGATTGGTGCACTCCGCCAATACAAATAAAAGATAAAGAAGAAAAAAAGATACTCATTTTTTTGTCGTTATAAAAAAAATGAGTATCTTTGCACTCGATTTCAGAAACAGCGTTTCTTTCCGTGAAGCGCTTTATTACAAAAATCACATTCACATTTAATAATTTTGTCGTAAACATATTATTGTCAGATATGTACACCAAAGAGCAATTAGAGAAGATGCCAATCCCCGAATTAATGGAGGTTGCAGGGCAGTTGGGAGTGAAAGTATCTCAAGATGACACGATGGAGAACGTTATCTATGAGATTCTTGATAAGGCCGCAATAGAGAGTGCTTCGGGCGCTTCGGCCACCAAGCGCAAGCGCACCCGTATTGCCAAAAAAGATACTGACAAAGTATATTCTGTCAGTGGAAAGGAGGGTGAAAACCTTGATGTAAAGAACCAGAAGAGCAAAGCACCAGATGCACCGTCTTTGTTTGGCGATCTGCCAGAGCCACAACCTGAACAAGAGGCTCCTGTCGCTGAGGAGGCACCTGCCGAAGAGCCTAAGCCAAAGCGTAGAGGCCGTAAGTCTAAGGCCGAGCTGGCTGCCATTGCTGCCGAAGAGGCTGCAAAGCAAGCACAGGAGGCTGCTGCAGCTCAGGAGGAGGTAAAGGACGATGATTTATCAGACATTATTCCTGAGGCTAGTGCCAACTTTTCTTCTGACGAAGAGCCTGCTGTCGAGATGCTTGAGCAGTTGCAGGAGAAAATGTCGCGTCATCAGGAGATGTCATCTGAGATGCAGAGTCTGATGGAAGACGAGGATGTATGGGAAGGAGACCCAGGCGATGGTACTGACTTTATCACTGTGGTTGACCTGCCTATCGAGGATCAGGCAGCCATTCCTACGTTGGATATTTTTGACCGTCCTGTCGTTCAGCAGGCAGAGCAGGTGTACCAGCCTACTGCTGGTCCACAGTCTGCAGCTTCTACTGCCCGTTATGACTTTGAGGATTTGATTACTGGTAACGGAGTCTTGGAACTCTTGCAGGATGGTTATGGCTTCTTGCGTTCCAGTGACTATAACTATCTGTCGTCGCCCGATGATATCTATGTCTCGCCCCAGCAGATAAAAAAATATAGCTTGAAGACTGGCGATGTGGTGGAGTGTACGGTACGTCCGCCTCACGATAATGAGAAATACTTTGCTATGTCGACCGTGACGTCTATCAATGGACGTGAGCCGTCGGAAGTGAGAGACCGTGTGTCGTTCGAGCATCTGACACCTTTGTTCCCTGAAGAGAAATTCAAACTCTGTGGCGACCCCGCCACCACAAATCCCTCGACCCGCATTGTGGATCTGTTCTCGCCTATTGGTAAGGGACAGCGTGCGCTGATTGTGGCACAGCCCAAAACAGGTAAGACTATCCTGATGAAGGATATTGCCAATGCTATTGCTGCCAACCACCCTGAGGCTTATATCATGATGCTGCTTATCGACGAGCGTCCTGAGGAGGTGACAGATATGAGTCGTACGGTTAATGCTGAGGTGATCGCCTCTACGTTCGATGAGCCTGCCGACCGTCATGTGAAGATTGCAGGTATCGTGCTCGAGAAAGCTAAGCGTATGGTGGAATGTGGTCACGATGTGGTTATCTTCCTCGATTCTATCACTCGTCTGGCCCGTGCTTATAACACCGTTTCGCCTGCCAGCGGTAAGGTGCTGACGGGTGGTGTCGATGCCAATGCCCTGCAGAAGCCCAAGCGCTTCTTCGGTGCTGCTCGTAATATTGAGAATGGCGGTTCGCTCACCATTATTGCCACTGCCCTTGTTGATACTGGTTCTAAGATGGACGAGGTCATCTTCGAGGAGTTCAAGGGTACGGGTAACTCTGAGATTCAGCTCGACCGTATGCTGAGCAACAAGCGTGTGTTCCCTGCATTGAACCTTGTTCAGTCATCTACACGTCGCGACGACCTGCTGCAGGACCAGACCACGCTCAACCGCATGTGGATTATCCGCAAGTTTATTGCCGAGATGAACCCGATAGAAGCCATGAATACTGTTCGCGACCGTCTTGTTCAGAGTCGCAACAACGAAGAGTTCCTGATGTCGATGAACGGTTAAAACAAAAGATTTTGTGCAAATTGTTTCGTTATATCAGAAATAATATGTATTTTTGTGGCTGCAAACGAAAGAAACAAAGAATCTATCAAAAAATTAAGAACAGACAATGGCAAAAATTGTAACATTGGGCGAGATTATGCTCCGCCTGTCGCCTCAGGGCAACGACCGTTTTATTCAGAGTGAGTCATTCCGCATCATTCCTGGTGGTGGCGAGGCTAATGTGGCCATTAGCTTGGCTAATTATGGTCATGAGGCCTTTTTTGTAAGCAAATTGCCCAAACATGAGATCGGACAGATTGCTGTCAACGCCCTGCGTCGTTATGGTGTAGACACTCGCTACGTGGCACGTGGTGGTGACCGTGTTGGTCTCTATTATGCTGAGACGGGAGCATCGATGCGTCCCTCAAAGGTTATCTACGACCGTGCACACTCCAGTATTGCTGAGGCTAACCCCTCTGACTTTGACTTCGATGCTATTATGGAAGGTGCACAGTGGTTCCATTGGAGCGGTATCACACCTGCTATCTCAGACAAGGCTGCCGAGCTGACTAAGTTGGCTTGTGAAGCTGCCAAGCGTCATGGTGTGACGGTCTCTGTCGACTTAAACTTCCGTAAGAAGCTGTGGACCAGCGAGAAGGCTATCTCGATTATGCGTCCCCTGATGAAATATGTTGACGTTTGTATTGGCAACGAAGAAGATGCGGAGCTCTGTCTTGGCTTCAAGCCCGATGCTGACGTAGAGGGTGGTCAGACAGACGCTGCTGGCTATGAGGGCATCTTCAAGCAGATGATGCAGGAGTTTGGCTTCAAGTATGTTGTTTCTACGCTCCGCGAGAGCTATAGCGCTACCTATAATGGTTGGAAAGCCCTTATCTATGATGGTAAGGAGTTCTATCAGAGCAAGCGTTATGAGATTAATCCTATCATTGACCGCGTGGGTGGTGGTGATTCGTTCTCTGGTGGTCTGATTCACGGTTTGCTGACCAAGAATACTCAGGGCGAGGCTCTTGAGTTTGCTGTGGCTGCTTCTGCCCTGAAGCACACTATCAACGGCGACTTCAACCTGGTGTCTGCCGAAGAGGTAGAGGCGCTGGCTGGCGGTAATGCCAATGGTCGCGTTCAGCGCTAAGAAAAGGTAAAAAGGTAAAAAAGTAAAAAGGTAAAATGGCAAAGTTTGATAAGATAGCTGTCCTGAAGAAGATAGGTGATACTGGTATGGTGCCTGTTTTCTATCATAAAGATTTGGAGACCTGTAAGAATGTGGTGAAGGCCTGCTATGAGGGTGGTGTCCGTGCATTCGAGTTTACGAATCGTGGCGACTTCGCTCAGGAGGTCTTTGGCGAGCTGGTGAAATGGGCTGATAAAGAGTGTCCTGAGTTGGCTCTGGGTATTGGCTCCGTTGTTGATGCTCCCACCGCAGCCCTCTATCTGCAGCTGGGTGCCAACTTCGTAGTTGGTCCGCTGTTCAATCCTGAGATAGCCCCTGTCTGCAACCGTCGTTTGGTGCCTTATTGCCCAGGCTGCATGACTGTCAGCGAGATTGGTAAGGCTCAGGAGCTGGGTTGCGACCTGACGAAGGTGTTCCCTGGCGATGTTGTTGGTCCCAATATGGTGAAAGGCCTGAAGGCTCCGATGCCCTGGTCAAAGATCATGGTGACAGGCGGCGTTGCCCCTGAGGAAGAGAACCTGACGAAGTGGTTCAAGTCGGGCGTCTTCTGTGTGGGAATGGGCTCGAAGCTCTTCCCGTCAGACAAGGTGAAGGCTTGCGACTGGCAGTATGTAACGGATAAGTGCCGCGAAGCGCTTGGTTACATCGCCAAAGCACGTTCCTGATACTGAATAATTCCTTATAAAACAGGAGGTTAAGGTATGAAGAGTGGTAATGCATTTTCATGGCTTAGCCTCCTGTTGTTTTTGTTCTTATCGTGTACAGACAGGACGGCTCCCGATGTGGACCGTCTGAATGCGCAGTCCTACGACAGTCATTACAGAAATCTGGACTCAACTGCCACCTATGCCCGTCAGGCTTTTATGCTGGCAAAGCAGCGAGGCTATGGTGACGGTCAGGCAGAAGCCCTGAATAATCTGGCTTTTGTCGATATTGCGACGATGCACTATGACGATGCCCGTCAGCATCTGGATAGCATCTTCCTGATTACTGATAACCAGTTGGAGCTGTTGGTGGCCTATATCCAGCAGATGCGTCTGTGCCAGCGCCAATCCCTCAACCGTGAGTTCTACGATTGTCGCGAACATGCCCAGCGCGCCCTCAACCGCATCAACGAAGAGCGCAGCCTGCTGTCAGAGCGTCAGTTGTCGCGTTTGGTCTATGCTGAAAGCGAGCTGGCCATTGTTACCTCCACCTATTATTATTATGTGGGTCTTGAACGTCAGTCTATCGAGGCCATCGAGTCTATTACGCCTGATGTGGAGAACGACACAGCCCAGTGGCTCAACTATTTATATAATATAGGTGCTGGCGGCATCATTACACAGGGCACGCAGGCAGAAATCAACCAGATAGAGTTTGACTATCTGATGCGATGCTTCCTGGTAGCTCAGCAGAACGACTATCCTTATTTCGTGGCCAATTCGTTGGAGGCGCTGGCAGAACATCTCAGCGTGGCAGAATATCGTGAGCAACTGACATTCGACAACCAGCCAGCCATGAAATTCATCAATCCTGCTGATGTGGAGCCGGAGCAGTTGCCGCTGTGGATGGCCGATGGTGCGCTGAACATCTTCCAGACTTATGGCGACACCTATCAGACGGCGGGTGCTTTCCGTACGTTGGCTACATGTTGTCTGTCGTTGAGCGACTATGAAGGAGCTCTTGATAATCTGGAGAAGGCCTTGGGCGATACGCTCATCTTCCAGGCTCCCGACTTGGTGGCCAGCATCCGCGAGCAGCTCAGCGTGGTCTATGCTGCCATCGACCAGAAGTCGCAGAGTGACTATAACCGTAATATCTATCTCGACCTTCAGGAGCGCACTCGTCAGGATCAGCGACTGGAGGCTCGTGCTGCTCAGCTGGAGCAATCGCTTACCCAGCTCAACAGTCTGTTGGTGGCTGTGGTCGTTGCCCTCATCCTTTTCGCGGTTATCGTGTGGCTGTTCTATATCCGCCGCAAGCGTACGTTGCGCAATGAGCACGATGCTCGTCTGGATGAACAGCAAGAGGAGTTAAATGAACAGATGGCGTTGACACGTCTTCATCTG
>Ga0326511_10003084_pt1 | contig 13451 bp, 7 predicted proteins | sample 0_2496_0518_D_FD_203701 | JGI IMG/M metagenome (GOLD analysis project Ga0326511, IMG submission 203701) | Bovine rumen microbial communities from UC Davis, California, United States - 0_2496_0518 | ecosystem: Host-associated > Mammals > Digestive system > Stomach > Rumen | place: USA: California... | reverse complement strand
GGTTTACAGCCATATCAAACTGAGTTCTAACTTTAGTTACGTTCTGTTCCAAGTCATAACTCAGTTTGATATGACTGTAAACCCACTTTGATTCAATACTAATCTCAGCACGAAGGCCGCCTAGAGCTGTTCGAAAGGCGAAGTGTCATGGACAGAAATAGTCCTTTTTGCGAAATAAAATTTCGCAACGCACTGTAAATCAACGATATGCGCAACCCCTCTCAATACTCGCATATTTGCAGGCGACTTTCAGTTTGGTGAATTCCATGCGATTCTCAGAGGGGTGTTTGTCAAGAAAATTCATAATTCCCGCTTGTTCAAAAATAGTTCGTACCTTTGCTTTTGTCCGAGGTAGGGGCAGGCCCTGTGCCAGCCCCTACTTGGCAACTGCGCAGCACGGAAATTTATTCCAGAAAAAAAAGTTGAGGATTTCGTTACTTAATCATTGCTAAATTTGGTTTTTCGCTCAGTTAGTCGTACCTTTGCAAGGCTTATTGTTTTATTGAAATATACAATATATTATAAATAAGGTTATGTCAACACTTAGCTTCGCCCTCTTCGGCAATGTCTACCAACGACACAAGTCGACGGCCATCAAACAACTGCTCAACGCACTGCAACAGCATGACGCCAGAATACTGATCGACGAGGAGTACTACGATTTTCTGAACTGTGCCGAACTCATCGACATCAACTCGGTCGAGACGTTCACCGGCAATAACTTCGACACCGACTTTGCCATCTCAATGGGCGGCGACGGTACGCTGCTGAAGACGGCCAGTCGCGTGAGACAGAAACAGATTCCCATACTGGGTGTGAACATGGGACGGCTGGGCTTCCTGGCCGACGTAAGCGCAGAGAGCATAGAAGAAAGCATCGACGCACTGTTCAGGGGCGACTACTCGGTGGAAGACCGCTCGCTCATCCGCGTGGAGACCAACGGCGAGCCGATAGAGGGCTATGAGTGTGCACTGAACGACGTGGCCATTCTGAAGCGCGACTCGGCCTCGATGATCTCCATCCGCACGAGCATCAACGGCGAGTATCTGACGACCTATCAGGCCGACGGACTCATTATCTCGACACCGACTGGCTCGACAGCCTATTCGCTCTCCAACGGCGGGCCTATCATCGTGCCACGCACCGGGGTGATGCTGATGACGGCTGTGGCGCCGCACTCACTGAACATACGTCCGATTGTGCTGCCCGACACGGCTCAGATAGAGCTGACGGTGTCGAGCCGCAGCCACACCTTCCTTGTGGCCATCGACGGACGAAGCGGCAAACTGCCCGAAGGCACCACGCTGCGACTGTCGAGAGCACCCTACATGGTGAAGGTGGTGAAACGAAGCGGTACACGATACTTTGCTACCCTGAGAGAGAAAATGATGTGGGGAGCGGACGTGAGGTAAATGAAGAATGAAGAGTGAATAGTGAAAAATTTGCTACCGCGAGAAAGGGGAAGTGAGGAGCTGGAGTGACATAAAGAATGTGTTTCATCATCCGGACAGTAAGTATTCGGCGGGTGAGATTTTCAGATGGCTGTGGAAGGTATGGAAGGGCAACCGACTGCAGGCTACGCTCAATGCGACCATCGGACTGGTGGGCGTGGCTCTCTCGCTCTGCATGGTGTGGGCCATGCAAAGGGCTATCGACACGGCTTCGGGAGCACGCAATGGCTCCATCTACGAGGCAGTGGCCGTGATGGCTTTCATCACACTGTGCGAATTTGGCGTTGGCATCTCGCGCACATGGATCAAGAACATCCTGGGGGTGAGAGCACGCAACCGCATGCAACAACAGACGGTGGGCCGACTGCTGCGCTCGGAATGGCGCGGACGCGAGGCCATGCACTCAGGCGACATCATCAACCGACTGGAGACCGACGTGAACCACGTGGTGAACTTCCTCACCGAAACACTGCCGTCGACCATCTCGACCCTGGCCATGTTCATCGGTGCCTTCTTCTATCTGCTACAGATGGACGCGTGGCTGGCCTTCATCACCATAGCCATCCTGCCCATCTTCATGCTGTGCAGCCGCTTCTACATCGCGAAGATGCGCGAGCTGAGCCGCAAAGTGCGCGAGAGCGACAGCTTCATTCAGAACCTGCTGACCGACACCATGCACCACCGCATGCTCATCAAGACGATGGAGGCCGACGAACAGATGCTGAGCCGACTGGAGGGAAAACAGGCGGAACTGCGAAAGCGCGTCAGACAGCGCACGGGCTTCTCGGTGGCATCCAACCTGTTTCTGAACACAGGCTTCTCGCTCGGCTATCTCATCGCCTTCCTCTGGGGACTGGTGCGCATGAGCCACGGCACCATCACCTTCGGTGCCATGACAGCCTTCCTGCAACTGGTGTTCCGCATTCAGGGGCCTGCCCGCGAACTGACCAAGTTGGCCCCGGCCTTCGTCAGCGTGTTCACCTCGGCTGAGCGACTCATGGAGCTCGAAGAGGTGCCTGAGGAGCAACAGGGCGAGCCCATCACGATGCAGGCCCCCTGCGGGGTGCGCTTCACGAACGTGGGCTATCGCTACACGCAGAACCAGCAACCCACCATCACCCACGCAAACTACGACTTCAAGCCAGGCTCATGCACCGCCATACTGGGCGAGACAGGAGCCGGAAAGACCACCCTCATCAGACTGCTGCTCGCGCTCATCAAGCCACAGGAGGGCAGCATCACCCTCTACAACGCTGAGACCGAACAGCCACTCTCACCGCTGCACCGCTGCAACTTCGTCTACGTGCCGCAGGGCAACACGCTGCTGAGCGGAACACTGCGCGACAATCTGCGCATTGGGGCGCCGCACGCCACCGACGAACAGATGAGAGAGGCACTGCGACTGGCCTGCGCACAGTTTGCCGACGAACTGCCCAACGGACTGGACACGACGTTTGGCGAGCAAGGCGGCGGGCTGTCGGAAGGACAGGCACAGCGCATAGCCATAGCCCGCGCACTGCTCCGTCCGGGCAGTATCATCCTGCTCGACGAGGCTACCAGCGCACTCGACGCAGACACCGAAAGACAGCTGCTGGACAATCTGCTGAACAACCAGCACAAGACGGTCATCTTCGTAACTCACCGTCAGGCCGTGGTGAAATATTGCGATCAGGTGATAAACATCGCATAATTTGCGCGTTTTTTCCGCTTAGGAATTATTTTTATTCGTTATTTATTTCTGTGCTTGCAAAAAAGTTAGTATTTTTGTCGACGTTATGAAAATATTTACGAGTGCTCAGATACACGAGCTTGACAACTATACCATCGAGCATGAGCCCATCAAGTCGATTGACCTGATGGAAAGGGCTGCTCGTACACTGACCAATGCCATCACCGAGAAATGGGACAAGAGCGTGCCTGTCGTGGTCTTTGCCGGACCGGGCAACAACGGCGGCGACGCACTGGCAGTGGCCAGGATGCTGATAGAAAAAGAATATCAGGTTCAGACCTACCTCTTCAATATAACTGGCCATCTGTCAGCCGACTGCACGGAGAACCGCAAGCGACTCTGCGACAGGAAAGGCAGGCCGCTGCTCATCGAGGTGACACAGGAGTTCGACCCGCCCCGTCTGGAGAACGGCATGCTGGTCGTCGACGGTCTGTTCGGCTCAGGCCTGAACAAGCCGCTGGCCGGCGGATTTGCCTCGCTGGTGAAATATATCAATGCCTCGAAAGCCGACGTGGTGAGCATCGACGTGCCTTCGGGACTGATGACCGAAGACAACACCTACAACGTTAGTTCGAACATCATAAAGGCCACGCAGACACTCACGCTGGGACAGATCAAACTGTCGTTTCTCTTTGCTGAGAACCAGCAGTACATCGGTGAGGTGCGCGTGCTGGACATCAAACTGAGCAAGGAGGGACGGGAGAAGATTGAGGCCAACTTCACCATGATGGAGGAAGACATGGCCAAGGCTCTGTTGCGCCCGCGCAGTCCGTATGCCCACAAAGGGCAGATGGGCCACGCGCTCATCATTGCCGGAAGCTACGGCATGGCCGGGGCGGCCATTCTGGCCACAAAGGCATGCATGAGGGCTGGCGCAGGCAAGGTGACCGTACACACGCCGAAACGCAACGTGCCTATATTGCAGACAACGATGCCTGAGGCTATCGTCAGCATAGACCGCGAGGAGACTACCTTCACCGAAGGGGTGCCTACCGAAGACTACAGCGCCGTGGGCATAGGCCCCGGACTGGGTACGTCGGAACAGACGGCCATCACGCTGATTGCCCAGCTGCGACGCGCACAGTGTCCGCAGGTGATCGATGCCGACGCACTGAACATACTGGCCAACCGCAGGGCATGGCTGCAACAGTTGCCGAAGGGCATCATCATGACCCCGCATCCCAAAGAGCTGGACCGCATAGAGGGCAAGTGCATCGACTCCTACGAGCGACTGACCAAGGCTCGCGACCTGGCCGAGCGACTGCAAGGATACGTCGTGCTGAAAGGTCACTACACGGCCATCTGCATGCCCGACGGACACGTGGTGTTCAACTCTACCGGCAATGCCGGCATGGCCACAGCCGGGAGCGGCGACGTGCTGACGGGCATCATCACAGCACTGCTGGCACGCGGCTATGAGCGGCAGCATGCCTGTCTGCTGGGTGTCTATCTGCACGGCTTGGCAGGCGATCTGGCTGCACAAGAGCTGGGCGAAGAGAGCGTGATAGCCAGCGACATCATCGACTATCTGCCCAAAGCATTCCTGAAAATAAAAAAGTAAATTGACATAACAAAATGAAACGAAAGTTCCTGACTCTTTTATTATCGGTCTGTGGCTTGACCTTTGCGGCAGCTCAGACGGAGACAAGTGCCTATCACCCCGGCGTTACGCCTGAGGGTGCCATCTACTTCCTGCCCAAGACGGCCATACAGGTGAACGTGCTCGTGGAGAAGAGTGTCTACACGCCTGGTGAGTTTGCCAAATATGCCATGCGCTACCTGCGACTGAAGGACGTGCCACAGGAGTCTGGCACGACCTATCGGGTGGTGGCCGTACAGCAAGCCCCGGTAGGCGTGGCCGACACGACCAAGGCATTCGCAGTGAAGTTCAATGCAAAGACGGTGGCAGCCAACGTGGGACTGAGCCAAGACGGTTGTCTGCTGGCTATCAACACGCAACCGCTGAAGCCCGAACTGCCCAAGCCGTTCAAGGCTGCACCGAAGCCGAAGGAGCTGAACCCGCGCAGCTTCATGAACGAGGAGATTCTGGCTGCCGGCAGCACGGCAAAGATGGCGGAGCTGACGGCCAGCGAAATCTACGACCTGCGCGAGAATCGCAACCTGCTCATCAAGGGACAGGCTGACTACATGCCCAACGACGGAGCACAGATGAAACTGATGCTGGACCGACTGGAGCAACAGGAGACGGCCTTGCGACAGCTCTTCACAGGCAAGACGGTGACCGACACCATCGAGACGGTGCTGACCATCGTACCCGAAGGCTCGATGAAGCAGGTGCTCTTCCGCATTTCGCAGAAGCTTGGTCTGGTAGATAGCGACGACTTGTCGGGTGAGCCTTACTACATCACGGTAGAAGACCTGAAGACACTGCCTGTTGACGACGAGAACGCCAAGAAAAAGAAGTCACAGGTGGAGAGCGGCATCTACGTGAACGTGCCGGGGCGCATGCGCAGCACCATCACCAAGGGCGATGCCAGCGCAATCTCAATCAAGGAGATGCCTGCCGCACAGTTTGGCAACGTGGAGCTGCTGAGCGGCGAACTCTTCAACAAGCGCTATGCCACTCATCTGTGGGTCGACCCTGCATCAGGTGCCGTCAGCCGTCTGGAGGCTGAGCAACCGAAATAACCAGAGCGTGTCCTTCCCCACCCTGCTATCGGAGGGCTGAGAAGCAAGCATCCCACTTCTAAATGTATTTTGAGGCTGCAAGGTATCGCTTTACCTTTGCAACCTCAAATCTTGTTAGGGACTTTTCGACGTTTGTTTACGGCCTTTAGTGGAAGCACTCAGAATCCACATGGAATTCGTATGTGCTGTTGCGGATGCCATCCTGTGTAGGGGCAGGCCCTGTGCCAGCCCCTACATTCGGACAACAGCACTGTACAAACAAAAGTCCGGCACACTGCTGCACCGGACTTTTGCATTCTAATTATTTTTACCCTGCTTAGTTGAAGGGCAGATACCAGTTCTTCTCATCGGTCAGGTCAACGAGAGGTTGCTTGTATTCCAACTTCTTGGCCAACCAGCGACCACCGAAGTTACCACCGTAGAGACCAGCCTTGTTCTTATGACGAGCCAGACGGCAGAGGTCATAGAAACGGGTTCCTTCGAACGAGAACTCCAGCGCATACTCGTCGCAAAGGATGTCCTCCATTGCATTGATAGAGTCCTGCTTGGTAGTGCCAGTCACACCGAAATCCTTGGCAATCTCAGCCAACTTCAGACCAATGATGGTATCGGGCTGATAAGTGGTGAAGCCTGGCTGATAGGTGCTGCCATTGTAGTCGCGAACCAATCCAGCGCCATGCATGTGAACACCGAAGTGGTTGATTTCACGCGAGAACTTGTCGATGTTCTCCTGCGAGAGAATCGTGCTCTTCAGATAAGCCATTGTCTCGCTGCTCAGATAAGCTGCGGGAGCCTTGTCGCCATCCTTGCCACCGACAAGAGAAGAGCAGATGCCGTCCTTCAGAATTGCAAAGGCTGCATCGGGCATGCCCATGCGGTTGAAGGCCTCAGCCAGTCGCAACATGACCGTGGTGCCGCGATAGAGGTTGACACGAGCAAGTATCGGCTTCTGAATCCACACTTTGGCGGTATCGCTTTCATCCTTTCTGGTGAAGGCGTCATAGCGGGTGTCACCCAACTTGGCACTGTTGACTTTGTAGTCGGTCGTTGTGCTCAAAGAAGAGAAATAGTAGTAGTCCTGAGCACGAGAGAGTGCCAGATAGCTGTCGCTTGGCAAGACCTGTATCTCATCCATGTAGTTCTCGGTCGTTGAATAGTAGTTATAACCGAAAGCGTATGGGATGCCCGTTGTTGCACCTTGCAGACGGTTGGGAGCAAAGGGAACATAAGTGATGGCATCATTAGTAGTCATAACAGCCTCATTATACCATGTGCCTCTCACACCAGAGTTGGTACCTGGCCATGACGAAGTGAAATCGGAAGGCAACAAATCGAAATTGCCCATGCTCATCATAAACGACTGACGCAAGGCTGTGTTGTTAACCGTAGTCACCTTCGTCAAATAAGTGATGTAGTGAGAGGCTGCCTTTACGTAGTCCTCTGTCTCCAGATACATGTCGCCAAGAACGAGGTCGACAGGCACAAAGAGCTTGCCAAACGACACGCTAATGTCATGAGGCTTCACATCACCATAAGTAGGCGGTGTGGCATACTGGCCACCAGAATACTGCTCCAAGTCGGGAGCCAGACGGGCAACGATGCCAGCCATGTCGAGACGTTCGAACTGCTCGTCGTCAATCTGTGAAATCTCTGTAAGCGGCTCAGTATAGAAAGGCACTGTTCCGTAGACACGAGCCAACTGCATGTAGGTCCAGGCACGCAAGGCCTTGATGGCCACAAACTCGCGCATCATGACAAAGTCGGCACCTGTACGCAGATTGGTGTTGCAATGTGCGATATAGTAGTTGCAGTTGTTGATGACACGATAGTAGACGTAGGCCGAATCGTATTTGTTGACCTTCGTGGCTGAGAAATTAGCCAACTGGCGCAAGTTGTTGTCCGTATATTCGGTCAGCTTGACCAGATCGCCGCGCATCTCACCTACGAAGAAATACTGGTCAGTCATCTGCTGGACACCCTGCAAAATGCCGAGCGCATAGAAAATTGAGTCGGTCTTCTGATTAATCTCTGGATTGAAGAGCTGACGCTCACTATCCGTTTCGAGCATGTCAGAGCAGGAGAAGGAACCACAGATAGCGCAGACAGCGCAAAAGAATATCTTTAAACGTTTCATAATTCCTAAATCGTAATTCATAATTCAATTTAATTAGAGGTTAATCTTTACACCGGCAATGAACGAACGACCCTGAGCCAGGTTGCCGCAGTCGATGCCCTGATAATAGACTCCACTGTTGATAGAGAATTCGGGATCGTTGCCCAGATACTTCGTCAATGTGAACAGATTCTGTGCCTCGGCCCAAACGCTCACACCCTGCAGCCATGTCCAAGAACCGGGAATAGGCAACTTGTAGCTAAGGTGAACGGTCTTCAGACGCAGATAGCTGCCATCCTCAATCCAACGGTCGCTGAAGCGGTTGTTGTTCATAGGATCGCCGAAGTTTGCACGTGGCAATGTGGCCTGCTGGCCTTCGTAGCGCCAACGGTTGACTTCTGATACCTGCTGATTGAAGAAGTTAGAGCCGGCATTAAGAATAGAACGCTGATAGTTGTAGACATCGTTGCCAAGTGAATAGTTGAAGCCCAGAGAAAGTGTCAGGCTCTTCCAAGTGACATTGGCAAAGATGTTACCATAGATGTCGGGATTAGGATTGCCAATGATGGTCTTGTCGGCCTCATTGATTTTGCCATCACCATTTATGTCAACGAAGTGTACATCGCCAGCCTTGAAGTCCTGACGCTGACCGGCATTGTCCTCCATGTAGAGATAGCCGTTGTTTCCGGCAGCACTTGCCTCTGCATCGGAAGCAAACACCCCTGCGGTCTTGTAGCCATAGAACATGGCCACGGGATTGCCCACACTGGTAAGAATGTTATTGTCGCCATAAATGGAAGTGGTGTAGTCGCCGTCGGGCAACTTGGTCACCTTGTTCTTGTAGTGACCCAAAGAAGCACCTACCTCAACAGTCCAGTCTTTCTGCACGAGGGGCTTGCCGCTGACAGTAACCTCAAGACCTCTGTTGGAGAGCGAGCCACCGTTGCTCCAATAGCGGTTGATACCGCCGATAGGATTAGAGAATGACTTCAGCATCAGCAAGTTGTTGGTCTTGTGATAGTAGTAGTCGAAGTTGACGCCCAGACGGTTGTTGAACAGATAGGCCTGAACACCTACGTTGAACTTGTGCGTGGTCTCCCACTGAATCTTGTCGTTACCAACATTGGTGAGCTGAACACCCATTGCAGCATCGTAGTACTTCACGGCGGTGTAGCTGGTGCGAGCTGCATAGTTGGAGATATGATCGTTGCCGCTCATATCATAGCCGAGATTCAGGCGCAGATAGTTCAGAACAGAATTCTTCGGGAGCCAGTTCTCGTTGGTCATCACCCAGCCTAACTGCACACTTGGGAAGAAAGCCCACTTCACACCGAAGACTCCAAGGCCACTGGCATTCTTACCAAAGCGGCTGTTCGACTCAGCCAACAAAGAGATCGTTGCAAAGTAGCGGTTCTGGAAGTTATAGTCGGCATTGCCATACCACTGTATCTGCTTCCAAACATCATTCACGCCCTCAATGCCAGGGAAACCAGCGGTGCTCAGCACCGGGTTCTTGTCATCGACAATACCTCTGTACTCTGTGGTCAGATCGCTATTGTCGAAAGAGAAGTAGTTGTAGCGTCCACCAACATAGGCATTGATCTCGTGCTTGCCGAAACGCTTCGTCCAGTCGAGCTGAGCCTTGGCTACGAAGTTCTGCTCTTTGGCAAACATTGAAGATACCATTGCCGTAACAGCACCGAGGTCGTCAACGGCAAAAAAGGGAACACCCCTGAACGGACGGTAGTAGCGCTGCGCATTACGATTGAGCGAGTAGCTCAGATCGGCCTTCACCTTCAGGGCATTGTTGATGATGAACTCCGGGGCAACACGAACGTTGAAGAATGTATTCTCCGACTTGTTCTTGCTGTCTGCCGTACCATTCTCAATGAGTGCAACGGGATTGGCCAATGACTGCGCGTATGCGCCCATGTAATAAGTTGTACCCGAATTCTGACGACCGAGCAGGTTGTCATAGTCGCTCAGCAAGTTGGTGAAACGACCAGCCACACTGTTATACTGATAGGGATTGAGCAGAGGCGACTTGATGAGTGCCAACGCAGTGGGCGATGTCACAGTAGAAGAATTGAAATCTTCCTGCATGCCGTCGTCGAACAATGTATTGTTGGTACGAGCAATAGAGATGTCGAACTTGGTAGAGAGGTTCCACAGGATATTAATGTCGGTATTGAAACGAACGTTCATACGATCGAACGCGCTCTCCTTCACCGTATTCTGAGCCTTTACATAACCCACCGAGAGATTGTACATACCTACATCATCACCACCCTGCACGTTCACGCTGTAGTTCTGGGTCATTGCTTTGCGATAGACATATTTGCTCCAATCTGTATCGTTGTGATACATGTAATAATATGGATTGGTCTTGTCATCGTTCAGGAAGGCATATTCGTTGTTCTGCTTGGTCGGGAATTTGATCGTACCAATCATCTCAGATGCATAGTTGCGATACTGGGTGGCATCCATCAACTTCTGCATGCGAGGCAGCAGCTGTACTCCCACAGCAACGTTTGCCTCAATGCGAGTGGCCATAGAGTGACCGCGCTTGGTCTCGATGAGCAGCACGCCGTTGGCACCACGAGCACCATAGAGAGCTGTTGCATTCTTCAGCACCGTCACCTTCTCAATATCATCGGGAGAGATATTGGCCAGCACATTGTTGAACTGTCCGTCGTGCAAAGAATAACGGTCGCGCTGCATGTCCATCTCGATACCATCGACCACCACCAGCGGCTGTGCATCGGCAGTGATGCTGTTCAGACCGCGAATGAACATAGAGGCACCGCCATCGACAGCAGCTGAGCGCATGATGCTACGCATATCGCCGCCCAGCTTGTTGGCAATCTCATTGTCGACCGTCACGCCAAAGCGGTTGATGGAGGCAGTGCGCTTAGCCGTATAGTCAGTACCCGTTCCATACATCTGCTGGAACTTGTCGCTCAGCATCTTCACCGATACCACCTGCGTGCTGTCTTCACTCACGACGGCCACCTGCTGCGAGAGGTACTCGGGTGCATGAACATAAAGTGCAGTGGTAAACGTGGGAACCTTGATTTCGAAAGAGCCGTCTTCCTCGGTCATGGCCGTATAGCGATTGTTGCCCAGCGACTGCAACTGTATACCCACCAGAGGCTTGCCTGTGGCCAAGTCAGTGACCTTGCCCTTCAGCGTCATCATCGGATAGACCTCCTTGGCAACCTTTGTACGCTTGGGCTGCTTGATGACCGACCCCACCTCTTCTTCGTCGTCTTCGCTCTGGGCATAGGCGCACACAGTAGAGAATCCAACCATACATGTGCAGACAGCAACGCTAAGCATGCGTGTCTGCATAAAGTTCAATATAGTACGCTTCATGTTCATTACTTATTAGATTCTTCGTATTCCACAAGTTTCTTCGGTTTCAAAATGATGGCGGCAATACACAAGTCACGCGAGAATGCAGCTCTTAGTTTAGCATTGAACACCGAGAAAGGTGAAGTGATTTTGATGTTAGGACAGATGTATTCATCTTTCGAATAATCTGTCAGTCCAGCATAGGACACAGGGAACGTAAACTCACCAAGATAGAGCGTATCGAGCTTGGAGGCATCATTAGAGAATGCACGGATAGTGGTCTTGTTCGTTGCATTGTCTGCCAAATTGAACTCTGCCTGGAAAGCATCGATGTTCTCCTGACTCTCATCAAGGAACTCATGGGTCTTCAATTCGCCATTCTCATCACAATAGCTAAGCGTGAAAATCACACGGTTAGGCAGTCGTTCCGCTGAACTAAAATTCGGAACAAACACACAATAGAAGTCGTAAGTAGTGCTCTGCACATCAGGGAGATAAAGGTCGAGCTCTGGCTTTGCATACTGGCTGGGAGCTTTAACCTCCAGATAGCTGTAACCTCCATCTTCCATCGATGGGTCGATCACCTCAATACGTGTGGGTGTTCCAGACAAGATACGCGCCCTGTACCAACTACTGTAAGCGGGGAAAAGCAATTCTGGCTCATACGTTTCCCACGACCTGAAATCCAGGCTGTCGACCAAAAGTCCGACACCATTACTCATCTTCACAGTGCTCATCTGCTGCTTCAGAATATTCTGTGCACCCGACAACTTGGCATAGGTAGTTGCACGAAGGGTGTCTGTGCCGTAGATTGAAGTACCACCATTGAGCCACTTATTGTACTCATCGCCGTTGCTGTAGGTCAGGTAGCTAACCAGATAAGAATGCGTCAACGAGTCTTTCCACTCGCCAGCATCGATATCCTTGGTAGCAGGATCTGGTGAGATTGAGATAGTACCAGCCACATCAACGAATTTCTCTGCCTTAGTCTGTGCAATATAGTTGAAGCGCGAAGCAGCCGCATTTCTTCCTTTTGTCCAAGCAGTGTTGGTAGGCAAGAGCATCGTGTAGGAGCTGTCTTCATTTTCAAAGTCTGCATGCAGACGTCTGGTCAGCGAATTGGTCTTCACAATCACAGAGTCTATATAAGTAACCTTGCCATCCACAATAGGACCTTTCACAGACAGATCTTCATCCAGATAGGTACTTTCCTTAGAGCGGAAATAAGCAGAGAGAGAGTCAAGCCCTACTTTACTTGCCTCAACAGAGTCTGTCAGGTACTCATAGAGATTGGGATAAAAGACTGCCGCACCCTTCATGGTGTGAATCAGACCATTGCTGGAAGGCATGTTGGCCTGCTGGATTGCAAGATTATTGAAGCTATAGGAACCTGCGCCAACAAAGTCGTAAGACTTATCGTTCAGCATCAACACACGTTCTTCAATCTTGCCAGAAGCACTATGGCCGTATTCTGCAATATGGTTCTTCACAAACTTATGCAGCAACTCCGAAGTGCTCATGTTCTCATAGTCGCTCTTCTGGAACTGTCCGTTCAGCGGAGCCCACACCGTATAATAATGGGCACTGTTCAGATTCTCGTTGAATCCCGTCTTCTGCACCAGTGCTGCAAAATCCGACAATTCGCTATTCTGCAAGATGTTCTCCCACAGAGTCCTGTCTCCCGTGGGGTTCGCATCGGGAACCACCTCGTTATAGTCGGAGAAATCGGTGCATGATGTGGCGGTAAGCATACCTGCCGCCATCATCATGAAGCCTATATATTTAACTTGTTTCATCATTGTCTATTATTCATTAAAGGTCAATCACAATTAATACCAGTCTTCAGCATACTGATCATTATCGACGACTCCCACAGGAACCACTTCGATAAAGTCGATGCCCGTCAGCAACTGCGTGTTATCGGGATCAAGCGTCTTGATGCGCAGCCAGTGCTCGCCGCCCTGAGAGAGCTGAACACGTCCCAGCACCGAACGTATGACCATCGTTCCATAGCCAGGCTCCACACGACAGTTGTTGGTCTCGCTCCAGCCCGTGTCACTGCTGTGACCGCAGAAGCTGTAAGGAGCACGCATATAACCGCGGTTATGCATGGCCACGTCGGAAGCAATACCTTTGTCGTCTTCCTCTGGCTCGT
>Ga0326511_10003082_pt1 | contig 13451 bp, 17 predicted proteins | sample 0_2496_0518_D_FD_203701 | JGI IMG/M metagenome (GOLD analysis project Ga0326511, IMG submission 203701) | Bovine rumen microbial communities from UC Davis, California, United States - 0_2496_0518 | ecosystem: Host-associated > Mammals > Digestive system > Stomach > Rumen | place: USA... | reverse complement strand
CATTTGGATCTTCAAGTTTTTCAAGCAATTCAATATGCTTATCTATTGATCCAATTTCATCATTCAGTTCAGTAATAGTGAACTGAAACTCCCTTTGCCTTTCTGCTAATGGAGTTAATTTGTCTTGTATGTCTTCTATGGTTTTTTGATATTCCTTGAGTGCCTTATTTGGACATCTTTGGAATTTCCTTTTTTTACCACAGAATTCGACTTTTGTATCAAATTTTGTTACCATTTTCGCAAATACCTCATATTTTCGAAAGGTAGGAGGGGGAATCGAACCCCCAACCATTTGCCTTGTCTGTACCTACCAAAAAAAATTTAAAAAAAAATACAACTACCTATGGGGTAGTTGTTCCGTTATCAATATGTAATTCCTCAAGGCTGGTTCTAACAACAGTCTCTATGAATGATTCATTTCCACTTTCTTCAATATTTCCTTCAAGTTCTATCTGTTTTGCATCAGAACCACTTTGTTCTGAATATGCTGAAGTGATAACAACTCTTGGGATTTTGATAGTTGTAGTGTACTTGTATTCAGTAGAGCCGATTGTAGTACCTTCCATGACAATCCATATCTTCTTGACATCGTTTTCTGATGTTACATTTGTACCATCAGCTGCACCAGTCTCAAAGACCTTTTCCAAGTGTCTTGTTGCAGATGTCCAAGGAACTGTAATTTTAACAGTACCTTCACGATTTCCCAATACTTTGGTTGACTCTCCGAAATCATCCCCACTACATGGAACTGTTTCAAGGTTGTTATTAACAGAAACAGACCAATCCAAGTAACATGGGTATTCGAAATTAGTCATATTAGCATCAGAAGTGTCTGCTGGTGCAATATATATCCTCACATCAGATGATTTTGGGAATATAGTTTCAGATGGGAAAGACCTTGCAATATTTGGCTGATTGACTTTTGGATAGTTTGAACTGAAAGTGGCAGTATACTTCGGAGCATCCTCATTAGACCCACTCAATTCGAACTCTCCCAACAAGCAGTCCTCATATTTGTAAGTATCACCAGTTGGATCTTTAGCGAATCCATTATAGAGTGTAGCAAAGTATGGGTTTCTTGGAGCAAGAACATTTATTTTGAATGTATAATCATATACTCCAGTTGTTACTGTTTCAACAATTATGTCATCTTCATGTCCTTCAGTGCCTTTGGCTGAACCGAGTAATAAAAGCCATATGTCTTCCCATCCTTCACGATATCTACACATATCAGTATAGGAAGGGTCTGCAGATGCTTTAGTACGATAAGTACTTATTTTGGTTGTTGCAGTACCCATATGTCCTTCATCATCTTGATTTTCTATGTTCCTTTCGTGCTTATATTCAGAACCACGAACAAGAACTTTAGCACCAGCCTCACCATCCAGTTCCAATCCTCTTATTCCTAAAAACCAGTAATGATATGATAAATTTGGAGCGACTTCATGAACCATGATTATTTACCTTCTTTTTTAACTTTCTTATTATCTTGAACTCTTTGGAAGACACCACTAGCGTCTAAAGCATTTATAACAATAGTCAAATCATCAGGAACATTAATTATCTGTCCTTTCTTCAGATATTTGTCCTTTGGGACTAATTTGTATGCTAATAGTTCTATGCAAAATGAATTGTCTTCACCTAAAAATTTATACTTCATATTTCGTACCTAATAACGAATCTAACCTTCAAGAGGTTACTGAAAAAAATCATATTAAACTGATTTGCCTCTTTTCTTGCATTAAACATCAATGCATAGATTTGAGATGAACCAGTCTCAACAATATCAAAATAATCGGGAATCTTGCCTTCTAATTTGGCTTGATGTATCACAGAAACCAATTGTTCTTCATAACTATACAATTCTGACTGCAATTTTCTTTTATCAAGGGTTTCTGTGTGCAGTCTGATTTCTATTCTTCGAGAATACTGTGTACATAGTGCTGATGAACTCAACACCTCCTTCTGTCCAACATTAAATGACACACACGGCAAAACATCGTTCGGATTCATTTCCGATGGGTCGAAATAGACATCTATACCGTTAAATGGCTCTGATTCTTGAATGATGTCTCTCAATGTGACTAAAATCTCTTCAAAAACACTCTTTCCTTCCATGATTACCACTTTATCTCCTTGCTGGTAACCAATTCATGCATGACAAACATCTCTTCATCATCAGCAATTCCATTTGCTTTTTTATATAACTCAATAGCATCTTCTACTTGTGCCAATAAGAATTGTCCGTAGTTTTCAGCATTCTTTTGAGTGTCTTTCATCACTCTAGCCTCATATTCCCAAACGGACATCCAAGCGTAACCAGCAGATGCTGTATAGATATGATCCATCAATTCGGGAGGAACTTCATCCATATGAAGCCTTGAAGTGATGTAATACTTACCGTTCTCATAGAACTCATCAAGTTGCTCCAATGAGAACATCGCATTGTCATCACGGAAACAGATATCATAAATCTTGAAATCTGTATTGGATGGAGTGATTAATTCAATAGATTTTATATTGGTGAGGTTTCTTGATGCCTCACTCATTGTTTGAGATTTGCGAATCCGAAATACAACTTTCTTGGGTGTGTCAACTGGAAGACTTCCAGTTCCTTCGGCATCAAGAACTACAACTGGATCATATCCTTTCAGATATTCGGACAGATTCAGTTTTATGTCCTTGAGGTCATATGCAACAGAAGATTCCAAAAGAATTTCAACATAATCAAAGCCAACAAATGTTTCACGATTTGTTTCAAAGAGGAAAGAATCACCTTCAAAAATGACTGGGACTTCTTCTCCAGTTTCCTCATCTATTTCATAAAAGTATTCCTCCACTGGATAGAATCTATCCATGGTTTCAACTTCAAGAAAATGAATGATTTTGTAGTATTCTTTCGCTTTTAACATTTTAAATATTCTCTAGTGCTATGTGTTTGTACTCTTTACCATCTGAAACAATCAGATAACTCCCTTCAGTATTTCTAACAATCCCAATGCTTTTGAAATCTTTAGGGTTGCCAAATGCTTTTTTCAGACCAGTTTTTGTCAATTTCACATCTTCCTTGACTGGAGGAACTGGGTCAGAACCATTATCTATTTGTGTTTGTAAATCTGAAAGTTGGTCATAGAGTTGTTGTGGCTTCGGAAATTTGCCACTGAACAACTCAATGAATTTATATTTTAATCCCACTATCCAGCATCCTCTAATGCCTTAATCCTAGCAAGGATAGTGCCTTCGGTGTCTTCATCACCAAGTGCATCTTGAATATCTTTGACATCCTTTAAGATACCACCAGCACCAGTACCTTCTGCTTTACCGATAGCCTCTTTTATGTCAGAGATATCAGCCCCTTCTCCACTACTAGCAGAATCAAGGTCTTGCAAGACCTTGTAGAGCCTTTCTTTTTGGATTTTACCTCCGTAAAAAAGGTGAGGGAAGTTATATCTTAAAGTCATTAAGACCACCTATAATCCAGTTTGTTTAACCATTGCATTGGAATGTTTAACAGCAACTCCCATTTCTGCCCAAACCTCCATTCCATTCTTGAATGGATATTTATCTTGTTTGTAAGTGTTTATATTGATTAAACCACTTACTGGGTTGGATAAAGTGGAATGCTTTGGATTTACATTCTTATAGATGGTAAGAGGTTTGACATTTCTATCAATACAGTATGCAGTACCATCAGTAACGGTTGATTTAGTGTTGTGGAATTCAACTCCTTCAACATCTCCCATGTTGAATGAACCATCAAGAGCTTTATAGAACTTATTAGCCTCTCTGACTTGATTAGTGTTCAAGTACATATCAGTAAGACTGTACTCTTGGAAGGTTTGGTCTTCAAAGAGATATTTCAAATCGATAATATCATCATTGATTTGTGCAGATGATCCCCAGTCACCATCGTTCAAGGTAATACCACTTTGAGCATAAGTATCCATGATGTTGAAGATATCTCCATTGATTTTCCTAGCCATACCGTAAGCCATTCTGTCAATAGCCCTAGCAACTTCATCAATGAATCCGTTTTCTTTGAGTTTGGCTTCAGACCATTCGAATGCATATCCGAACTGATAGGTGTCACCAGTTTTTTTACTGATAGGACTAATGTCAATTTTAGTCAATTCAGAAAGTTCTGTGACTGGTAATGGTTCTGACATTACACCGTTTTGAATATCATCTTCAGCATTCACATCATCAATGAAATGAGTGAAGGTAGTTGCACCATCAAGGTCTACAACTGGAAATATATCCAAGAAGTAGAGTTGAGGTTTCATTTTAGTAAGTATAGCCCTTTCGACAAACTCCTTACGGAGCATCTTTTCGGCTGATAAAGTAATAATTGCCATGATTAAATAATTCTCCTAATAAAAAAAGTTTATAAACCTCTGTATCCCATTAAGACAGCGATTTTGCCACCTTTATTGGCCGCCATAGGTTCTAATGCAATACTGTCAGTAGTATTTGTATTTTGGTCAAATTTATTGCTACCTTTATATTTGATAGAATCACCAACAGCAACAGCAGTATTGTCAGCGACTAATTCAAGAGATTTCACATAATCTCCCCATAATCTGACAGTTGCTTTTCTGCGAGTATATGCACCATCAGTGGCAGACTCTTGTGGTCTGTCTCCGTAGAATTGAGGGTTATCAATAACTTCACCGATAATGGTATCTCCATCATCAGCCTTTGCAACCTCCCATGGGTTGGAAGTCAATTTCACGAAGTCACCTTTGTGTACTGGAGATGCAAAGTAACCTACATCAGTATTACCAGCACCACCGATAACTCCTTCTTGTACAGTATAATTACCTTCGACTACATCGAAAGGTAAATCAATTTCATATGGGTTTTGTTCTCTAACTTTAACCATAACTATAAACCTGAATTTTTAAAATCTTCTTCAAATTGTTCATCGGTATATGTATCCTCATCATCATGTGGATTCGGAGTATTTCCATCATCCACATCAGTATCTTGAGGTGTTATACCTCTGCCTCCAGTTTCACCTTCAATTAACTCAACAGTAGTTTCTAATTGAGAAATGGAAAAATCAGCATATTTTTCTGCTTGTTTTTTATCATTGCCACAGATTTTATGAATCAAATCATCTCTTTTAGAACTAATGAGTTTATTGTAGGAGGCTTCAATTTCTTTTAGAGAGTCATATTCTTTCAGTTTATCATCAGCATCAGAATAGCCCTCTTTAATGCTATTAATCTCCTTATCTTTTTCTTTTAGTTTTTTATTGAATTGCTTTGCTTGATTTTTTAAAACACCAATCTCTTCTTGCAATTCGTTATTTCTTTTAACTAGCTTTTGAATTTCAGTATCATCCATATTATCACCATTCGGCACTACAATCGAATTATAAACGATTTTTGTCCTTGGATTCTTTGTATACCCAATCTCTGTCATTTGTATATTTCGTGGCTCATAGTATTCACCCATGTCATACAAATCATATGTGAAAACTGGACTGAAGCCCATTCCACTCAATTCAAGATTGTTCGGTTCTTCTGCCATTAACAAACCATCCTTAACAATGAAATTAGACATCTCTCCGATGACTTCACTTGTATGCTCCTTTGTAATCTTTACATTTGGAGTTCTTGAAGCCACCTCAATAAGATTCTCCATTGAATACTTAACTGGTTTGTCAATTTCAATATCTGAATAGTCAAATTCTCCAGTTTGAAAAATAGTTATCATAATTCATCAATATCCCAAAGTCTTGTATAATTTGCATTGTATGAAGTCCACAAAGGCACTTTTGTACATCTTCCTCTTGGATGGTCCAACGGCATATCCTTCAGCAACCGTGGAGGTTGCATTTCTTGTTCCCTACACCATTCGCACACCTTGGAATCCATTTTTGTAACCCAAAGCCACAATACATCCTCATCGTATACGAATTCCTCAATGTTCCTCAAAGATTTTTCTTTAGAGTAAATCAAATTAACTCCAACAGCATCATTGAGTTTCTGAACAGCCCTTTTAAAATTAGGCAAAATGTCAAAGTCTCCTTTTGACATATTGTCAATAAAGAACATAGTTTTGACTTTCAGTTCATCCCTCAACTGATTAACCATATTGTCAATTGACTGTTTTATTATGGCATCCATTGAAGTATCTTGCTCAACATACCCACTTTGAGGAATCCCAAATTCTAAAAGTTTCTTTGAGAAATAATCGTACACATTAGAATGAACCCTATTAATGGCTGTAGCCTTCAACTCCCTCTTCAAAGATTTTGCGATATCATCAATCTCATCCAACACTCTCTGTGGAGTCATCGATTGCATCATTCGGTATCTTTGTTCCAACAGCATCAAACAAGCAATGAGAACCAGTTGTTCATCCGAATCGTAATAATCGGGAGCAGAAAAGATAGTTAAAGGGTCATCATCATCCTCATACGGATCATAATACTCATCAATTGTCTGAATTCTTTTTACCATGATTATTGTTTATCTTTTTGTGTTTGATACGGAGTTGGATCTGTTGTTATTGCTGTAGACCCATCCTTGTTCTGAATCTTTTCTCCCCTTTCATCTGCATGACCATCAGCAGTCTCAAGGAAATTAGTATCTAAATCCTCATCAGTTGTTTGGAAAGTAATATAAGCAGCTCCTTTCTCAAATCCGTGTTTTACAAGTTCAGGGTCAATAAGAGTTCTTTCAACCCACTCTTTTAAGAATTCCTGACAGAACTGGATGAACAATACATGACCTGTCTGTGGGTCGGTCAATTGGACTTGAGCAGTACTTCTGTTTGATGATTCACTGGAGTAGAGAGATTCTGGAGTCACTAAACCTTCATACAATATTCCTTTAAGTGATTTAATGTACTCTTCTATTTTAGGTAGAACTGGATTGCCCACATTCTCAAGTTCCACACCGTACGGTACAACAACTACACCTTTTCTGTGTATGTCGGAAACTTGGTCAGCAATAGTATCTCTTGCCTTCTGATCCATTTTAGTTTCTTTTCTGTCAGAATTACCTAAAGTGGCAACAAGAATATTTGCAGACTTGTGAACAATTAAAGGCATCATCCTAGTGAGAGATTCAATTTCATAAGCTATATCGATGATATTGGTTACAATAGACTGACCAACTCCATCAATTTCAATAAGCATTGGGTTTGAAATCTCATCCACATCAAAATCAACAGTAATGACATCTTCCTCTTGGAACAGTTCCCAAAATTCCATGCCCTTCCACTTTTTGAGTGCTGATTTCTTTACAACAAGTTGTTTGTATCCTACCAACCGTGAATTTTCATCATATATCTTTTTTATGAGTGACTTTTCTCCATCGAATGCCAACAGCCTCAAAGCCACATGACCATCAATTTCAGTATTTTTGCTGTTCTCATAAAAGAGTTCTCCATCAACAAAACATTTCCAAAGGCATTCGTACATCAAATTACGAAGATTCCATATTTCCTCAACTTCAATGATGTGGTCGATAGCATCTTGATTTTCACCATCGATGGTATAACTGGAAATGGTTTTCATGATGAGGTTGTTCAGAATACCATATACAGATGGGAACTGACTTGCTTTTCTTCTGTTTTTGATTGTTGGTTTTATTTTATGTGGAGCAAGGTCAACCCAGTCTTGTGACCGTTCATCCCATGTTTCCTTGTAGATATCAGAAATACCTACATTAAAAACACGATTCGGTTCTACATTCTCAACCTCCACTCTTTTTGGTTTATTTCGATTAAATATATTCAATATACATACACCTCATTCATACTGAAACTGGATGCTGGTCTGTTTTCTGACAGTTCTCCTTTTACACCGTACACGGCATAACAGAGAGCGTCGATTGCATGGTCATTCTTTTTGACTGGTTCATCCAATATGTTGCCCTCACGGTCTCTTTTCCACTCATAAGAAGGCAACTCTCTGATAAGGTTCTCACAGTCCTCATTTATGTAAATGCGACTCTCTCTTGTAGTATCTATCTTCGCCTTCACATTTTTTACAGATGGATATGCATTCAAACCGTTTCTGCAAAAGACTTCAATCTTTTCGGGGTCAGCACTATCGCAATAAACAGCATCCAAATCATCGAAACGGAGTTCATACTGTTGGAGCAGATTATGAATCCTATGAAGAAATTCATCATTGGTCATCTCTGTTTTATAGACCTCTCCAAGAACATAGAACTCTTCATCAAAAACTCCTATGAGTAAAAAACAAGCTGGGGAATTCCATCCGAAGTCAACACCAGCCACATAGTAGTTGAAATACCTTCTATCGTACCCTACTTCCCAGTTGTCAGTAAATATCTGTTTTGAGGAGGTTATCCACTCACCCAAAGTGTGAGTACGATATTTGTCAGGGTTAGTTTCCTTCAATCCTTCATATACCTTCGCTTGTTCATCAGGAAGGTACGGATTGTCCAAATAACTGAAATGAATGTATTTATAATCGGAATCGTTCTTTTTAATCTGATAAAATCTTTTATAGAGCCAATGGGTCTTACCTTCAGGCTGAACCACAATCAGCATCTGTCCCCAGTTCTTTTTTGATACCTCATGTCTGATACGAAGGTCTAATTCATCAAAAGCCTCTTCTGTAGTCTCTTCTGCTTGTTCAATGTACACAAAATCAAGGTTTAGACTTCTTATCTTCCTATCATCATCTAGAGGAGTAAAAGAAATAGTAGAACCATTGGATAATGTTATAATACCATTGGATTTATTTTCTTCATATTCAATGTTATAATCGTTCAAGATAGTTCGTATCTCTAACCATGCTGTTTCTCTTAAAGAAGGCAATGTTTGTCTGAATACACCAATACGAGCATTTGGAAATTCAATAGCATATAATATGACTTTAACACAAGCAAAGAATGTTTTACCACTACCAGCACTACCCATTACCATGAGATGCCTAGTCTTGTCTCCAATCCATTCTGCTTGTTTGTCTGTTAAAACGAGTTGAGTCATAATGTTATTGTTTTAAAGAAGACCATGTGTGTCCTCTTCTTTTCAAATACCAATATAATGTAGTCTTATCTATTCCTAAATATCTGCAGAATTCTTTTATAGTGATTCCAGTACTTGCCATTGTTTTGACAAACCACACCCCACCATATTCATCAATGATTGAAGTTCCCCATTGGGGATTTTTTTCACCTTCAACCCTTTCTCTCATTCTTTTACGGTCATCTTCAGTGAGATTTGATGAATGCCAACAGTTCTTTTCACCACTTCTTGATTCCGACATCTTTCTGCGAGATTCAAGAGAGTGCTTTTTACCATAAAATGGGTTGTTTTCTCCTTTATTTTTGAGACTTATTTTTTTCTTGGTCTCTTCAAGAACTTTGTAGCCATTAGTTCCACCTTCTTCAAGATTGTAACCTTTTTTAGGGTTTGTGGAATCACATGATTTGATCCAAAATCTTTCAGCGAAATCCAAATAATCATCATCACATTTTTCCACAACCATGAAAGTGAAATTAGATTCTCCATATTTCTCCCATGCTGATTGAAGATGTGAATTGGAGTGTTTCCCTCTTCTTAAATCATATTTGTGCTTATATAATCTTCTTTTAGAATTAAGAGCTTGTCCAATGTAAACTTTTCCATTCACATTGTTCAGTATCATGTAGATTTCGCCCATTAAGTTATTCCTCTTCTTTCTTTATGTCAGAAAAACGCACTAGTTCGATTTTTTGAGTATTGTCGACCTTTGCCTTGATTCTTTCAGTTCTTTCCCATCTATCTCCGTGCATTCTGCTTAGCCACCATTGTATGACTCCTACATTGCCTTTAAGCATCTCTTCGTTGAGAATTGAGACTTTGTCAGTTTCTGCCTCTGCTTTGGCAATCTGAATCTGTTCATACCATTCATCATAGGGGCGAATTCCTTTTTTACCCCTAGCCATTGCAGTTTGGTAAGTGTTGTAATTGACCCCACTGGAAATTACGGCTTGTTTGATGAAGTTTCCTTCTTTTATCTTTGCACAGATTTTGTTTATCTGACCTTGTGTTATTGCTCTTGGCTTCGCCTTTCGCCTTTTCCCAGTCTTCGCAGAAACTTTCGGTTCATTTGGGAGAATTGGCTGTCCGTTCTCATCAACATCTGTATTCTTATTCAATTTCATAATAATCCCCCAATGATAGCGATTGCAATTCCAATCACTATTTCAAAAATAACACTTCCCAAAATCCACCATGTCTTTTCATCGATGCTTTTCAAATCGCTTCGCAACAGTGAATCTTGTTCCTTTCTTTCAACCTTCTCTTCTTTTAGAGCTTCTGCCAGTTGTTTTTGATAATCGACAACCTGACCGTTTGTCAAATCTTTGATATTGAGGACTGTCTTGATGTCGATGAGGTCTTGTTGCATCGCTTCAAGTCTGTCCTCATGCTTGTCAATGAGATGCTCATGCTGTTTCAGAGTCTGATCCATCTTCAGATGTGACCTCCTCATGCTGAACCTTGATGACATCCTTTGAGAGATATCCGACCAGTCCTCCAAAGATGGCTGATGCTATTTCGGTCTGATTGAGGTAGAGTCCAACTACACCTCCAATAACCAGTCCAGTTATCAAAATTGTTTTATTGTCAATCATAATAATTTCAAAAAAATAGTTGCCGTGACACAAAACTTGGGTGTGCTGACACAATTTTCAAGTTCGGTGACACAAAAAATGCTGAAAATGTAAGAAATATCCTACATTTTTAGGTTTCTACATCAATTTATCGATGTGAACTGACACACTATCGCTAATTTTGACACAAAAATGGGAAGTTTTGACACAAAAGTGCCTCCGAGTGACACAAAATCGCTCCCCAGTGACACAAAACCGCAGTTGGGTGACACAACGATAATGCCAATGCACCCTCCAATCGCAAAAAGGAGCATTTTCCATCATTTTCGGCATTTTTTCGAAAAATGATACAAAAAATCACCTCTTCAGTAATATATGTTTTATACCCCATATAGAGGGTGGCACTGTTAATTGTATGAAAAATTAAAAATATTGATATAGTACTGATATTTATGTATGTTCGAGGTTATACAAATATTTTCCTACAGTTTGAAATGTTCATAATTTTTGAACAGCTCATAACAGTTTGAACAGTTAATAGTGTTGTGCCTAAAGGCTCAATAAAAGATAGAGGGTGGCTTTGGGGTAGGTGGTAAGGGTCTGTGTATTTCTGCTGGGATGGGGGTGTAAAGGGGGTGTTTTTACCTCCCCCCAAATTTTCTGAAAGTTTCGTGAAGTGCATCAAACGTCGCATTTTTGGATCTTAAGGAACTCTTAAGTTGACTTTAAAAAAAGTCAAGTTAACTTTAAATTCAGGGGCTACAGATAAAACCCCTTGATTATAGTTAAGTATCATGTATCAAATAGGGTTTATAGGGCTTTAAGGCTATTAATTAATATTAGCCGTGTAATATTTGCACGATAAAAGACAATAGCCATATTATACCACTAGTTACAATAGCCATATAATAGGGTTATAGTATCAAGCCATATTATACCACTAGTTACAATAGCCATATAATAGAGGGTTGACTATAGCCCCCCCTCTTATCTTGTCGCCGTTGTAGTAAGAGGCAAAAAATACAATATTATACCTTGACAATATAGGGGCTATAATATATATATTAACGGCTTGACAAGTCAACCCCTTATAATTATAAAACCCTCTTGTTATTTTAACACTTGACAAGCCAAGCCCTATAATAATTAAACCCTATTGTAATATTAAGAGGCTATTTTTTGCCCCTCTTATCTGTAGCGATATATTATAACAGTGTTATATTTAGCCTTTAAAAAAATAAAAGGCTATAAAAGCCCCTCTTATATATTATCCAAGTATAAAGTATCTTTTTTAACTTTTAAAGCCTCCACCTTACGATAATATGTTAATAAGTCGATATATTCTATATTAGTACTATTAAGTTGACTTATTAAACTTTTTTGTATTTTATCAAGGCTATTATTAACCTCTTTTATTGTATTAGTCACTTTAAACCCCCCCCTTATTTTAAATCAATAAATCTTTTAAGTCTATATTATTAAATAAATATAATTCGCTTAAAGTTATTGATAATAAAGAGTCTATAGCCTTTATATTGTCTTGACTTACAATATTTGTTATTATTTGTAAGTCTTGACTAATAAAACTATAGTTATCTTTAAAGTCTTGACTATCTAGGGCGACATAACAAAAGTAACCACTTAAATAAAGTTTTTTGAATAATAAGAGCCTTAAAGAGTGGCTTAACTCTATTATATTAAACTCTAAAAGTAATAAAAAGATATCATATAATAACTCTTGATTATCGCTAAAAGCCATAAAATAATCTCTTAAATCTAATAAAAAGCCGTTAATATGTCTTATAGCCATGTAGTCGCTATATAAGTTAGTTATTAAGTAGTTACTAGAGTTACTAGGCTCTACTTTAATAAGGCTTGACTTATCGCCTTTAAGTTGACTATTTAAAGCCATAAAAAAGCCGTTTAAATCACTTATAAACTCGTTATTAAACTCTTTATTGTCTATTTGCTCTAAAACCTCTTTAAATATCTCTAACATTAAAACCACCTCTAAAAATAAATTATAGGGTTTTAAGCCACCCCTAGGCTTTTTAAATAATTAATATCGCCTATAAAGTCGATATTATCTTTTATATTGTAATGTAAGGTTGACAACCAAGTTTTAAACTCTTTAAAGTCGCTAAAACTTAAGTCAACCCCTATTTTATCGCTCATTACTTGGTTAATAGACTCTAACAAGCCTTTTTTAACTTTAAAGTCCTCTTGACTTAAATTTAAAGTCTTATCAAGACTATTAAACAACTTGGCTAAAAATAGCCTATTATTAAATGTATTTAATAAGATATCGTTATTTTTATTATGTATTAAACATAAAATAGTCTTGTTTTTAAGGCTAAAACATTTTTTACACTTATTACAAGCCCCTAGGCAAATATAAGGGCTTAAAAGCCACTCTTTTAAATTATAAGTGACTTTAAACCTATTTGTATAAAACATATTAGAGCCGTTTAAATAAAGGTTATTAGCCCTTAAATAGTCGCTATAGCCGTTATTATCCTCTAATAAGTCGTCTCTAGCACTGTAGCCATAAAAAGTAGTTTTAAAAGCCCTAGAGACAATAAAAGATAATATATATAAGTCTTTAAAGTCTTTAAAGTCGCCTTTTAAATTATATCTTACTATAGGATAATTTTTATTAATAAAGGAACTAAAAGCCTCTAATAGGCTATTAGAGTTATATAACTCTTTTAAACAAGCCATAACAAGACAACTATTAAGATAAGAGTTAATACAAGGGATGCCGTTGCTTGTATAAAGTCCAGAGGCTCTTTTTTGCCCGTTTTTAGCATAACAAGACATATTAGAGTCTTTTAGTTGACATAAGCCCCTTTTATCGCTAGGGCA
>Ga0326511_10003081_pt1 | contig 13453 bp, 14 predicted proteins | sample 0_2496_0518_D_FD_203701 | JGI IMG/M metagenome (GOLD analysis project Ga0326511, IMG submission 203701) | Bovine rumen microbial communities from UC Davis, California, United States - 0_2496_0518 | ecosystem: Host-associated > Mammals > Digestive system > Stomach > Rumen | place: USA... | reverse complement strand
TCCATATTTGTTCTATAGGATTCATTTCAGGTGTGTAAGGAGGAATGAATCCTATGATAATGTTTTCAGGAATCACTAAATCTTCTGAACTGTGCCAGGATGCATTATCGCAGATAAGAACCATCACATCAGTTAAAAGTCTTCTAATATGACTGACATTATTCGAATCACAGCAAAAAATCAGCTGATTTTTTGCTTGAAAATTCATTCACCTAGTGAGTAAAAAACAAATCCCTTTAAATTGTTTTATGAATTACGAAAAGTAAAATTTCCCATTTCTATACTCAATAAATTTAAGTTTCGCAATGGATTCAAGTCTCTTCTTTTTTTTCAAAAATTTAGGAGAAATATGCATCTCTCTTGCAAGTTGTTTTACAGACAATCCATCAGGATAAAGTGCTGTGAGTTCCATTATCTTTAAAAGGCGTTTCATTTCTTTAGGAGTGATGTCAGAATTTATATCAGAAAGCATATTTTTTAGTTCTGGAGTAAGTGAATTAAACACTTTAGAAATAGCTCTTACATCTCGAATAATTACAAATGATGCATCATCATCCATATCATTTTGGTTAAATAAAGCAATCATTGAAGAAAGTTGACTTTGCATAGTTTTTTCTGAAGTAAAGAAAGAAAGCTGAGCCATTAGTTTAGTTCTTGGGCTGATTTGCACCTCATTCACAAGGAATGGCTCTGGACCATCACTCATTAAAAGAAATGCATAAAAACCATCTTTTCCTTTGTTAACATGATATTCTGTACATTTCACAGTAACGAATGTCGTTTGATTGACAGGTCCACTATGCTTATAGATAGAAATCACTTCACACTCATTATTTGAATTATAGCCAATAATTGCTCCATCACCAACATGAAAAGTAATATATCTTCCATCAGGATGCATTGCACCACAAAGTAATGTAGCAGAATAACTCATCAAATCAGCTTTATCAAGTTCTGAACGTTCTAACAATGCTAAATTCACCTTTTTAAGAATGAAATTTGCAATTTCAGCATCACTTAGATTATATAATAAGTCAAAGTTATGAGCCACCTGTTCGGCAGCAACCTTAGATGTAATTTCAGAACCAACAGCAGCGTTTTTGCAAGAGCCAGCACCATCACTGAGTGTTACTACTGTTACACCAGTTTTAGAGCATACAGTACGAAAAATATTATCTTCGCATCCTTTTCCTTTTTCAATATGATGCACTCCAGTTTCTTTGTATAGGACAGTATTGAAAACTCTACTTGCCATAAACTCACCTCATCATTCAGTGATTCTGCTCCGTTACCCGATCAGAATCCTATAGATACCAAAGCAGAATCTAAAAAAATTTTATTTTTTTATGTCAGCTTCTCGAAGTCTTCCTTAAATGAACGTGCATTTAATCCTTCACTTCCAGTTTGTGAACTTGAGATGATTACTGAGGATGAAAGCTGGAAAAATTTTGAAAATTCAATGCCGTTGTTTACCTTAATAACGTGCCTGTCATCATCCAATCCCGTGAGCTGTATCATCATGGAATGGTCGCAATAATCCCCTACTTCCACGGAAATCACTACCAGCTGATTAGCTGCAACTACCTTCCTGATATATGCAATACTCCCACGTCTTGCACGTTCCTCCTGTGGTTTCACAGCATCATCATAGCATTCCGGTTTCCCATCAGAAATGAAGAACAAAATAGGTGCATAGTGATGTACAGCTGGTCTTGCTTCTTCATAAGCCACTTCTCTAGCTCTTAAATGAGCAAGTGCTGCTTTTACTGCTAACCCTGTCAAAGTCACACCATTACATTCAAAATCAAGATTTTTCCCCTTTGATTTCTGTAACTTTATCTCACGTAATTTTTCAAGAACCTGAATTTCACTGTTGAATGTCATTACACCAAGTTCTGTTACATTACTTGCTTTTCTGTTGCTAAGAATGGAATCATACACACCTTCTACAGAATCCTTCAGCAAACTCTTATAAGAACGCATTGAGCCAGATGTATCTACCAATAAAATAGCAGGCAGTCTTTTTTCTGCGTTCATGATATCTACTTTTGCCTCAGCGAACGGTTTTCCCAACTGAGAAAGGTCATCATTTCCCAGTAAATTATCAATCACAAGTGCCATATAAAAACCTCCTAAAAATTCATATCTTTGAAAGAAAAATCACTTAGTGACCAACTCCCACACGGATGAGCGCCTTGTATATGATTCCAAATAAATTTAAAAACTTTTTCAAAATCATTAAGTTTGCAAATATGTTTATCATCGTTCAATCCTGTTAGCTGTGTCACCAAACTATGGTCACAGTAATCGCCCACTTCTACCGAAATTACTATTAGACGATTTTTTTCAACTTCATGCTTGATATATGCAATACTCTCACGTCTTGCACGTTCCTCCTGTGATTTCACAGCACCATCATAGCATTCTAGGTTTCCATCAGAAATGAAGAACAAAATAGGTGCATAGTGATGTACAGCCGGTTTTGCTTCTTCATAAGCCACTTCTCTAGCTCTTAAATGAGCGAGTGCTGCTTTTACTGCTAACCCTGTCAAAGTCACACCATTACATTCAAAATCAAGATTTTTTCCCTTTGATTTCTGTAACTTTATCTCACGTAATTTTTCAAGAACCTGAATTTCACTTTTGAATGTCATTACTCCAAGTTCTATTACATTGCTTGCTTTTCTGTTGCTAAGAATGGAATCATACACACCTTCTACAGAATCCTTCAGCAAACTTTTATAGGAACGCATTGAGCCAGATGTATCTACCAATAAAACAGCAGGCAATCTTTTTTCTGCGTTCATAATTTCTACTTTTGCCTCAGCGAACGGTTTTCCCATCTGAGAAAGGTTGTCATCTTTGAGCAAATTGTCAATAATAATTGGCATATAACTTTCTCCTGAAATTCTTCGATTTTCATGTGAGAGGAGCTGTTTTTAATGCAAAACAGCCATCCTCGCTCACACTCAAAATTCTCATAATTTTCTTTTTGGAAATTTAGTCAATGTCCTCCCAACCAACATTTTTACTTCCACTTTGGCTGAGTCGCTTTAACAGCTCATCTAAACTAAGTTCGTCACCCTTTTTAGATGACTGCACATATTTCCGATATCTGGCGGGCATAAATTTTCCGCTTTCACTGTCACCTTTTATATGTTCCGGTAAGATTTCTTGGTATTCAACCATTGTATTCAGCCATGCCTGTGCTAATCTTCTGTCAGCTTCATGGAAAAACTTTCCTGAACCATGAAATGAATTCCAGAACATCATTTTCAAAAAGCGTGGAAAATGACTGACAATCATATGCCATGGAGTTCCCTTAATTTCAGTATCTGCTGCTTTGTCTCCTGCTTGATAAGGATAAAGTCCTTTGGAAACAGCTTCTTTTTCATTTGTACAACTTCCTGCATAAGGATTACCCATCGGCGTGAGAATCTGAAACAGAAGCATTTGAAGAATCCATATATCATCAGCTTTTTTATGCAGAAATGAAAAATTATTATCATAAACATGCTCTGGTGACAAAAACTCCGGAATACCTACATTAGATGGATAATAACAATTTTTATCTGCAATCTGTGCGGAATCCAAATCAATGATATATGCTGCCTGATTACTATCAAACATAATATTTTCTTTGTTAATATCACAAAGAATGATATTATTGTGATGCAAAAAATCAATTAACTCAGCAAGGCTAACGGCCATTGTTATCTGATGTGATTTTTGAACGTTAGGAATGATTTCCTCAAAAGTGTCATATGCGAATTCTGAAAGACAGTGTGTCCCCTGGAATAATTTCATGATATATCCGATTGCTTCACCTTCTGTATTATACAGCATTTTTTCCGGCCATGCAATTCGTTCCATAATGGGAGCATCGATATTTTCCATATGACTGCGTCTTCCGCACATAAGACTAATTTTCTTCATTTTCATAGGACAGTTACTTTGAGCCTTAAAAATTTTAGCACACTTTGTTCCTTGAAAAATCTTATAGGTAATGGCTTCTCCTCCTGCTCCCAGTTCACTTTCAAGAACAACAGGAACGAGAGAACCATTTTGATAATAATAGGCATTATCTCCAATAGTAGGAATTCTTCCCTTCAAGATGGACGGAGTTGTGCCTAAATCGGAGCGTTGTTTTCTTTCGGCATTTGCAAAGGCTGGTCTGCGTTGGTCGGGTACAACAAGTACACCACCATTTGTGACATCCGCCTGAATAATTTTTACATATTTCTTATTGGAAGCATTTCTTCTGTTTCTTGAAAAGATAAATGAATCAAGACTACGATTAAAACCAACAATCAGGATAGAATCTGAAACATTTTTACTCTTAATAAATAAGCTAATGGAACGATTCTCTTCGGAAATTCTCCCCGAAAGAATAGTCAGCATATTATACCTGTCTAAAACAGTTAAGGAATTTACCATTTCTTTCAAGCGTGAGTCTGACTGGGCAGCCTTCACTACTTGATCAACTGCCTCTTTACAGAGAACAATTTTTGTATTAGTCTTATTTTTTGACTGAATTAAAATAACCTGCCGCAAAATCTCCGCAGTTGCGGGTTTTCTTAATGCCATATGCGTGAAAATCACATAATCTCGACCTAACTCAGCCATTGATATTGGCTTGGGTTTTGGCTTTGGTTTTGGGTCAGGAGCCGGTATAGCCAGACGTGAAATAATCTGCTTGTACTTTTCAAGTTTATCATCATCTACAATCGGCATATCTACAGAGAGTATAATAGTTCCATTTTTCTCTAATGCCTCAACAGCTTTTTCAATAGAAACATGATACGACTGTGCCAAGCTTCTTACGGTATCGCTCATTGTATGTAAGCACTTCCTTTCTTACTTATGATTCGTCGCCTTTAGTCAATTGGCAGTGTAGGATTGACTGTATCATCCGCATTATCTTCCAGTATCCCCTCCCTTCCGATTTTTTTTACCAGAATTAGCGCATTAGATTCCAAAGAACGCCATTCGTTCAGTTTTAAGACATCAACAGTAGCATCATGGTCTTGCGTAATAAACAGACAGCTTCTAGCATCATTGCGATAAAAATTAAGTTTTTCAATAATAACTCTGTCTGCATGAATCACTTTTTGACCATGTTCATTATTTCTCTTGTCTTTCTCATTTCCAATGAACACAATTTCGCCTTTTTCTTCTTCCATGCAAATAAATTGTAATGCTTTTTCGGCTTTCTTCTTCAGGCTTTCATCTCTTTTTTTGTCAATCAGAATCTTTTTCAATTCTTCAATAACAACGTATGGAACGTACAGAACATTTTTCTGCTCTTTCAAAATTTTATAAAACATAAAAAAGGCGGGCTGATGTAAAAGACTGCATGTATCAATGAAAAACAAATACTTATTGGCAATACAATACCTTAATAACTTTCTAGTATAAGCTAGCGAAACCTGCTGTTCTTCTAAACAAAAGTCTTCATCAAAGTATCCGTTCTCATCATTATTGAAATTAGGATTAAACATAGAAATGATTTTTTCCGTAATCTCCTCTTGCAAAGGCATATCATCCGATAAAACAATGATATTGAAATCATTGTATAAAATTTTTCTTATTTCCTCTAAAGGTTTATTTATAGCACTGGATAATTCTAATAAGTTCATAACTTTTCACCATTTTCCTATTATATACAGCAATGCAACTACCTAAAGCAGATGATTCTTGCATCAATCATGTCGAAATACAATCACATTATTTGTTTCTTCCGGTTCATCTCCTATTTGTGGTTCTGTAAACCAATAGGAATAAGAATAGGGTACAGTTTGTTCTATCATTGTTTTTTCTTTTTTGGGAGAAAGAAGGACATAAAATGCGATTAAAAGTAGAAGAAATGCAATCAGAATCATAATGATTTTCCTTTTTGTCATTCCAATACCCCCATCTTCTCCATAACTTTCAAAAGCTTAAAGATTAATTCTGTATTAGTGATAGTATTGCCTTTCACATGCTTTACTGCAATGACAGCAGTGCAGATGACTGCATCTTGATTTTCATCTAGAAGAGTAAGAGCCATTGTTCGGTTATCAAAATCATCATCAATCACTGCTGTTCCACTCTTAGCAAGCAATCTTCCAGAACCAAGAAATGATGCAGGAAAATCATCAAGCATGGGATAGTATGTTCCATCTTTCTGTCTAACATAGGAAAGAAATGTTTTTTCAAGACCATCAACTAAAATATCATTATTGATACTTATTTTAAGACTATATTCGCTAATTTCCTCTGGCTGATACTGAAATATAACCTCATCATCTGGCGTTCTTATTTGTGTAATTTCAAATGGCAAATAAAATTTTCCACCAAGTGCATGATTATATGCTGAAGCTAATCTAACAGGAGATATTACAGCAGCTTGTCCGAAAGGTAACAAAAATTTAGAGTATTCATTCGACTCATCCAACTGTAATCCTAATAAAGTACATCCTCCAATATCATATTGATGGTATAATTGAAATGTAGCATCAAGCATTTCTTGATATTTCATTAATCCCATCGCATCAGCATGACGAAGAAAATAAGTATTACTGCTGTTAATAAGTGCATCTGCCAAACTACTGTTACGATGATATATTTCATTTTTACAGTATGTGTAATAATTTGCCGGATTAAAATTAGAATTGATTTCCCAGTTGGAAACGACAACTCCATCAATATTTACAGTACTGATATCATCAAAGGCATTATTATATACAGACCACTCCTGAGAAAATTTTTCATTGTTTTGTTCAAATACCCTTGCTGAAATCGTTTTGAAAGACGAACCAACTGCAAGTGATTCATGAGCGTTGTAATTTGAAATATAATACAATGGTAACTCTGTATCATTTCTAATGTAACTATTTTGAAACTCTTGTTGTTGGTCAACAGAACTTGCATTGACAAGCACAGCACCATCAGCATTAACAACGGCAAGAGTCGCATCAGAATAACTGTTCAGTTGCTCAACAGCCTCTTTTTGTGCGGAAGAAACAATAGTAGTAATAATACTGTCTCCTCGCACAGCACGTTCATTACTATATAAAGAATTAGCTTGTAAAATTCTCTTTATCTCACTTTCCGCAAGCATTCCTGCACAACCAGAATCGCTAAAACTTTCTCCAAAGTACTCATATCCTATCATAGGTGCAAAGAAAGATTCTGTGGCACAATAAAGAATTCCTTTTGTCTGTTGTGTTCGTTTTCCGGTAATGTCTTCTCCAGTATTCAAATCAAGGCATTTCAACATAGGCTTACCATCAAGAGAATAGATATTCCCATAAAGATTTCCTGAACTCGGTTGAAAAGACCCCACCACAGATTCAATAGAATTCAAATTTTCTTTGCTATCTTTCCAATATTGAATGCCGTGATGAATAGAGTAACTCATGAATATGATTCCAAGCATAGCAGTTCCTATACAAACTACTTTCAAAGAATTTCGGATATAAAACTTCACAAGAAATTACCTCCGTTCATGAAGAGTAGCTGCCATTAAAGAAGCACATAATACAGTATGCATCCCAGAATATCCAGCACAGTATGCCGAAACACCAATAATTGCTGTCAAACCTATATTACTTGAAATCGGATAAACTATCAATGCAAGAATACAGAAAAAACTCAGGCACTTTAATGTTGCAGTTGTACCGTCACATTCTTCGTATGACGAAAGATATACACAACCTGTAACACAGAACGAAATCATCAGCACTACCAAAATGAATAACCAAAGAAGTCCGAAATTGTGAATTTGTAATCCAATAGCATAATCATTGTTAGCAGCTACATCGTACACATACCCAGAACTTCCAAATAAACCGGCTGAACGGATAAATTTTAATCCAGTATTTAAAAATATTCTTGCAACTTTAGAGCCAAAGTGATGTACTGGACTAAGTTGGGATACATAATTGTCTATTTCATTTTGGGGAACTTCACCGGCTGTTAAAACGCTGTTATATGCTGATTGGTAAATATAATAAGTTGTGGCTGCCACTATAATTGCTAAAAAAACAACACAGATACTGCCGCCATACCAAATTACTTTTTGCCTAACTGTGGAGATAGTTTTATGGGATTCAAAAAACATCCACGCTATTATAGAGAGTGCAAAATAAAACAAAATTCCATATTCGTGAGTTCTCATAAACCCCATAATCAGCATTAGTAAAGAAACAGCAATTATAATAGTTGCTATTTTTTCAATCCAAGTCCATTTTTTAAAATTTAAACTGCCATCACAAGAAGCATAATGGTAAAACGTATGACATATAGAAAAGAAAAATAGCATCCATGCAAGGAGTGGTAAACCAACTACTAATCCTTTGATTGTGGCCATTTGACCACCACTCACAATAAAATAACCGCCAAAACCAAAATTGACTGCCGACATTGCAAAAACAACTTTCTTGATATTTCTGTCTATCACTTTTTCAAAGTGTAACAAAAATGATACTGCAAGAAAAACACTGAAAAATACTACTGTTTGAACAAGAAAGGCATTTTGCCTTGAAGTAATCACTTCAAAAGGCGAATTGCTTTTATCTGCCTGCCGAGGATAACTGACTGCGCTTGCACTCTGTAAACAAAATGTCATAAAAAACAAACAAAATGCAAATAAATTATATTCTCCAGAGGATTCCCTTTTTACAAAGATTAATAGGAATAAAACAAACATTATCATGGAAAATAACTGTGTCAAAATAGTCCCGGCAAGAAAGTCATACAATCCACCATGCAGCATAATAACAATATCAATATACCCTGCTATCATAAAAGCACAGACAGCAAATAGGACAGGGGATGTTAACTTTACTTTCATGGACTGCCCCCTTACATTTATCGAAACAATAGCACATCCAATTTATCACAGACTTCCTCAGCGGATGGAATTAAAGAAAGGTTATCAGAATGATAAATAATGCTTTTTAAAATATTCCATATATCGTCATCAGTGCAGTAATCTGGTCTAGGAAGACCAACTGGTCTATAAGCAACCATTTCCTGTTTTTGTTTGCTTTCCATCGGCTGAAATCCGTCAAGAATAGTATAACATGTAATCGCAACGGAATATACATCAAATTTCATAGCTACTTCTGGTGAAAGCTCATCAAGTACAGGAGCTGTTCTTATTGATATTGGCATAAACATAGGAGAACCACATTGTGTAACAAAATCGGTCGCTGAAATTACTCTTGATGTACCAAAATCTGAAAACACTAGTTTAATGCCTCCATTCGGTGAAGGTATCAATAGAATATTATCTGGTTTGATATCCCTATGTAGTATATCATGATTGTGCATTATTGTTAAATTTGAAAACAAGTGGTACATCAATGCCAGCATCTCTCTTCGACTCAGTATATTTTTCTTTAATTTAAGAATATATTTCATATATTGAGTGTAACTCAATCCTACTGGCATTACAAACTGCACGTTATCAAGTGGATGAGCGTTTATCACATTACTAAGACTAGATGTCCCATCTAAGTATGGAAGCATACAGCTTATTTTTTCTTTTTTTCTTCGCTCGCTCATCTCAAGTTCGGCACTAGCTACTTTTATATCAATAGCATTTCTTATCATACTCAGCTTTACAGCAACACAGTTTGAATCCCCCTTAGGCGTTGCAAGATAAACATTTCCAAATTGTCCGCTTCCAAGAAGACCTATGACATCAAATGAGCCTTTCATTAAGACATTACTCACCATAAGTCGAGTTGGCAATGGTAATTGTGTCACGTTTTTCATAGCCATTTCAAATATTTTTTCTTTAGAGGGATAGAGTACATTAAGCTGATTAGTTAAAAATCGGAGTTTTTCATTATTTGTCATTATTTAATCCTCCGCTTTTGGTAACAGAATGAATTTATCACCCTGATAAATCAGAAGTTCTTCCTGTATGAACGGAATCATTGTACTAAGAATCTTGTCTTGCTTACACAAGCCAAGTTCAACAAGCTCTTGGATTGTCAATTCATGATGTTCCTCAAAATTTTTCAGAATCAACGTACTTACTTGAATTGGAATATCAATATTTTCCAGTTTTGTTTTTACAGTACCGGATGCAATTACTTCATCTTCAGTATCATCAAAATCCTCATCTGGAAGGTCGGTGTTTTCATCGATAATTGCAATCTTTGTAGCAAGAGCATCATTACGGGTAATCATCATGACACCAATTGAGATGTCATCATATGTTTTCTGAGATTGAAGTTCCAGTATTTTTTCGTGAACTAATGCTTCATCGGAATTTTTCGCTGCATCAGCAAACAAAGAAAGCATCCTCTTGCCATAGGATAGATTCTCAATATCATACAATGATGATGCACCATCACTACAAATGACAAATCCTGTGTAATGTTTATCATCTACACTGCCAATTTCAATCTGTGTTAATTCTACTGCATCATCGGAATTTCCAAAACATGTTCTGCTCGGATCACCATCACGATTGAAGGGAGGAAGAATTACTCTGCAAGCTGATTCATCCGTATATGCTGATACATATCCGTCACCAATACTTAGTACGAGATACTTATTAGTCATTCGGTCAAATGATGCAACCGACAATGTTGCACAAAGCTGTTTGAAGTCTTTTCCACTTGTACGAAAAACCGCTTGCAAAGAACTAATAAATTCTGCCACTAATTTTTCTTGCGGTTCTTCATCAGATTCAATAATATTCCAGTCTTTATCCTGAAAAAATTCGATGGCATATTCGACACTTATCCTTGCAGCAGACCTTGCCTCTTTTGCAGAAGAACATCCATCACTCACAGCAATAGTTGCACGTGTATCAGAAATACAATATCCAGAATAATCTTCGCACTCTTCAAAATAATTTTGATGTCTACGACCAGTTACATGATCAACAACAATATTTGAAAAATCATTCTTTCCTGCCTGCTGATTTTCAGAAATAGCAGGTTTTTCGCCAGAATCAAACACATTTGCAAGTTTACTAAAAAAAGATGCCTGCATTATTCAATCTCTCCCTTCAATAAGGTATCTTTCAGCAATATTTTTCCATATGCGAAGTGGAATTTCTTTCCTACCAATAAATTCTGCATCTATGGCATCCAAGAAATAATCCGGAAGTTTTTCTTTTGAAAGCGTATTAATGATATGCTCAACAGTATTCTCAGTAATATCAGCTCCAAATAATACTCTGTAAATAAATCCCTTTATTTCTTCATTGGAAGGCGTAGTGTTTACAGAAACAATACACATTTTTTCTCCAAACATCAATAAGATTTCAGGGATTCCCGTACCACATATTTCAAGAATTCTATTCAAAAAACGAAGGCCATTCTCCACATTAACAGGAATATATTCACCAATTGTACCCGTAAACGTAGAAGTATTGTAATCCTTTGAAAGCAGCAGTCCAGCTCTTTCGTTGTTATTTTTATAGAAAACTTCTGTAACATCATCGGTCTCGTTATAAAGAAGAGAATCGGTCTGACAAAGTACTCTTCCTTCTTCTGTAGCATAAACTGCGGAAACAAGATTTTCTCCTAGAAGATATTCATTTCCATGTTCATCTATGAGCTGTCTCTCAAAAAGTTCAAACTCTTTCAAAGCGTCTGTGGCATCCACAATACCATTCCTGATGACAACAATGTAGTGATTTTGCAGAGTCATATTCAATGCGACAGCACATCTAGCTGTACTTTCAGAGTCAGTAATTAATACTACATGTTCATTCTGTACAAGCTGCTCAAGTTTTGCTATAAAGTCAGACATTGGAACAACAGCAGCTTCTTCTGTGGAAAGATGGCTTAATTCTTTTGGAACCTGGGTGTTGCCATCTTTCAAAATGATAGTGGCATATTTTACAATCAGCGGATTCAATTTTCATCACTCCTTAATCAGTTTTGCAAATTTATTTCTTCTTATACAATCTTGTCTTGGCCGGCTTATCCATTTTTGTTACATTAAGGTCATCCATTTTGGTTACGTTAGGAGCATCTTTTTTCAATGCAATGACAAGAATTACTATTGCCACTATTATGATTAAAACAACAACAACTATTCTCATTCCATATCTCCTTTCTTATGAGCGAGCATCATCACCAGATTCATCCATTTTCTTAGCCCAATCACTGCCGCCTTTTCCACAATGTACTCTGATGAGTTCTTTAATGTTCTTGTTTGTTCGAAACATTGTAATCGCATTATTTAAGAGTGCTTTTTTAAGAGCAATCAAACCATCATTAGCTTGTAACTGCATAATCTTTTGACGATCTTTACTAGAAACATCATTAAAATTAATTCTATGCAGTTGATCGAGTTTTGACTGTACTAACTCTGCGGCTTGTTTAAATGCCAGTCCAGCAAGTCGTGCTCTATACCAAAGGTGTTCATCATAAACAAAATTATCAGAACCTTTTTTAAAGTAAGCAGGATTTGCATTACCAGAAATTTTCTCGGCATAGTCAACAAGTACCGTTACTTTCTTCATCAACTCATCAATACCCAAATTTAGATTTTGAGGAGCATAGTTTCGTACTCTCTTAACAGCCTCTTCGGTTTTCTGCATTTCTTGATTAACAGCATTATCCTTTGCGAAAGAATCATCCCGACTATCTTGCAATTCGTAGAGAATCTCATCTAAATTTTTGGGCACCTTAGGGTTAGGGGGACGATATCCGGAAGCTTGGTATTGTGGTTTGGAAGGTTGATAAGTACCTGAACTACCACTACTTCCCCCATCGGATCCACCTGAAAATAAGCCTATCAAGAAAAGTACAACAATCACAGCTATTATAATTACAAGCAACATTTATTTTATCCGTCCCTTCCATTACAAAATTCAGATTGCTAAACCAACATTAGTATTACAGTTGTAAAATTAAAAAAACTGGTGCTATTTACCTTGCAAACTTTGGCTTTTACTTTCATATGTGTTTTATAGTTGGAAACTTCATGGAGAAATATCGATATATATTTTGCTTGCGATTGGAAATCTGATGTTTTACAACTGTAATATTAGCGTATTCTTTCTAAATAAACCTCAAGATAGCACAAATTTCCACCATGCAAAATCTGTTTTACCTCATAACCCTGATTTAAAAATTCATTCAACAATTCCTCCATTTTAGGATAATCATATACTTTTACTCCTTCATCTTCCTTTACAAATCTCGGCTGACTTCAGGTAATAGTAATCACTTTACAATCTCGTGACTGACTTTCTGCAAATTTTGAAAACTCGAAATTCCCATGTAAATCGTTGATGTTAAGTGCCATATTAAAACTCCTTCAAACATTTTCTGCACATTAATGTATTTTTTAAAACGTTTCGCAAAAGAATCCTTTAACGAAAAATCGAGATGCAGATGGTTATCCAATTTTCAAGATGCAAATTTTTCAAAAATTAAGCTGTATGAGTTTCATATAATCTCTTTTCTGCTCAAAATCTGAATGAACATAG
>Ga0326511_10003080_pt1 | contig 13454 bp, 22 predicted proteins | sample 0_2496_0518_D_FD_203701 | JGI IMG/M metagenome (GOLD analysis project Ga0326511, IMG submission 203701) | Bovine rumen microbial communities from UC Davis, California, United States - 0_2496_0518 | ecosystem: Host-associated > Mammals > Digestive system > Stomach > Rumen | place: USA... | reverse complement strand
CACTTGACTTCTTATTAGCCTTTGCTTGTTCGCTTCCATTGGTTGTTGCTTGACCACTTGAAGCCCCTACAGATTCGCTTGTTGTGCCTGTGTCATCTTTTATAATAACCTCTATTGGCTTTTGTTCTGCTGCCACATTGCCACCCCCCCTTTTAATTAGTTTTAACGAATGTTATTTGATTTTTGATAATGTCCCCTGTAAGACTTTCTTCTGTTAAATGCACCATTAAAGCATTGAATGTCCTTGTTTTATAGCCATCTATGTAAGTGATGGAATAAGTCTTGTCTAAATCTTCCTCATTGTGGATTGTAGCAAGTGCCGTATTGTCATCACTTGGAACAAGATCAATAGTTAATTGCTTTTGAATTGAATTGATTTTGTTTGTGGCTTGGGTATTACTTCCCTTGCAATATGAATCAACGCTCTTATTAAGGTCATAAACGGCTCTTAAAATGCCTTTTAGTTCGACATTATCAATCTTTATCTTTCTATCATCACTTGTGAATAATGAATGAAATTCTTGAGTTTCAAAATACAAATCAGTAAAAATCCAGTCAACTGCATTTACACGCTCAATTATGCCATCAGTTCTTTGTTGCATTAGGATTTTGCAGAAGTCACTTTCACCAATTTGAATTAAATTGTTGTTTAATACAGTTCTTACTTCTTCAATCTTTCCTATAGCTTCCTCAAAGATGTCTTTTACCTTTGGAATGGCAAATTCGATGTGCATTGTTTCAATCTTTAATGTGGTATCACCTATGTATTGAGTTCTACCAGAATCTAGTCTTAAAACACAATGCACAAATTCATCCTCATGTAAATTGTCTTTCCAGTTCTCATCTAGGTTGTTGTTATAATCCAAGATAAATCTATTTCCTAAAGCCCTTTGAAATGCTTTTGTTATTTCATCATATTTCAACGTTGACATTGAATGTGTCCTCCTCAACTACTGTTAAATTAAATCTATTAGCTTTTAGCCACTCTTTGACAGTTTTATTGACCCAGTGTTCGTTTCGGTTTTTCTTGCCATTACGCAAGTATTTAGCATAGTTTGTATATGCTGCATACTCTACTGTTGCACAACTGCCGTTTATTTCTTTTCCCTGCTCATTACCGATAGTGATTAAATATTGCTTTGAATTGCCTTGCACCCTTGAAATAGACATCCTTAATGCTCCAGTTCTTACTGGGCAATTTGCTCGAAGTCTATTTGCTAGGTCAATTGCTAGTGATATGTCCATAGTCTATTCAAGTCCTACGATGGTATAACCTGTATATCGGTCAAGTGAGCCTTTGAACATACCTTGATTATTATGATCGTATCTGGTTGCTATGGTTGTGACCTTTAGCTTTTGACCTTTAATAATCACGATGTCATTCATGTCAATTTTATAGTAGGCATTTAAGCGAATAGATTTTGTGAGCTTATACATCATCAAGCCTTGTGCAGCTTCGAATCTTCTTGTGAAATCATCATCCAGTAATTCAAACTTGAATGTGCTTGACTTTGTCTCATTTTTCCCCCAGTTTGTATCTTTACTTCTATCATCTATGTTATTTCTTCCCATAACATCACCCTAGCCTCTCAAAATAATTCCCCATAAGGCTTTGACTGCTTTAGGTGAATAAGGAAGTCTGTTGTCATCTTTATTTGCGTTAGCACTTGAATCACCATTGTCCCATACGAAAATAGCTTGTTGCCATAAAGCCTCAATCAAGCGTTCTTTATATTCCAAAGCTGCACCATCTAAATCGATGAGCTTCATATCTTCAAAGAATGCTCTAGTCCAATAACTGCCTCTATAATCTTCTATAAGATGATAGATAGTATCGAATACATCTTGGAAATAAGCATCAATAGCATCATCTTGAGTTTGGAATGGAACACCATCAAGCACGTTTGGATCATCGAAGTTATAACCTCTTTTGAGCATTATAGCTTTAAAATCTTCTCTTGAAATTATTAGTTTATAGTCCATCTGTTAGACCTCCTTAAATACAAAAATAAAGGGAGGCATTTAACCTCCCCTTATTCGATAATTTTATAATACTTGCTTAATTATTCAGTAAGCATCCAGAATGCTTCTGGTTTGCCAACTTCGTGTGTAAATACAATACGAGTTTGTAAGAATACACCACCAACTGCAATACCAGAGCCGTTAGCATCAATTGCTTGTGGTAATACTACATAGAATTCTAGTCTTGTGCAATAATCTCTATGACCAAAGATTGCTAAAATCTTCTTAGCACTTGTTCCTGTGCCTTGATTTCCTGTTAAATTACCAGAAACATATACTTCATAGCCACCAATTAAAGCCATAGCACCACGCATAACGATTTCTTGTGATAAATTACCACCAACGATTGCATGGTTAGATTTTAAGATTGCAGAATGACCTGCACCATTAACGATCATCCATCTTCCCTCTGGAGCTACGCCTGCATCAGTTTGAGCACCATAAATATCTACAACTTTGTCATAAATATCATCAGAGCCTAAAGATACAACAGTTCCAGTTTTGCCGTTTCTTGGGTCATTTTGTGCAAATGTCACACCAAATTTATCTTTACCATTGATTGCGTTAACTAAAGTTGCGATTGCATGAGTGTCCATTGCAAGACCTGTTGCATAACCGAATTTGTCTAACTTATCACCGATTGCATCATAAGGTAAAGCTGCGATGTCCCAAGAATCCTCATATAAGTTTAAATACTTATCTTGATCTATAATACATGGAATCCAAGCATTTGTATCATAAGATACTGTGTTAGAAGCTAAATTAGTTTTTGAATAATTATTTAAAGTCACTTCTGGTGTTGTTGGGATCATCAAAGTTCCTGTTCTACCATCTTTTTCATAATCATTGTTAAATAAAAATCTAGACTTTAAAGCCTTTCTTAAGTTTGCTAATACTCTATCAGCATAATTTTGACCTAATACTACTGCCATTTTGTTTTTCCTCTTTCTTTCTTAAATATTTTTTTAAATTTTAAGGCTACCCTCGACATAATACGCTGCCATCTCTGGATGGTTTTTGAGGTAGTTGTCCTTTGCTTCACTATCTGTGAATTTGGGTTGAGGTTGTTGTTTAACCTCTTGTGTTCCTTTGGCTTCAAACATATCAGCGTATGTTTCTCTTTTAGCCTTTATGACTTCATCAAGCCCAGTATATGTCTTTTTTTCCTCATCATAGGTTGCTTTACTAAAATCAATTTGGCTAACTAATAACTCTGGGTGTTTGCAGCCTTGATTTTTCAAGAAATCCACCTTGCGACTTTCTTCTTGCTTTGCTAGAGTGTCGACTTTAAATTGCTTTAGTTCGGCATAGTCTTTTGTCGCACCAAGTAAATCGTTATACTGCTTTAATAAGTCAGCATTTGTTTGCTTGTGTTTTTCAGCTTCATCCTTGTAAATGTTTGATTGTGCTTCTGCACTAGCTTTGGCATTGTTGATGTCTTTTCCATTCTCTGCCATGATTTGGTCGATTAGTGATTCATCAATGCCTAAACCTTTTAAAAATTCTCTTTTCATTTGTTTTGCCTCCTTACGCATTTTTACGAGTGTGCTTCTCTAAATTTAAAATAAAATGAATTGAGCTGGTGTTTCTTTTACGCCTAACCCTAAAGGCATATAAAAAAGGGTATTGCTACCCTTAATTATTTGAATAATTTTTTTAATCCTAGCGTTATCGCTATACATAGTGGTATAAATGGTGTGAATGGTCCTAACCAAAAGAGCCAACACGCACTTCCTATGCCATACCACCAAGCGTTATTTGTCACAAACCCTATTATGTAGGGTATCCATACCTCACAAGACATTACTGCACACACAATACCGAATAGCCACAAGCATGACCATACCTCTTTTAAGATGTTCTTAACATTATACCTTTGGAATAACAAGAATAATCTAATTGTGCCTATTGTTTTCTTCATCATCATTGGTGTTGCCCTCTTTTGAATCTATGAACATAAGCATTGGAATAATTGAAAGAAAAATTAAGATGATCCAGAACGCTCTCATAGGCTTCTCATCTCTCTTTCGGTAAGACTTATTCTTGTTCGCCATAAGTAAATTGGTAGGTTGTTTTCTACTGCGAGTTTCCTGTATTCTTCCATCCAGTATTTACTCATCTTTTGATTATAAGTCCTTTGGCTCATTTTCCTTGACTTACCAGTAAATGGGTCTTTGAATGTTTTAGAAAACCCTTGTTGTGACATCTCGGCTCTAGCCTTATACTTACGGATTCTATTCTCAAGTATTCTTTGTCTAGTTGTGAGGTCTCTTTCTCGGTTCACTGTCACAAGGTCATATCTAGGGGGATTAATGCCCTCATAATACTTGACTAACCTATGTTGGCAGTTATAACTTAAAAAGCCATTCTCACACGCTTGTTTAAGGCTATATACAGGTTTGCCATCTTTGTATTCGAGTATGTCTTGTGTTGGTGTGCTTCCTACTTTATATTGTCCCATTGGTCTTGAAGCTACATCTAAATCAAGCAAGAACAATTTACCTTGCCACCAACTACAACGCTCACTTGCATTAGGATGACTACTTGCTACAACATAATCTTTATTAAGCTCTAGTCCTTGCCTCTTAATATCATCGACTATCAAATTATAGCGTGTTTCAATCTCTGCCATATTTCTTATGCTCTTTTGTCTACCGAGCTTATCATACTGGCTTAAACTGCCCTCTGCTATCTTCTCGGTAATGTCAACAACGGCATCTTCTACCATGTCGGCATAATCTACAAATCTGTTGGCACTCGCATTTTCAACTTCGGTCATGAAGTCTCTTATGTTTGTGATATTTCCATTTGCTATGGCTAAATCATTGTCCCCTATGATGTCAACCATTAGACCACCACTATCTTGCACTTGCACATTTACATTGTCGCTATTCATTCTCGCTATGGTTAAAGCAAGAATGCCTGTTTTATCTTTTTTAGCGTATTGTTTTAGTAGGGTTATAGTTTCCCTCCACTCACGCAAGAAAGTCTGTTTTAAGCCTAATTCCGTTGATTGTATAAGGCTTTCGCTTGCTTCCATATCACGAAGCATTTTGATTGTATCTTTTATTAGCCTTTCAACCTTTGCTTTAGCTAAATACTTGTTATGAGATTCCATCATAGATTCTGTTATGATCCTTTTAAGCTCGGTATTGGCATTCTCAACAATCAATACAAGATTCTTTTCTTCTTTGTTGGTTTTTAAGTCCTTATTTTCTTCCATAAGGTATCACCTACCTAGAAGTTATTAAAAGCCTTGTTAATGCTCTCTGGTGTCTCTTGGTGCATATCTTCCATGATTTGGTTATACAAATCCTCAAGTTCAGTTTCACTTAAATCTGGGTTAAGTCTCTTAATTGCTTCTTTCCTAGAAATCAATCCAGATGATAATTGTTGGCTTACTACCATTGTGTTTTTAGTAGGGTTTAAGATACTTGCCATTGACCAACGAATTGTCACAGGTGTTTTCAAACCATATAAAGCACATAAGCAAGCAAGTAGCTTATTGATTTCAAATTCATTAAGCATTCTTGATGTCTCGATTGTTTGTCTACTAATATCAGTCATTGAGTTGATTTCATCATCAGTTCTTTGACCAGTTTGTAATAATCTTGGGTCATAATCTAGGACTGTAAGCCCTACGATAGCACACAAACGAGCTATATCATCATTGACTGACATTGCCCATTGGTCAGGTCTAAAGTCAAATTGAACATTTGTAGGCTTGCTTTCCTCCATACTCTTTGTTGGGTATTTTTGGATTATTGGATTCTTGAAGTTTGTAGTTCCACCAAATAGAATGGGTTGTGCGATTGCACTTTGACCCTTTGGCACTGCTCCTGCCATTGCGATTGGTCCCATGTATTCTTTACCAAACTCTGGGATCAATATTTGAGCTCTACCAATTTCTTTTTCTACTTCCTTATCGGTCAAGCCTTGTTCAGCCATAACTATTGTGTCAAGTGCATCAACGAACATTGCCTCTGGAATATCACTATCTGGAAACTTGCTATTTACGGCAGTTGCATCTATGTGATAAACACCTAAATCAGTATAGCCCTCGAGTTCTTGCTCACGATTGAAAACAACACCCTTAAACTTTTCCTTAAGCCACTCTGGAATGTCTTTTGTTTCCATTTCCTCAATGTCTCGAGTTTTCTCTTTAGAGTTCTCTTTTGCAAATGCTTGATACCTAACTGTCAACTTTTGGTAAGGTTTGCCATCATCTTTGTAGTATCTCTTTTCAACTATAAAATACTTACAAAAGACATTGACTGTATCATCTAGGTTTACAAGGAACATTTTAGCCTCGATTATGTTCTTCTCATTGTCATAAACAATCTCATGTCTAAAAGCATCAAAAGTCTCAATATAAGGCTTGCTATCGTTTTTAACGCTCTTGTATAAAGCCATTAAGCATCTACCAGTCTTTTCGGCTTTGGTGTCAGCCTCATAGAGTTTCTTGCTTAAATAAGACTTTGGCAATACACTATCGACTTCTTTTTCAGTCTCTTTTGGTGCTTGGTAGTAAACCTTGCCGATTGTTTTATCAACTTTGATTTTTAGTAGTCTAGGAGCTACACCACTACGAATAGTTGCATAGTTTAATCTAGTCATACCAGATGCGAATTTAGCAGCTTGCCAGTTGTTATAAAGTATTCGCCTGTTGGTTTCATCAAGCAATGTAAAATAAGCATCAAACGCTTGTGTAAGCACTCTATCTGTTTGACTAATAAATGCCCTTAAGTTTTGGGGTAAATACTTATTGTCTTTTTCATAATCAAGTATTGTATCTGCCATTTTATAAAATACCTCCCATCATTCCGTAATACATAAAGTATGTCATATATTTGAAACTATCGAAGCAGTGGTCATTGCCATCTTCTGGAACATTGCCTTTTTTCTTGCCCCATACGATGTTATTAAATTCAACGATCATCATATCATCTTCGCCTAGCTTCTCTTGTGGCTTCAAAGGATTACGATTGCCAAAGTTCACTATATACCAGTAGTTAGGTGTGCCTACTATTGACTTCACCCTCTGTGTATCTTTCATGATGTCTTTAGCTCCGACCTTTGTAGCGTTGTATTTAGTTCTTAAATTAATCTCATAAATCAAGTCTTGGGTAAGTGCTGCACTATCACCAGTTATTGAAACTATTGCAGGACTGCAACACCCAAACAATGTAAGCCAGTAATCAAGCCACGCTTCAATATAGGTTGCTTGTTGTGAGTTGCTATTACTTCCCATTTGTGGGACATAATAAAAGGTAGGTATTGAAATCAACCTACCTGCCGTAGTCATAAGTGAAGTTGTTAGTGCAGTAGCATCTGCATTCAAGCCACTATCTAAACCACATACAACTCGATATATTCTTTCATTTGGTAGCCACATTGAGCCATCTTCAAATTTGCTTTGTGGGATTATCTTTGTTTCATCAAACTCGGTTAAAACAAGTCCCTCTGCTCGACCTCTTAAACCAAGTATCTTATTTTTGTATTGCTTACTTGATTCTGGAAGTGAGCCGATTATTTGCTTTTTCTTTTCTTCACTTAAAGCTACATTGTCATCCATTGTGAAATACCAATGAATCCAACCTTGCTTTTGTGGTTGAGATAAGATTTGATTATATAGTTCTTGTGGGTAGTCCTTAACATACTTCTCTAAAGGTCTACAATGATTTATAAACTCTTTGTAAATCGGCATATTAGGATCATCTGGGTTAAGTGTCATCATCCAGTAATCTCTACGCATAGATAATTCACGCAAGAAATCAATGTCTGCAATGTTTGCTTCATCGACTGCTACGATGCCGTATTGATTACCTAAAATGTCTTTCCATTTGGTTGAATCACTATAACCTGCACATAAGACAACTCTATCTTCATCTCTAGTCTTGCCATAGATAATTAAGTGTGCAAGTCTTATTTGACTTCCACCATTTGCCCTATATTCCACTCTATAGCCAAGTTGTCGAGCTATATCTAGAATTCCATTGTCTTTCATAATAATGGTTGTTTCGAGCTTTCCTAGAGTATAACCACATAGCAAGTGAATTTTCTTTGGGCTTAAAGCACATAAGAGAATAAATTTCAAACCTATGCCGATTGTTGTTTTACCTGCACTTGTTTGACCCTCTAGCACTTCACATTCAATGCCCTTTTCTTTGATGTCTAAAAGCCTTACGAAGTCTTTAAACTTCTTTCCTAGCTTAATCATCGCCCATCAGCTCTTTAGCGAAGTCTTTAGCCGTTGCTATGTTTATATCAGCTTTGCCCTCGACATTCGCATTTACGATTTGTGTATCTAAACCAAGCATTCGCATTATGTTCTTGATTGCTTCATTCGCTCCCTTATGGTCTTGGATCATATTGCCTGTCGGAACAAATTTGCCATCTCTGTTCATCTTCATCTCTGGTGTGCCTTTTCTTGCATCCAGTAAGATTTCCATTGAAGCATCTAAAAGCATTTGCCTATCGATGATGGATTGTTGCCTTGCCTGTTCTCTTAATTCTTCCACACGAGACTTTACGTTAGGATTGGTTAGCAGTTGACTGGCTTGCACTCTACACTTCAAGTTGTCCTTTGGGTCTTGGTAGTTAAAATTATACACTTTTGCATAAGCTCTCGAGGCTACACCCATTGTCACATATTCTTGGCAGAACATCTCTTGTCTAGGGGTTAATTTATTGGTTTTCTTTAATTCTTCTAAATCTTCCATGATTTGTTCTACCTCCATTTCTTATTCTACGAGTTATTATTATTTATAACTTAAAATCATGCTTCGATTATTTTTGTTTACTTAATATTACTACTTACTACTAATACTTACTTATTCCCATCTTCCGTAGGTTTCTTCCCCTTACCTTGATAGAAAATGCAAAATTATCTAAAGGAGTATTATTGGAAAATAGTAAAAGTGGATTTTTGTTGAGATATTGTGGATTTTGGATTTGAATTAGAAAACAAAAAAAGCATCGAAAGGATAAGATGCTCTTTTGTGTTATGTTTTGTAAGGTAAGGGGTTTACCTATATAAAAATGATAACTTGTTGTAGACTAGAAATAAAGGTATTTCCAATTTTCTACAATATCATTTTAGCATATATACAAACTTTTTTTACTATGCAAATACATTTTTTAATTAATTTTTTTTAAGTAATCAATTAGTGTGTTTTCAAGTTCAGTAGTTGAGCGTGAACGGCATGAATCAATAGCAGAAACTGTGTAAAGTAGTTCTTGGGCTATCTCGTTATTGCTTGAACAATCAATGTATGTCATACGCATTATTATTTGTGCAGTCTCGTTTTTGAGTAAGCCTATAAACTCATCTATAACTTCATTGTTCCTTTCTAAAGAAGCCATTAGTAGATTACGCTCAATGACATTGTCCCTTAATTGCTCTTTTATCTGCACACGCTTGATTCCCATTAATTCGGTGGTGTTTACACTTAAGCCATTGTTGAATGATACTGGACCACCATCACCATAACTATCACCCTTAACTGTGGTGTTTTCTAGTATTTGTAAATCTAGTAGTAAATCATCTCTCTTTCGCTTAAGTATTACTAGTTTATTATTATTTACTCTTATTTGTCTTAGTAAATACTTAACATAATATCTAGTATTACTAATTAATTCTTGTATATTTATATTACAAGTATTTAATATATATTTTACTATTTCTTGTAGTATTAAGTTATTATTTTCCTGCATTATAGTTTTTCCCCCTCTAAAGGATTACTTTATACGTTCTTTGTTTTCGTAGAATAAGCAAGCTAATTTTCCGTTTAACTCAATTAGATCATCTCGCTTGTAGTCTTTTGTAAAAGGTGGTAAATCTGGGTCTCTTGATATAAATGTTCCGAGCTTTGCGAAGTGTTCTAAATCTTCGATTGCTTCTTTGTCAACCCAAGTGTAGATTTGGAAATAATCATTTTTGTTTTTACGGATTAGTTCTTCAAGGACTTTGTCCCTGTCCTCATCTGGTATATCTTTATCGAAGTAGAATGATACAATGTATAACATTCTTGATTTACTTTCTTTGTGTTGGTAATCAATAGTGAATACATAGCCAGAGAATTTGTTTTCAATGATGATTTCTCTTGGTGTGATATAATCAATGTCCTTTTGTTGACAGGCTTGTTTTTGGGCAAATGCAAGGGCTTCTTCAAGTTTGTTTGAATAGTCAGCATCTGCGATTATTGGTTTAAATTTTATCTTTGCCATTTTCTTGTTCCTCCAGTTCTTTTATCATATCTAGGTATTCTTGTTTTATTTCCTCTAGTAATTTTATCAATGATGGAAAGTGATTAGCCCATATCATGAAAGAAGCATCTTCCATACTGTTTAATATATAGGACACCTTGCAATGTCCTGTGGGGTCATTTTTAAAGTGGTTGATATGTCCTTCTATTTCTGCAATAATTCTTTTATATTCACTAATTCTAAATCTTCGACTAGTTTCCTTGTTGTATGCTTCCTCTAGCTTCTTAAATTCTTCATCAGTCATTTTAACAATTCCTCCAGTTTTTGTTTTACTTGTTGTTTAGTGCCTTTGCCATCGGTTGATAACAGGTCTATGCAGTCTTTAAGGGTGTCTACGTTTGCCCAAACATAATCTTGGTCTTGAAGTCTTAACCTCTTGCCTTGTTCTTGTTCATTTAAAAACTCATTAGCTTCATCAATTATGAAGTTGTAGTAGTCTTTGCCATGCAGTTTCTTATGTCTTGGGTCGAGGTCATCATCTTTCCTCCTCCATTTTGGCAACATTTCAATCAAAAATTTTTCAAACTCTGGTCTGCTTAGAACATACACTTTACTTATGTCAGTATCTTTGTATCTTTCATACAAGAATTTTAGTATTGCTTCATTTTGCTTTTCAGTAAATTCTTTTAGTGTTTGTTCAAAAGCATACTTTATTCCAAAATCAAACTTCATACCATTTTCAATATGTTCACAAAACTTTGGCTTGTTTGGTAAATTAAATTGTTGTAAAACCTCTTTACTCATATTAGTTCAAGCTCCCCTTTATCATTCATTTTGGCAACATAGATTAAGCCTTTTGAAGTCCAGATAGCACCGTATAGACTTTCTATTTTGATATTATTGTAAAAGTTGCAAGCTTCAATAGGCGTGTAATTAGTTGCATTAAATACCTCATTATCACATTGCTCGCTTTTATCATATACCACCACAAACTCATCACATAATTCCTCTATGGTGTCGGCTTCTTTAACTTTAGTCTCAAAAACAAAATTCCAACCATTTAATATACATTTATATTGCTCATATACACCAGTTTTATTTCTTACATATTTCATTCTTCCACCTCGATTTCTTTGTCTAGTGTTTCATCAAATAAGCAGCAGCAAATATCCATTTCTTGTAAAGGGCATCTATCACAACCATTTTCTGGTTGGCTATGACAAATCTTGGCTAACTCATTCAATGTCAAATCGCCTATTGTTTTTTTCACCCTAACATCTCCTTTAGCAAGTCAAATTCTTCTTGGGTAAGTTTATCAAAATTAGTATATTCAACTAATTTGTTATATTCATCAACTGAATTACAGTATTTTATTTGTGTATATAAAGTATCTTTACTTTTTAAAATCTCAAGCACCTTTTCCAACTTCTCGGCTTTTAGTAGGGCTTGCTTGATAGTGTTACATTGCTCACTGATTGATTTATTAGTTTCAGGGCTTATATTTGTAGCGTGTTGTTTTCCTAATGCATCATAATCACTAATAAAAACCCCATTTCTATAAATATCTTTCAAGCACTTTAACGCTTCACTAGGGTTAGCTTCCTTTATGGCTTGTAGTTCAGTTAGAGCTTGTTCTATGGTTTCAACATCTTGTTTATTTGTTTGCCTAATTGTTAAGTTAAAATCGTTTGTTCCCCATCTTAATTCAACTATTCTCTCTAATGCTTCTAATTCTTTAGTCATTCTCTACCCACCTCTTTAGCAGCTCAAATTTTTCTCTTGACATAAGTAAGTCATATTTGTAATGTAAATAAACATCATCATCTTTAACTCTTAATCTATATTTCAATATTTCTATATCAACGTTAGTTTCCTTAATAATTTTCAATATTTCCTTTAATTCAGCATTGTCTCTTTTAAGATTATCAATAGTTCCTTTATAATGGATTATATCAACTTCATTTTCTTGTGCTTTTAGTAAGGCTTGTTTTAATTTTAATTCCCAATATCTTCTAGTGCTGAAAAAATCACTTCTTAAACAACTTATCATTTCACCAAACTTTTCTAACAATTCACTAGGCTTTGCTTCCTTTATGTCTTGTAGCTCGGTTAGGGCATCTCTTATGCTTGCAAATTGTGGACTAATTATACATTTAACTTTTACTTCTTCTACTTTATTACGATAATCAAGCATTGCTTCTCTAATAATTTCTAAATCTTTTAATGCTTTTTCTACATTACTCATCAATCTTTACCTCCTTGTTGGCTTCCTCTGGTGTAAGTATGCCTGTGCAACCATTGATATACTTTGCTATTGGGCAGTCGAGACAGATTTCAGCCTTTTCACAGATTTTGCTTACTTCATTTAGGGTAAGCTCCCCTATCTTCTTTTTCATTGGTTTTCTACCTCCCTAATTCTTACTACCAATCTTGGTGTTTCATCATACCACTTCACAACTTCAACGCTGACAATTTGCGTGTCATCATGAAATGCTACTTGATTCAAACTGTCTAACACGCTTTTTAAAATATTGTCGATGTCTGGTTTCTTGGTTGGTCTAATTTTGCCATCTAACATTTCTTGTTTTTTCTTCTTGCTTACACTTTTTGGAATTGGTTGATATACCATAAGTGTCATCGCAAGTGGTGTTTCTGGATTCATATAGCTTTCTTGATTCGCTTGTAGATATGCTTCTTTGATAGACATTTCATAATTTTGTGTGTCTTTGTCAGTATACGTTTGTATAAACTTACCACAATTTCTAAAGCGTGGTCTGCCTTTACCTCGTATTTCCCCATAATACCTAAATTGTATCATTTCTACTTCCACCCCCTAATCAATGTTTGTGTCCTCTGTCACAAGCTCAATGCTTGCAACACTTGGGTCTTTTCTAAAGCTCTCGACATCGTTAGTCAAGTAGTAATGTATGTAGCCACCCTTATATGTGACCTTTATGTATTCGTAGTTTGTTAGCATTTATTAGTTTCCTCCATTTTGATCGAAGTCATTAAATAAGTTCCACTCTTTTCTTCTTCGCTTGCAAAGTTCTAAATAGTGATTGTATGCACTTTTTTTTGTTGGGCTAAATCCTAAACCTTTACACCAAAAATCGTTTCTTAAAAGTGTTCTGCAGATTCTTCGCCAACTTGGTGCTTTGCCATCTTGCTCTAGTCGATAGTCTGCTTCTTGTGGTATTCCATCCTCATAACCTCTACCCTGCCAC
>Ga0326511_10003079_pt1 | contig 13454 bp, 8 predicted proteins | sample 0_2496_0518_D_FD_203701 | JGI IMG/M metagenome (GOLD analysis project Ga0326511, IMG submission 203701) | Bovine rumen microbial communities from UC Davis, California, United States - 0_2496_0518 | ecosystem: Host-associated > Mammals > Digestive system > Stomach > Rumen | place: USA: California... | reverse complement strand
GTCGGCCACGCATACGGCGTTGCTGTACGCCAGCCGGCGGCCGTTCATTTCGACGGTGAAGAGGCTGATGCTGGGGTGGCGGCCGTCGGGGTGGAACTTGTAATCATAATTGTACGGCGGGTCGGCTTCGAATCCCATGGTGAGACGCTTGGCGGGGCCGGGGTTCCAGAACTCGTACTGCACATCCACGCGGGCCATTCCGTTGTCCATCAGGCTGATGGTCAGCACCTCACGCTTCACGCTGATGTCCGTCTCCTGCAGGGGGATGAGCTGGTTGCCACGGGTGTAGAATGTGCCGTTGTTGGCCGCGGCGGGTAGCGACAGAACCATGCAGAGCATGGCCAGAATACATAGTCTCAGTGTTTTCATTTTTTTATTCCATACCTAAAAGACAATGCAAAGATACGAAAAAAAAAACAATTCTGTGTATTTGAAGTTTTTTTGTATATTTGCATTTTGTAGTTGAGCCTGGATTTATGAAGAAGTCTCTGATACTCTTGATGCTGTTGGTTGTTAACGTAGTGCTCAGGGCCAATGGTGACCCCGTTGCCGAGCGGTCGGCGCTGACGTTGGCGCGTATGCCGGTGGCGGTGCATGTGCCGGAGGTGCAGTTGCTCGACGAGCGCTGCCGCTTCACGCTCCATGCCACCCGTACCGACGTCGAGGTGCGCTACCTGCTCCACAACCGGTCGCAGCAGGATTTCCGTTCGTTGCCCTACGGGTTCCCGGTCGATTGGTTCGGCGAGGGTCGTGTCCATTGGGAGAGCCGCGACATCTGGAGCGAAAGCCTGATTGAGCGTGGCTGGCGCGACAGCTATGTGCAGGATGTCATGTTCAGCCTCGACGGGCATAGCCTCCCGTGGCAGTGCTCGGCGGACACCGTCTTGAGGCCCCGCGCGGCGGTGTGCGACACCGATTTCATCACCGAGGTGCGGTGGCATATCGACAGTGGCCTCTGGACGCGAGACCCCCTGTTGGCTCCCGACGACGGGCCCCGCCACTATTCCGCTGCCCGCGCGCAGCAGATCATTGCCAAGTACGGCGACAGCATCCTCTACTACGACCCCGCCCTCTGCCGTCGTTGGTACTATGTGCGGCTCGACATTCCGGCGGGCGGTACCGTGGAGCTTACCGTGCGCTACTCGATTGAGAATCATACCTATAATGGTCTGTCCGATGCGATGACGCTTTTCGAAGCCAAGCATTATGTCTGTGGCGAATTCCAGTACGACTTTTCGCCCGCCGCCTATTGGGGAGACGGTCATGCGCAGCGGATGAGCGTTGTTCTCGACACTGCCGACATTCGCCATTATTGGCAATCGGTCAGCGTCGAGGGTCTCGCCATGCGCAGGCAGGGTAGGGGCTTCGCCTTCGAGGGTCGCAATGTCGACCTTGCCGCCGCCGAGCCGCTGAAGGTGCACTACTGCACCGACCGCGGTTTCAGCGAGTCGCTGTCCGGCCTGCTGAGCCGCCGCATCGACCCCGGCCGCTACACCGTCGCGGTCAGCGGCGCCGACCCCAAGTATCCGAAGGAGAACCTCAGCGACCTCGACCTCGGCACCGCCACGGTGCTGCGGGCCGACAGTGACGATTCCATCTTTGTCCGCATCACCTTCCCCGACTCGGTGTTCGTCACCGGCGTGCTGCTCTACAACGGCTACTGCAAGGACCGCGCAGCCTGGCGCAACAACAGCCGCATCGACACGCTGCACTGCCACCTCGCCACTTGCGTGTGGGGCCAGCCCGGCGAGGAGATGATTCAGCTCTACTATGCCGAGGGCGACTACAAGCGTTGGCTTCAGGGCCAAGAACCCGAGGCCTTTTCGTGGCAGGGACTGACCGATGCCGCCATCAAGGTGCCCGTTGCCGAGCCCAGGATGGAGTACGATTTCCCGTGGAGCTACGACGACACCCGCCAGAAAGTGAAGGGACTGACCCTCTGTGTCACCGCCGCCCGCAAAGGCCGCCGATACGACGACCTCTGTGTCTCGGAAATAATAGTATTAGGAGATTAGGGTATTTGCTTTAACTACTTACTTAACTACTAAAAAAAATAAAATGGAAACAATCAAGAAAATCTACAAGATAGGACTCGGTCCCAGCAGCAGCCACACCATGGGACCCCACCGTGCGGCCACGATGTTCGCCGCCCGCACCAAGAATATTGCTTCGCGCTACCGCGTCACCCTCTACGGTTCCCTCGCTGCTACGGGCAAGGGGCACCACACCGACATGGCCATCAAGCGCGGCCTGGCTCCCAAGGAGGTGGAAATCGTCTGGCGGGCGGACGTGGTGAAGCCGTTCCACACCAACGGCATGCTCTTCGAGGCGCTGGATGCCGACGGCGGTGTCGTCGACCACTGGCTGGTCTACAGCGTCGGTGGCGGCTACCTGGCCACCGAGGAGGGCGAGGTGCCGCTGGGCATCACGCCCGAAGGCGAGGTCTACCCGCACAACACTATGCGCGACATCATGGAACATATCGACCGTGAGGGGCTGAGTTTCTGGGAATATGTGGAGCAATGCGAGGACGGGACGCTGTGGATGTACCTCGAGGAGATGTGGCAGCAGATGCAGCAGACCATCGAGGAGGGCCTGCAGGACGACCGCGTCATCGCCGGCGGCCTGCACCTGCGCTCCAAGGCGCATCAGTACTTTGTCCGTGCCAGCGGATTCAAACCCTCGCTGCAGAGCCGCGCCCTCGTCATCGCCTATGCCCTGGCCACCAGCGAGCAGAACGCCTGCGGCGCCAAGATTGTCACCGCCCCCACCTGCGGCTCCAGCGGCGTGCTGCCGGCGGTGCTGTATCATCTGAAGAAGAACCATGGATTCAGCGACCGCGAGATCCTGCGCGCCATGGCCACGGCGGGCCTCTTCGCCAACGTCATCAAGACCAACGCCACCATCAGCGGTGCCGAAGCGGGCTGCCAGGCCGAGGTGGGCAGCGCCTGCGTGATGGCCGCCGTGGCCAGCAACCAGCTCTTCGGCGGCAGCCCCAAGCAGATAGAGTATGCCGCCGAGATGGCCATGGAGCACAACCTGGGCCTCACGTGCGACCCGCTGTGCGGCCTCGTGCAGATCCCCTGCATCGAGCGCAACGCCATGGCCGCCCTCCGCGCCCTCGACATCAACATCTACGCCATGATGAGCGACGGCCGCCACATCATCAGCTTCGACAAGGTGGTCCGCACCATGAAGCTCACCGGCCACGACCTCCCCAGCCTCTACAAAGAGACCTCCCTCGGCGGCCTGGCGCTGGACGACTAGAATCAAACGACAACAATGACAACTAAAAGAACGTTGACTTTGTCCTCGATTCTGCATTTTTTTGATATTTTCTATTGTATATCAAATATTTTGCGTATTTTTGTACCGATTTGGAATCGAACTCCAAATCGGTATTGTTTTGTTGTAATAGTATGATTAACAGGGAACTTATAACAGAAACTTTACGTGTCGGAAACGATTTTCCGGTACTGATTTAATTTACGGCCTATAAGAGGTTATTGGAGTAACCGAAGAAAAATTAATTTGGTTATTTCAATGATTTTTTCTGTATTACGCTGCAAATATAGCAAAAGTTTTAGGAATGAAATCCAAAAACTTTATATTTTTGCATAAAAATAGGATTTTGTTCCTTTTTTATCCTGAATAAGAGACCTCCCTCGGCGGCCTGGCGCTGGACGACTGAAGCCCTTCGGAGAGCCTTTAGGTTTTACTCCCCGTTTACTCAAAGTTTATTCAAACTTTTCCTCGGTAGCTGTCTCCGATAGGATTCATTCATTTTAACTATATGGGTTCTTTAGCAAAAAGAGCATACCTCCGGTTGGGAAGATATGCTCTTGACTGCAAGAATCTTTTTTCTCTTACCTTACCACCACCACTTTGCGGGCGGGATGGTTGCCTATCTTGATCATGTAGGTGCCGCTGACGGGCGCGTCGAAGCGCAGCGGTGCATACTCGTCGCGCTTGGTGGCGAGCATGCGCCCGTTCACATCGTAGAACACCACCGTGTTGCCGTTGGCGCCCTCGACCACTATCTGGCCGTCGCGCTGGTATATCTTAGCCGAGAAAGCCTCCATGTCATTGATGCCCTCCTGGGTGACATAAATAGTGTCGTGGATATACACCGTGTCAAAAACATACACCGAATCAAACACCCATACCGAGTCAAACACCCAGGTAGAGTCGAAGATGTAGTGTGTCGTCACCGTAGTGTCATAGAAATAGTGGTTCAGCGTGTCGACATTCACAAGCACTACGGTATCGAACACCCGTGTGGTGTCATACTGGTAGTAGTAGTGGTGCAGCGTGTCGACGTTCACAAGCACCACGGTGTCGAATACTCGTGTGGTGTCGTACTGGTAGTAGTAGTGGTTCAGCGTGTCGACATTCACAAGCACCACGGTATCGAACACCCGTGTGGTATCATACAGGTAGTAGTAGTGGTTCAGCGTGTCGACGTTCACAAGCACTACGGTGTCGAACACCCGTGTGGTATCATACTGGTAGTAGTAATGGTTCAACGTGTCGACGTTCACAAGCACCACGGTGTCGAACACCCGTGTGGTGTCGTACTGGTAGTAGTAGTGGTTCAGCGTGTCGACTTTCACATGCACCACGGTATCGTACTTGTAGTAGTAGTGGTTCAGCGTGTCGACGTTCACATGCACCACGGTGTCGAACACCCGTGTGGTGTCGTATATTATGTGATGGAGCTCCGTGGTGTCGTACACCATATTGACTACTGTGTCGTACACTATATTCACCACGGTGTCATACACGATGGTGGTGTCGTAGACGCGGATGGTGTCGGAGGCACGGAAGAGGGCGTCGATGGTGGTGTCGCTCATCACCACGACGGTGCGGGGGTTCGCGGTCTCGCCGTCGCTCCAGCCGGCAAACACGCCATCCACCTGCGGCAGGGCCAACAGCGTGGCGGTGCTGCCGTGGGCGTAGTTGCCGCCGCCGTAGGCTCCTGTGGCTGTGACGGTGTGCAGGCTCACGAACATGGCATATATCGATGTGTCGGAGGTCAGCGTCATGGTGCGCGGATTGTCAGTGCTGCCGTCGCTCCAGTGATCAAAAATGAAACCGGTGCTGGCGATGGCATTGGCCACGGCCTGTGGGGCTTGGCAGGTGGGAGCCGTCAGCACCTCCACGGTGCCCATGTCGGTGTCTGCACTCTGTGCACTAAAGGAGAATCCCGGTGCTTCGATGAAGTTGGAGAAGTAACTCCATCGGGAGTAGTACGACACGATGCCGCCACATGGAATGTTGACGGGAATAGATATGTTGACATCCTTGAAAACTTTGTCGCCCAATACCGGTGCTAAAGAAGACAGACTCGTAATTTCGGTCAGTCCGCTGCAACCATAGAAGGCGTAGCTGCCTATCGAAGTGACGCTGGAAGGTATGGTAACGGATGTCAAGCCGCTGCAGCCTTCGAAGGTGCTTTTGCCTATCGAGGTGACGCTGGACGGTATGGTAACGGATGTCAGGCTGCTGCAGCCATAGAAGGCGTAGTCGTTTATCGAGGTAACCCCTTCGGGGATTACCAGGTCAGTAACTTCAACCCCATCTATCGTTAAACTATGAGAATAATTCAATGGGTTGGCACTGTAACCGTAACCATCGAATGTAATATTGCACCACTGCGCAACCGTACCCGTATATATGGTTGTCGCCAGGCTGCTGCAGCCATCGAAGGCGCCGTGGCCTATCGAGGTGACACTGGACGGTATGGTGACGGATGTCAGGCTGCTGCAGTCATAGAAGGCCCATTCGCCTATCGAGGTGACGCTGGACGGTATGGTGACGGATGTCAGGCTGCTGCAGTCAGAGAAGGCGCTTTCGCCTATTGAGGTGACGCCTTCGGAGATGGTGACGGATGTCAGGCCGCTGCAAAACTGGAAGGCGTATTCACCGATGCTGGTCACCGAATAGGTATTCCCATTGTTTGAAACACTTGAAGGAATGGTTAAACTGCCAGTTGGAGATGTGTATCCTGTATATGCGTCGTTGTAGTCGTTGACGTTAGGGGGAACAACTTCTACGTTGCTGGTGCCTGAGATAATTTTATAATATAGAGTCTGTCCGCTAGGAGCTACTGCAGAGAAATCGAAATTATTCTGTGCTAAAGCCGAGGAACATAAAAGAACCAGACTTGCAAAAAGAACTATTAGTTTTCTCATTGTGTATAGTTTTATAATGGCAATGTATAAACTCCGTTTTCTACAATCATTCGTGCGAACTCCACCCCGTTAATCAGGCGGACGTTTTCCACTTCGGCATCGTGTTTGGCTTGCTCGCTGAAGTCGTCGCACGTGGAAATCACCCACATCTGTGAAGATTGATAATTGTTCAGTTTCTTGTAGGTGGCTATCTGCGAAACAGCCCACTCGTTGGTGTAGCCCTGATGGGCTTTCACTTGAATGAGGACCGTGAATCCATTGAGACGCCCGAAAGTGGCAATCACATCGGCATCGCCTTCGTCGCAGGCGGACGCATTCTTGGCAGGTATCTTGGTGTCGGCACCCAATTGTTTCATGTACCATTCCACCAGTTGCTCCAGTTTGCTGTCGTTGAGTTTGGTACGCATCTGTTGCAACAAGCCTTTCGCTGCGTCATTTAAGAACTCGTTGTGGAGATTGATGGGTGCATTGTCCGCAAAGCGTTTGACGGCCTCCTCCACCTCATCGCTCAGGTCGTTTATGTTGCAGTTGGTCTGCATGATTTTCATGCGCGAGTACAGAGCCTGTCCTGCATAGTCGCCACGAGGTATGTCAATCGCTACGGGCGTCACCTTGCGGTAGAAACCCATATCAATCTGGCGACCGTCTGTGCAAGCGGGATAACCGTCTTTGTCGAGTGTGGCAGTGTTGCCGTTCCAGTCGACCCATACGGTGTGGTCGATGGTTTCGTTATTGTAAACCACATCGTCCACAATGCGATAGACGTCGAAACATCCCTGCAAAGGCACTACAACGATGTCGCCAGCCTTCATCTCGTTCAGGAAACGCCACAAGTAGTAGCGGTTGCGAGGGTATCCCCAATCCTTAAACATTTCTTCAAAAGAATCCCAACCTGACGTCAAATTCTTTTGTCCATCCGTGTTGGAGAAGTCGCTCCACCCGATTGAAATCAGATTGTGTTTTCGCAACATTTCGTGAGTGAATGGCCATGCGTTGTCCCCACATCTGCAGCGGTGAATCCAATAGTTTTGTCCCATTGTTTTGCGTGTTTTACCTCCGACCCTCCAACGGAAACGTTAATTTTTACCAATAAGAAAAGGCATGAGGTTATGTGCTCATGTCCGTCTTAACAGAGGTATCGCCAAACACCTTTACAGGAACAGGATTAATGAAACATATTCTCTCACGCCTGAATGTATGCTGGATAATATAGCATACAAAACAAGCGAAAGCATAAATGCTTCGTCCTCCTGTTTAGAACTTTTGGCGATATTTCTGTTAAAGGACATTGTCGCAATGCTTTTCTTGCTTACAACTTTCGCTCTCGAAAGTCGGTGCAAAGATACAAACATTTCCCGATATGGCAAAATAAAGTTTACTGTTTAAGGTTTAAAGTTTAAGGTGGCTGGCGCATTTTCCCGACATGGCAAAATAAAAATGCTGCCGCCGCGCGGAAGGAACTTCCGCGCGGCGGCAATGTTTGGGTGTTGCTTTTGTGATTAGGCTATCTTGCCGTATTCCAGTTCGTGACGAAGATGCTGCTGTTCCTCTTTCGCTTGTAAAGAAACGGTTTTTACTCTGTTTTGCAGAATTATTTTGCTGAAACCAAGAAAAGTTGTATTTTTGCAGTCGATAAAAGTGCAGATATAAACAAAAATATCGAATGGTAATATATGATAAATAGGGATTTTTTGCTGAAAGAGTTGATGATACGACGGAGAAATAATATGATAAAAGTGGTCACTGGAATGAGGCGTTGCGGGAAGTCGTATCTATTATATTCAGTCGGCATATCGTATTGACGATGATGAGAAAAGAGAGCAGGAGTTGCACTCACTCCGAAAAATCAATGATAGTTTCCGTAAGGTTGTCATTGTGTGGGGTTCTACACCTCGATACCAAAACGATGACGGAATATTGTTTGTCAGTCTTTACGATTTCCTGACAAATCCAGATGTATTGAAGGAATAGGCCGTTCAGTCCTCGAGGGCGTAGCCGAACTGCTTGAGGGCGCGGTCGCTGTTGCGCCAGTCTTTGAGGACTTTGACGTGGAGGCTGAGGAAGCAGCGTTTGCCGGTGAATTCCTCGATGTCGCGGCGGGCTTCGGTGCCGAGTTTCTTGATGGCCTTGCCCTGGTGGCCGATGAGGATGGCCTTCTGGCTGTCGCGTTCGACGAAGATGAGGCACGAGATGTTGTCGATGCCTTCCTCCTCCTCGTAGCTCTCGACGGCGACCTCGCAGCTGTAGGGGATTTCCTTCTGGTAGTAGAGGAGTATCTTCTCGCGCACAATCTCGCTGACGAAGAAGCGCATGGTGCGGTCGGTGAGCTCGTCGGTGGGGAAGTAGGCGGGGTGTTCGGGCAGCAGCGAGAGGACAGTGTCGAATATCTTGCCGACGTTGAAGCCCTCGGTGGCGGAGCAGGGGATGACGATGGCGCGCGGTATCTCGGCCTGCCAGTAGGCTATCTTCTCCTGGATGGAGGCCTGGTCGGAGAGGTCGATTTTGTTGATGACGAGGATGACGGGGACGGTGCTGTCGACCACGCGCTGCAGCACGTGGCGGTTCTTGAAGCTTTCGCCCACCTCGGTGACGAGGAGGAAGAGGTCGGCGTCCTGCAGGGCGGTGCCGATGAAGCCCATCATCTGCTCGTGGAGCTTGTTGGCGGGGTTGACGATGCCGGGGGTGTCGGTGTAGATTATCTGGAAATCATCGCCATTTACTATGCCCATGACGCGTTTGCGGGTGGTCTGGGCCTTGGAGGTGATGATGCTGAGGCGTTCGCCGACGAGGGCGTTCATCAACGTGGATTTGCCCACGTTGGGGTTGCCGATGATGTTTACGAATCCGCTTTTCATTATTGATTTCTTAATTCTCCCGCTTCGCGGAAATCTATAAATCTATTGGATTTATGGATTACGCCGCAGGCGGGAGGCTAAAAGTATTCGATTGTGCGGATGGTGGTGTAGTTGGGGAGGCGGCGGTCGCCGAGGACTTCGTATTCGGTGCACTTGGTCCAGTTGCCGTGCGAGTCGTATTCGTACTCGTAGACGGTGACGAACATCTCGGGCTCCTCCTCGGTGTAGTCGTAGAGGGTGTAGCTGGTGGGTTCGCCATATTCGTCGTACTCCCAGCGCTTCTCCTGCACCTTCTGCTTGGAGCGGTCGTAGACAACGGCTTTGTTGACGGTGCCGTCGGGGTTGAAGGTATAGATTTCGCGTTTGTAGATTTCGTTGAACTGGTCGTTGTAGCTGCGCTGGTCGATGCGACCCATCTTGTCGTGCTTCAGGCGCAGGCGGCTCTCCACCTGGCGTTCGGCGTCCTCGACGTAGATTTCGATCAGCGTGTGGTCGGCATCGTAGACGTAGTAGGTGCGGCCGATGACGCGGTCCTGGTTGTCGACGACGTGCTCGAGGGTGGTGAGGCCGAAGCCGTCGTGCTTGTAGCGGGTGCGGAAGATGACGTCCTCGACGACGGAGAGGTACACCTGGTTGCGGCGCTGGCCTTTGGAGTTGTACTCGGTGACGAGGTGCTCGAGCTGGTCGCCGCGTTCGAGGTTGTCGTTGAAGTCGTAGCGGGCTTCGTACATGACGGCGTCAACGCGCTTGACGGGGCCGTGGAGGCCGTCGTCCTTGAGGTCGTGGCCGCTCTGGGCCATGGCCGGAAGGGCCAGCATGAGCGATACGGCGGCAGCAAATATTCCTTTTATTTTCATTAATTTATTCTTTATAAATTTCTCCTATTAACGCCCGCGGGTCTTTTTTATTGTGCAGTGTTGTAAAATTTTTTTTTGTATCTTTGCAACTGGTAATAATTGCAATCGAAAGATGGAACTGACTATACTATTGTGTTTTGCAGCCTACACGCTGCTGCTTTTCCTCGTTATGTGGCTCACCGGGCGGCGCGGCGCCAAGGGCAACGAGGCTTTCTTCCGCGCCGGCCGCAAGTCCCCCTGGCCCGTGGTGGCCTACGGCATGATCGGGGCCTCGCTCTCTGGCGTCACCTTCATGTCCGTCCCCGGCGACGTGCTGGCCAACAAGTGGTTCTATATGCCGATGGTCCTCGGCTACGTCCTCGGCTACGCCACCATCGCCCTCGTCCTCCTGCCGCTCTACTACAAGCTCAACCTCACCTCCATCTACACCTACCTCTCCCAGCGCTTCGGCCTGCGCAGCGAGCGCACCGGCGCCCTCTTCTTCATCATCTCGCGCCTCCTCGGATCGGCCCTCCGCATGTACCTCGTCGTCTTTGTGCTCTACGAGTTCATCTTCTCCGCCTGGGGCATACCCTTCTGGGTACCGGCGGTGGTCTTCATCGCCATCATCCTGCTCTACACCTTCGCCGGCGGCATCAAGACCGTCGTCTGGACCGACACCCTCCAGACCACCTTCCTCATCCTCGCCGCCGTGGCCACCGTGGTGGCCATCCTCGGCAACCTCGACATGAGTCTGCCGGAACTGCTGCGCACCTCCTCCGAGCAGGGCTACACCCAGATGTTCAACACCGACCCCATGGCCCCCAAGTTCTGGCTCAAGCAGGTGCTCGCCGGCATGTTCGTCACCATCACCATGACGGGCCTCGACCAGGACATGATGCAGAAGAACCTCACCTGCAAGACCCTCCGCGACGCGCAGAAGAACGTCATGACCTCCAGCCTGCTCTTCATCGTGGTCAACATCGTCTTCCTCTGCCTCGGCGCGGCCCTCATTGCCTACGCCACGCAGACGGGCTTCGAGCTGCCCACGGGCGCCGACGGCCGTGTGGTGGGCGACAAAATCTTCCCGTCCATAGCCTTCTCCCTCAACGGCTTCACGGCCATCTGCTTCGTCCTCGGCATCGTCGCCGCGGGCTATTCCTCCGCCGACGGCACCCTGACAGCCCTCACCACCACCTTCTGTTACGACTTCCTCGGTTTTGATAAAGTGGAAAGTGGAAAGAGGAAAGTGGAAAGTGGAGAACGGAGAGTGGAGAGCGGAGAGTGGAGAGTGGAGAACGGAGAACACATGGTTGGGTCAGCCCGATCCCCACTCTCCACTCTCCGCTCTCCACTCTCCACTCTCAAAGTCCGAAGGATTGTCCACGTCTCCTTCGCCCTGCTCTACCTGCTCATCATCGTTGCCTTCCGGCCGTTCCACAGCGACTCCCTCATCACCATCATCTTCGATGTCGCAGGCTTCACCTACGGTCCCCTGCTGGGCCTTTACGCCTTCGGCCTCTTCACCAAGCGCGGCGTCGACGACCGCTTCGTGCCCTACATCGCCATCGCTTCGCCCGTCATCTGCTACTTCCTCAAACTCTTCTCGCCCACATGGTTCGGCTACACTTTCGGTTTCGAAATCCTCCTCCTCAACGGCCTCATCACCTTCCTCCTGCTGCTCTTGGCCAAACCCAAACACGAATAACGACAATGCGGACGGTAGGTTTAACGGCGAATAACTTGGATTCTGCGCGGCTTAATAAACGGCGAATTACTCGAATTTTTCGAATGCTACGCAGGTCAATGAATGGCGAATTACTCGAATGCTCCAATGCAAACCGCATGTTGCGGTTTGCCTGTTGTCCCTGTTGTCTCCGTTGTCGTAAAAAAAAGAATCTGTGGTCGTAATAAATTTTTAATTGTTAATTATTAATTTTTAATTGATAAAGTGAACTTCTTCGTCACCATCCTCGGTTCGGGCGCCGCGCTGCCCACGGGACGCCGCCGCTGCAGCGCCCAGGTCGTCAACATCAACGGATTCAAGATGCTGCTGGACTGCGCCGAAGGCACCCAGGACCGCATACGCCAGCACCACCTCAAGCTCCAGAGTCTCGGCACCATCCTCATCTCGCACCTCCACGGCGACCACTTCTTCGGCCTCCCCGGCCTCCTCTCCACCATGCACCTTTGCGGCCGCACGGAGCCTGTCACCGTCGTGGCCCCCAAGGGCGCCAGGCAGGTCATCGAAACCACCTTCGACCTCACCGGCAACCACATAGGCTATCCCATCAACTTTGTCGAGATGGACTTTGCCGAAGGCCTCCACCGCGTCTTCGAAAGCCCGCGCTGCACCGTCGACGCATTCCCCATCCTGCATTCCGTGCCCACCTACGGCTTCCGCATCACCGAAGTGCCTAGGAGTGGAGAGCGGAGAGTGGAGAGTGGAGAACGGACTCTCCGCTCCCCACGGGTCTACACCTACTGCTGCGACACGGAATACAACGAGAGCCTCGTGCCCTACATGCAGGGCGCCGACCTCCTGTGCCTGGAGTGCACCTTCGCCGACGACCTTGCCGACCTCGCCTGCCAGCGCCAGCACCTCACCGCCGGCCAGGCCGGCCAGCTCGCCGCCCAGGCGCAGCCCAAACAGCTGCTGCTCACCCACATCAGCGCCCGCTACCACGAACCCGACCTCCTCCTCGCCCAAGCCACAGCCCACTTCCCCAACACCACCGTCGCCTCCGACGGCCTCGTCGTCGAGGTATCGGCCAAATAATACAAGATAGACAAAAAAAAGAACAGCCGAAATCGGCTGTTCTTCAGCGGAGAGACAGGGATTCGAACCCTGGGACCAGCAAGCTGGTCAACGGTTTTCGAGACCGCCCCGATCGACCACTCCGGCATCTCTCCTCGGGCGTCTTCCGCTCGCGGAAAACGGCTGCAAAATTACAAACAAAAATCCACATGGCAAAATTTTTCTCTCAAAAAAACGTCGGCGCCCTTTGCAACCGTTTGACATAAAACGGAATAGCACCGGCATATTTTCGGGCTGCCATCCGTTGCCCGGGTCGTCCGTCGCGGCCATTCCCGCCCCGCCGCCAACCGTTTCATGCCGCGTCTCCGCGACAACCGATCCATCTGTAGAGACGCGGCATGCCGCGTCTCCGTGACAACAACGGATACCGGGAGACGGGGCATGCCCCGTCTCTACAGGCGAGGACATCTACCGGGAGACGCAGCACGCTGCGTCTCTACAGGCGAGGACATCTACCGGGAGACGCAGCATGTCGCGTCTCCGCGACAACCGACCCATCTGTAGAGACGCAGCGTGCTGCGTCTCCGCGACAACAATGGATACCGGGAGACGCAGCACGCTGCGTCTCTACAGGAGGGAACGTCTACCGGGAGACGCGGCATGCCCCGTCTCTACAGGTGGGGGCCGAGAGGGGTCGAAGAGGTACATAATTCGGCATTTCTTATATCGTTCTTATATCGTTCTCATATACTTCTCATATACTTCTTATATAGGTGATATAAGAAGTATATGAGAAGTATATAGGAACTAT
>Ga0326511_10003078_pt1 | contig 13455 bp, 10 predicted proteins | sample 0_2496_0518_D_FD_203701 | JGI IMG/M metagenome (GOLD analysis project Ga0326511, IMG submission 203701) | Bovine rumen microbial communities from UC Davis, California, United States - 0_2496_0518 | ecosystem: Host-associated > Mammals > Digestive system > Stomach > Rumen | place: USA... | reverse complement strand
GGCACTGATCGCGCTCATCATCTCAGGGGCGGTTTTTGCTGTGGTCCGCTTCATCCCCTCCGTAAGGCGCGCCTGCGGCCTCGCCTGGGAGATCCGTGAGGACTCTGAAGGCAGGGCATAACGACAGGTTCTCAGAGCAAAATTAAACAGAAAGGGCGGCCAGTGGCTGCCCTTTTTCGATCATGGTGTCTGCTGCTAATAATCAGTCAGAGTACATGCGCTCCTGATTCCACGTGTGCTCCTGGCGGGCAGGGCCTTTCCTGAAAGCCATCCTCCGCAATCCCTTCCGAACCGGCCGTTTTTCATTTATTTGAGAGCGGTTCAGCTTTTTAGACTTGTCCATGGGTTAAAATGACAGAGGCTCTGTCATGAGGACTGGCAGTGTCAATTATTGGTTCCCGGAGGACTCTTCATGCAGCTGGTGTGTGACTATGAGTTTTCAGCGGAGAATACTTTCGCCAGCTTTGTCGCCGGCGGCAATTCTATGCTGATTACTGCGCTTCACGGCGCGGTCGCAGGCGATCCATCGAGCAGCATAGTCTATTTCTACGGCGATCACGGCACCGGGCGCACCCACCTCATCAAGTCTGTCCTCCGCGAGTGCGAGGACCGCCGCCGCTCCGCAGTCCTCATCTCCATGTCCGACCGCTTCCGGCTCTCGCCCAGGACGCTCTCCCGCGCAAGGGAGGACGTAATCCTCATAGACGACGTGGATCAGGTCGCGGGCGACACCGAGTGGGAGAACGCCATATATGAGATCGTGAACAGCGTGAAGGGCGGCAGCGGGCAGAGCCTGGTCGTCTCCTCTCTCCTGAGGCAGGGAGACGCAGGCTTCTCGAGGAAGGACATCGTAACGCGCCTCTCCTGGGGCGTAACCTTCCACGTGGAGGAGCTCTCCGACGACGACAAGCTGAAGGCCCTTGAGATGCGCGCCGCGCTCAGGGGTATGAAGCTCACCGACGAGACGGCGAGGTTCATGATCACGCGCCTGCCCCGGAGCATGAAAGATCTGATGAACGCCCTGTGCATGCTCGAGCACTCGCTTGAGGACGGGCACCGCCTTTCCTATCTCACCATCCCCTTTGTGAAGAAGGCTCTCGGCATCTAAACGAGACGCTTCCAGAAGCTGCCGGCACGCACGGGCGTCACTTCATGCTCTTGGAGAGCTCCTGATCCTCCCTCTCAAGCTCATGGTTCTTGATGATGAGGCCCTCGATATAGGCCCGGTCGAGGCGGCCCCTGGTATAGGTGAGCGCCGAGCTCAGGAGCGAGTTTGACTCATCGAAGTTGTCGTTCAGAGCATAGTACCTCGCCTTCGCGATCTTGGACTTGCCCATGTTCCCTGATGCCGACCATGCTCTCGCCAGCATATCGTAAACAAGCGGGCTGTCGTCATGCCTCCTCTCATAGGAGTCGAGTATGGAGACGGCCTTTTTCGCCTGCCCTGAGGAGATGTAGAGGTTCGCGAGGTTGAGGATGACTGTCAGGCTGTCAGGCCTTGAGACTGCAAGCTGCTCAAGCCTCGGGAGCATCGCCTTCCCGGTGCGGAGTCCGATGCTTATGTCGGTCTCCGCGTCGATGACGAAGAGGTTGTCCTTCCTCCCTGTTCGCCTTACCAGGATGTCAAGCGCCTCGTCAGCGGCGTGGTACCTCCCGAGCTGCAGGAGCGCCATCACACGTCCGTACAGCGCCTCAGGATCCGAGGGGCGCTTCTCGAGCGTCTTCTGGTAGGCGGCGAGGAGCATTTCAGTATCAAGGCGCTCATACCTTACCGCGATGCGCGCCTTCGCAAAATAGAAGTCCGGGCTGTTGAAGTAGGCGGGCCGCTTCGGCATCATCGCGGCCATTGATCTTGCCGCCGCCACGCGGTACTCCGGAACCGGATGGGTGAGGAGCCCCTGCGGGATGGAGATGCCTCCGGTCATGCCGGAGAGCTTCATGAAGAAGGTGACCATGCCCTCCGGATCAAAGCCGGCCTTGTAGAGCGTCTTGATGCCCTCGGAGTCCGCGTCCATCTCGTGCTCGCGGGTGTAGGTGATCTGGGCCTGGATCCCGGCGCCGATGCTTGTCGTGAGGGCCGCGGCGCCAAGCGCCGGGTTCAGCATGGAAAGCGCTATCGCTCCCGCGATTCCAGCGAGGGTGAGCCTGTTGCTCCGGCTGCTTGCCTCAATGAACTGCGCCAGGTGACGCCTCGTGATGTGGCTTACCTCGTGCGCGAGGACGCCCGCGAGCTCGCTCTCGTTCTCAGCGTAGTGGAAGAGCCCGGAGTTGACCTTGACGCTGCCTCCGAGGAACGCCGCGGCGTTGAGCTCGGGATCCGTTACGAGGAAGAAGTGGAAGGGGAAGCGCACGCCGTCGGAGGCGGCGATGAGCTTCTGCCCGACGCTGGCGAGGTACTCGTCGATGACCGGGTCGTCTGTTACCGGGAGCATCCTCCGCGCCTGGCGGCTGAAGAACTTACCGAACCTGATCTCCTTTCCGACTGAGAGGGCAGTCTCGCCTGCCGTTCCTATCTCGGGTATGCCGCGGAGATCAAAGCTGCCCGGGTCATAGAGGCCTCCGGAGGCAGCTGCGGCTGCGCCGGAGAAGGCCATTGACATAATGAGGACCGCTGTCTTTTTTATAAGTTTCAAGCAGTCCTCCTGCAGACTTGCCGGGTGTTTAGTACATCAGGGTATAGAGCTTTCTTCTGTAGGCCGATACCTCGGGATCTCCCTCCATGGTGGCAAGGATGTCGAGGTAGAGCTTCTTGGTGTCCTCGAAGGCGAGATCCTTCCTGAGGATGGAGAAGAGCAGGTCGAGCGCCTTGATCTTCTCGCCCGCCTCGTTGTATTTTACAGCGAGTTTCTTGGCGGTGCCCTTGTCAGAGGGATCCTTCTCGTACTCCTCCTCGAGCTTCTCGACATCGGGGGACTTCGCGGCCTTTCCGGCGAGCTCAAGCGCGGACTTTAGCTTCTGGTAGTAGCTGTCCTGGCCCTCGAGGGGAATGGCGTCAAGGATCTTCTTCGCGGCGTTCAGGTTGTTGTTCCTGAGCTCGATGTCGGCCTTCACGAGCTGATACTCCGGCTTGTCGTTCGCGGCGATGGCGGCGTTGATCTTGAGGAGAGCGGTCTTCACGTCTCCCTTCTCAAGCGCGGTCTTGGCCTCGCCTGCGTCGATCTCGTCGGTCTTCGGCATTACCTGGTCAAGCACCTTCTTTATGTTCTCGATGGTTGCCTGCTCAGCCTGCAGGAGCCCGGAGATGCGGCCCTTCTGCACGACGATGACCGAGGGGACGGACCTTACGCCCCACTGCACGACCATCTGCTGGAATTCCGGATGGGCGTCTATGTCGATGCGGATGAGGACGGCGTAGGGCCCTGACTCCGGTACCAGCGGCTCAGTGGCCTGAAGCAGCTTGGTGCTTTCAGGATCCTGCGCGGAGTAGACAAAAAGAAGCATTGCCTTTCCGGCGTTTTCGTCGAAGACGCCCTGCATGTTTTCAGGTGTAAGTTCCAGACTCATTTTCATTCTCCTCAAATCCTGGTTTCTTTCAGTATAAATGGAGGCGGATCAGCGGGAAATAAAGCGCGTCATCGCATTTTCCGTGCGGATGAGCGACTTGAGCTCGTCATCGGAGAGACGGCCCTTGCTCGTGTCGTTCTTCTCGATCCTGTCCGCGACGGTGTAGCCGCCGTCCCTGCTGAACACTGAGATCTTCTTGCGGTCGATGATGACCGTATGGCTGGAGTCGCCGCCCGTCACAAAGGAGTTCGTGAGCTTCCCGGTCATGTCGCCGCCTGTCGAGTAGTCAGAGATTTCGTTCGCGACACCGAGGAACCTGCGGAGAATCGTGGGCGCGATGTCGGCGTGGTTGGTCATGCCGCTCCTCAGACCGTTCTCCACGCCCTCTCCCATGATGACGAGAGGCACGTGCAGCGAGGCGTAGGTGAACCTGCCGGAGCTCGGGACATCCTTCCCGACAAGATCGAAGTCAAAGCCCTTGTCCGATGTTACGATGGTGATGGTGTCAGGGATCTTCCCTGCTTCCTCGAAGAGCGGCCCCAGCATCGAGTCGGTGTAGTAGACGGCATTCCGGTAGGAGTTCCTGAACTCCTCTCCGATGTTGCCTGTCATCCCGGAAATGGTCCTGTTCTTCTTCGCGTTCCTGCCGAACGGACCGTGGAAATTCTCGGGAAGAGCGGTCTCGAGCGGCCCGTTGAGGAGCAGCAGGGCAAAGAAGCGGCTCTCCTTTGAGTCGTCACGGCTCCTGAGGTATTTCTCAAAGGCCTCGATGGTCTTCCCGTCGGTCGGCGAGTAGACGATGCTGTCGAAGCCCCTGAGGCCCGCGGAGGCGGTCCTCACGATGTCGTCAGCGCCGGGCTTTCCGGTGCGGAAGATCCTGATGTCGCTCCTGTCGCGCTGCAGCTCGTCGAAAAGCACCGGATCAATCCTCGCCTCCCGCGCGAGATCGGCGTACTGCGGGATAAGCCCGTAGAGCATGGAGAAGACCGAGTCGTACTCAGAGACCGAGGTTGAGAAGTGGCTGGTGAACGAGAGCCCCTCGGAGGCGGCCTGGTTGAGGAACGGCATGTTCTCCCTTGTGAGCATGTCGCCCCTGAGGCCGTTGAGGCTTATCAGGATGAAGTTCCTTTCGGGGTGGCTCTCCGCGGTGATGCTCCGGAGCGGGTAGTTCATGAGCTTCCTCGAGCTCTGCTCGGCCTCAGGCAGGGTAATCCAGCTGTTCTCGGCGAGGAACGAGCGCGCGGTCATGGGATACATCATCGGGAAGATGTAGGACTGGTCCGTTATGGGGCGGTACTTCACCGCGTCGGCCCAGGCATGGAGCAGGTGGGTTGCCACGAAGCAGGCGATTACCGCCGCGATGAGGACCTTGGTGAAGGGCGGTATCCTGGTCTTCCTGCACTTGTAGTCCGCGTAGCGGAGGAGCACTGACTCTATGGCGATGACGGCCGGCACGGAGTAGATGAGGTAGTAGAAGTTGAGGCTCAGTGAGCTCCTGTCGAAGTCGGAGATGACGCGGAGGATCTGCCAGCTCATGTGAAAATGGAAGTAGTGGAAGATCTGCGTGTCGATGAGGAGCGCGATATTGAGTATGACGGCAGTCGCGAACGCGGTCGTCCTGTAGGCCTTCTTCCCGGTGATGATGAAGGAGAACGGGAAGAGGAAAAGCAGGAAGAACATGAAGCAGAGGAAGCCGAAATGACCGATGAGGCTTACTATGGAGTAGAAATGATCGAGCGTGCTCACAGAAGCCTGCGGCGACTCGATGAGGTATCTGAGGCCGATGGCCGCGGAGAGGGCGATGTTGAGGAAAGCGAACCACTGCGCCCATTCCACCGATGATGAAACCTTGTCAAAGTAGCTGGCGGACGAATTTGTTTCCGTTCTCACAGGGGCTCTCCTTCCATAAGCCGTGAACCGGCTCCTCATCAAAGCGCATAAACTTCATGCCTCGGCGGCGCTTCCGGGTCTCACGGATGCCGCAGGATCACTGCGCAATTATATGATATGAGGCAGAGGATAACGAGAGCAGGATGAATTTCCGCCGCGGCATGGCCGGAAGGCAGTCCTGGCGCCGGGTTTGGCCGGTATTTCACACTTTGGTGTGGGAACAGGCAGAGCGGCGTGTGATATTATCGGAATGCTTTCTGCCGGGCTGGATAAAAATGCCGCGGCGTGCGTATTTTTGGAGGAAAGTCATACCCTGCCTGTGCTACGGCTGATAATATATTGGTTAATTTTTGTGCAGACTGGGCGGGCAGCGCCCCTGCTGGACGGCTGCCTGGTGTTTGGACGGAATAGCTTAGGAACTGTTAAAAAATAAAGTTTAATATCTTGGCATAGTCATCTCTACTAATTATGCTATCATTGCAAGCATACGTGGAGATGATTATGCTTGACGAATCTACCAAAGTTTTTATCGGGAAAATGATCCCGCAGCTGGATGAGAAACAGAGGCGGATTTTCCTTGGTGGATTATCAGAGATGCTTGGCCGTGGCAGCGTGAAGGAGCTACACGAACTGACAAAAGTCTCTCAGGTCACAATCATTGAGGGGAAGAAGGAATGCGAAAAAATCACTCCATCCCCAGAGGCCAGAAGCGGCAGGACAGCAGGTAATGTAAGGATACGAGCCGAAGGTGCCGGGAGAAAAACAGCTACAGAAAAATTTCCTCAGGTTATCGATGAGCTTAAACTTCTGGTACAGGACCATACTGTTGGCAACCCGGAAGACCCGCTTTGCTGGACAACAAAAAGCTTAAGAAACCTTGAAGTAGCCCTGAAAGAAAAGAATATATCCATAAGCCATGTGACGATCGGCGGTTTGCTTGTGGGAATGGGCTACAGCCTTCAGCAGAACAAAAAGTTCACCGAGAGCGGAGATCCCGGGCCTGACAGGGATGCCCAGTTCAGATTCATCAACGATAAAGCCAAAGAATTCATGAGGGCAATGTACCCGGTCATCTCAGTTGACGCAAAGAAAAAGGATTATGGCAAGAAATCCGTTATTTTAAGTTTTTAACGCAAAGCCAATATCTGTCGCAGTTCCAGTCCATATTTCTTTACTTAATAATATTAAGGAGCAGGCTTGCAAAGGTTCTTCAGCCATTCTCTCAGGCCTGTATCATTCTCCCATTCGGCGTCCTGTATTGGAACCAGCTCCTTGCTTGCAGCTTCTATTGCTTCTCTTTTCAGTTTTGCATCAGCACGGGCATAGACTTCGGTTGTTTTCACGCTGACATGTCCGAGAAGATCCCTGATGTAGATAAGGTCAACTCCTGAGTTCACCAGATTCATGGCTGTGGAATGCCTGATCTTGTGGGGACTCATGTCATCAGGAATAAGATCAGGGTTCACCTTTCTTGCCATCTTGGAATATTTCCGAACAATATAGTCAATACCCTGACGCGTAAACTGCTGCTTCATGTGGTTGATAAAAAGCCAGTTATCAAGCTTTGACGGGTCTTCATAGCCCATGGCATGAAGGTACTTCTGTATTGACTGGACTATGGCTGCGTTAATGGGCACAAACCTGTTTTTCTGCCCTTTCCCATGTACCAGCAGGGTATATGGCTTGCTGAGAGAGATATCCTTCACCCGGATATTGATCAGTTCACTGACCCGTATTCCTGTCGTGTACATAAGCGACAGCATGACATAATCCCGAAGTCCCTCTTTCGTATCGACAGGTATCTGTTCCAGAAGCAGCCTGACACCATCAGCCTTGAGATAGGATATCTCTTTCTGAGGCCCCTTCTTGAGCGGGATCCCTAGGATCTTCTGATACTCAGGGAGGTACTCAGGACGTTCATACATCAGATATCTTGAAAAGCTGTTGATAGCTGACTGTCGCTGGTTCCTTGTTGAGATTCCTGCTTTCCTCTCTTTCTCAAGCCACACGTAGAAACCAAGAATATGCTCGTAGGTAAAATCCTTCAGGGTTATCGCGTCAGCAGGGATTTTCAGCTCACACGCATAATACTCAAGCAGAAAAACAAAGGCGTAACGATAAGACTCTATTGTCCTGGTGGTACTCCCGCGCACATTTACCATGTAATCCGTCAGATACCTGTTCAGGCATACGGCAAAATCAGTCCTTTTCATCGGCATGCTCCTTTCCGAAGATGTCATTGATGCTCGCTTCCCATTTCTTTGCGATGTACGGATATATGCTGACTGTAAGTCTCAGATACCGTTCGGTAGCATAGATTGTCTTGTGCCCGAGATATGTGGAAAGAACCGGCAAGGCAACATACAGATCCTTGCCGCTGTCGACCAGCTGCTTAAACGACTTTACCGCAAATGTATGCCTGAAGTCATGGACTCTTGGTCCTTTGTGTTCACCAAAGTATGGAATGCTGGCATGATCCAGGAACTTTCTATGAAAATCGTAAAGCAATCGCAAGCTAAGCCGATGCCCGTTGCGGCAGGAGAAGATATAGTCATTGTCAGACAGTTCATAGAAACGCCGATCAGCATACCGACTTAACAAAAATTTCAGCTCATCGGAAACAACAATGTATCTGGTGTTGTTGTTTTTGGTTTCGCGAAGGGCAATGATGCCTGCTTTCAGATCTACATCCTTTTTTCTTATCCCAAGAGTTTCATTAAGTCTTGTCCCGCAGCAGTAAAGTATGCGGAATAGCACAGGAAGCTGGATTCGGTTTTTCCTGTTTCCGCATTTCGGATCATAAGTGTCAACAGCCTCAAAATATCTTGAGATTTCATCATCCGTATAGATGTGCGGTGTGAATGTTGAAGGAAGCGATTTGATATCCTTGGGGATATATACGGAGTAGCCTTTCCTGCTGAGGTAAATCATGAAGTTCTTAACTAAATTGATCCTGTCATAATGACAGTACTCCGCCTCATCCGGTCTCTTTTCACCCCATGCTCTGGAATCATCTTCAGTAAAACTTATGTCGGTTATCCCACGGGCAGCGCAGAAGCGGTCAAATTTCCTCATCCTGTGGATATATGACTTCTCCATGAAACCTGATCTGACTTTATAGTCAATGTACAGGGTCATCTCGTCAGCCATCCCTGAAACATATCCATATTTATTCATAGGAACAGCCTCCGTCCGTATAGTAAGGTGATTTCAGCTCTGGCATTTTCAGGGTACAGGCTTTCAGGTTCTCGGTATCTACTTTCAGGTAGATCTTGGTTGTTTCCGTCTGCTGGTGACCAAGCACAGTGCTTATTACCGGAAGAGAGACATTCTTTTTAAGAAGGTTCGTCGCGAGACTGTGACGAAGCGAATGCGCTCCGTGCTTCTTGCCCTTCCAGCCTGTGATGTTAACTTTCTCAATGTACTTGCTGACAATCGCATGTATTGCTGGCGACTTCAAAGGTCTGCCATATTTTGATTGTTGTGCTGAAAGTATAATCTCCTGCCGCTCTGACTTAGGCCTGCCATGTCTCAGATAATCGATGACAGCGTTCCCGACTGAAGCAAGCAAGGGATATTCCACGGGAAATCCGGTTTTCTGCTGACTGAATCTGATGACATTTTTCTCCCAGTCTATCTGATCCAGGCGGAAGCCGGTTATATCGGAACTCCTCCACCCATACTGGGCCGCAAGCAACAGCACAAGATAGTCTCTTTTCCCGATAGCTGAGGATCTGTCCGGAGCATCGATAATTTTCCTGATTTCATCCTCCGTGTACGTTGTCGGAATGTCCGAATGTCTGTTCAGGTTGTCTTTCAGAATGAATATAGACAGATCCTTATCTGTAAATAAAATTTTATAAAGATAGTGAAAAAACTGTCTGAGACAGCTGGCATCGTGATGCCTGACATAGAGAGTCTTGCAATTCTCTCTGAAGTAACCTTCAAAGTCATCAATTCCGATGTTTGACAGATTCAGCTTCTTCAATGTCAGGAACCTGTCGAATTTACGAAGTGTAATCTTATAGTTTAGGACCGTAGAATTGGCTCGATTCAGCATGATTCCGGCATAGTCAAGAAAATCGAGTATCTGTTTCTGATAATCACTCCTGAATGTGTATTCAGTCCTGGGCGAGTGGAATTCAAAGTTTCCATCCTTCTGATACGAGATTAACATTCGTATTGCTCGCAGATGCCGTTTGTCTCGTTCGGCCATTCCTCGGCTGAGAAGATGCGTGCCAATATTTTCATCAAGATATCTGTCCGCCATAACCTTGGAAAAGTCAGATATCTGCCTGGCTTTCATCCATTCGTCAAGCTGATTCCAGTGTTTTTTGTAGCAGTTCGCATTCCACGTTGTGTAACCCCTGTAGCTAAGTTCATTTGAACATAGTTCAATGAGAGTGCGTACATCAGTTATCATGACATAATTTTCCCTTCAATGACCATATGGCCACAATATCCAGGGATTTATTATGTAAAGAAATATGGATTGGAACTGCGACAGATATTGGCTTTGCGTTAAAAACTTAAAATAACGGATTTCTTGCCATAATCCTTTTTATGTAAATCTTTACATAAAAAGGAACTTATTGGCAGGTATAAAAACAATGGAAGTGAATGGACTCTGTCAGGTCAGCCCATAAAAGTAAAAGACCACGATTTTGAAGGTCCAGGAGGGAAAGCCTGTCCGTACGGCATTTATGATTTGAACTTCAACGAAGGTTTTGTAAATGTCGGGATTAGCGCTGATACGGCCGAGTTCGCAGTAAACAGCATTCGGGAATGGTGGAAAACAATGGGGTCAGAAAGGTATCCCGACGCTGATAGGCTGTACATAACGGCCGACGGCGGCGGAAGCAACGGCCGCAGAAACAAACTCTGGAAAACAAGCCTGCAGAAGTTCGCCAACGAGACAGGCCTGAGCATTCATGTATCGCACTTTCCGCCGGGAACCAGCAAGTGGAACAAAATTGAACACAGGCTCTTTGCCTTTATCAGCAAAAACTGGCGCGGCAGACCGCTTGAGACACTTGAGATTATCGTGAACCTCATAGGATCGACAACCACCTCAACCGGATTGAAAGTAAAGTGCAAGCCGGACATGAATATCTATGAAAAAGGCAAGGTAGTTACAGACGATGAGTTGGAAAACCTGAATTTTACGGCTAATGAATGGCATGGAGAATGGAACTACGTAATAGCTCCAAACTCACCAAAAAATTAAATATAATTTTTTTAACAGTTCCTTATGAATAAGAAACTGATTGCCTCTCTTGCCTTTGCCGCCTCCCTCGGGGCCGCGTTCTCCGCTGATGCCCTGATTGCGGAGGGGCAGCTCACCATCTGGATCAACGGCGACAAGGGCTACAACGGGATTGCCAAAGTCGGCGAAATCTACACCACGAAGACCGGCATAAAGGTAACCGTCTCCCACCCTGACCAGCCGGAGGTGAGGTTCCACCAGACTGCAGCAACCAGCAACGGGCCTGACATCTTCCTCTGGGCGCATGACCGGTTCGGCGACTGGGTGCAGACCGGGCTCCTTGCGCCGATTGAGCCAAGTAAGGAGGAGAAGGAGAAGTTCGCCTCCTTTGCCTGGGACGCAATGACCGTTGGAGGGAAGATCTACGGCTATCCGCTGAGCGTTGAGGCAGTCGGCCTTATCTGCAACAAAAAGCTTGTTCCTGCTGCACCGGAGAACTGGGAGGATTTCCCGAAGCTCGATGAGGAGCTGAAAAAGCAGGGCGCCCGCGCCATCTTCTGGGACTACACCACCCCGTACTACAGCTATCCGCTGATTTCCGCGCAGGGCGGCTACGCCTTCAGGAAGGGCCTGGACGGATTCTATGACGTTACCGAGACCGGCATCGCGAACGACGGAGCAAAGGCAGGCTTCAGGTTCCTCGCAGACCTCGTCAGGAACGGACACATGGACAAGGGCCCCGACTATGCGGTCATGGAGGAGAACTTCGCGAAGGGCATCCTCGGCTGCATCATCGCCGGCCCCTGGGCGCTCGGAAGCTTCAAGGACGCCGGGATCGACTACTCCGTGAACCGCCTCCCGAAGCTCGGCGGCAAGAGATCAAGGCCATTTGTCGGCATCCTGGGCTTCACCATCAGCTCCGCCTCTCCCAACAAGAAGCTTGCCATAGACTTCCTCGAGAACTATCTCCTTACTGACTCGGGCCTCAGGGAGGTCAACAATGACAGGCCTCTCGGCGTTGCGGCCCTCAAGAGCTTCCAGAAGACGCTCGGCAGTGATCCGGTAGTGGCAGTTACCATCGAGAACGCGAAGGAGGGCGATCTGATGCCCTCCGTTCCAGAGATGAGCAAGTTCTGGCCCGCCTTCCAGAACGCGCTGAAGAACGCCACGACCGGCCGTGAGACTCCGGACGAGGCGGCGGAGACTGCGGCAAAGCGAATCCTGATGAAGTAAGGCACCCTGAGACATTCATGACACCGAGGCTCCCGGTATTGCGTGAGCCTTTTTCTTTTTACAGCTATGCTGGATCGATCTTTCTGGCGGGATGACTAGGACGTCATAATTCTGAAAGAAAAACCGGCAGTTCCGCTTCCGTCAGACCTATTCATTGGCTATATTTTGATCAGATGCCGCATCAAGACGGCATGGAGCCATTCCGTTTCCGCATATCTATGGTATTGCTCATGAATAAAAAACTGATTGCCACACTCGCAGGCGCCGCTCTCGCCGGAGCCTGCTTCACTGCCGGTGCCGCCATTCCTGAGGGGCAGCTCACCATCTGGGTCCACAGCGACAAGGGCTACAACGGGATATCAAAGGTAGGAGAGAAATTCACGGCAAAGACCGGTGTCAGGGTAACGGTCGCCCATCCGGATCAGGTCGAGGTCAGGTTCCAGCAGGCGGCCGCCACCGGCAACGGGCCTGACATCTTCCTCTGGGCCCATGACCGCTTCGGCGAATGGGCCAGGTCCGGGCTTATCGCGCCTGTCACGCCGGACAATGCCGAGAAGGGAAAGTTCCCGGAATTTGCCTGGGACGCGATGACCATCGGCGGGAAGATCTACGGCTACCCGATGAGCGTCGAGGCCATCGGCCTCATCTGCAACCGGAAGCTTGTCCCAGAGGCTCCCGGGAACTGGGAGGACTTCATCCCCCTTGATGACAGCCTCAGGAAGCAGGGCGCCAGGGCAATCTACTGGGACTACACCACGCCGTACTACAGCTACCCGCTCATTTCCGCGCAGGGCGGCTTCGCGTTCAGGAAAGGCCCTGACTGGGACTATGACGTGACAAAGACCGGGACAGCCAATGACGGCGCGAAGGCCGGGCTCCGGTTCCTGGTCGGGCTGATTCGGAACAGGCACATGGAGTACGGCGCCGACTACGGAAAAATGGAGACGGAGTTCCGGAGCGGCCGGCTCGGCTGCATCCTGGCAGGCCCCTGGGCCCTCAGCAGCTACGAGAAGGCCGGGATCGACTACTCCTTCAACCGCCTGCCGAAGCTTGGCGGAAAGAGATCAAAGGCGTTTGTCGGCATCCTGGGCTTCACCGTCAACGCCACGTCTCCCAACAAGAAGCTTTCAAAGGACTTCCTCGAGAACTACCTCCTGACCGATGACGGGCTGAGGACGGTTAATGAGGACAAGCCTCTCGGGGCGGCAGCGCTGAGGAGCTTCCAGAGAATGCTGAAGAGCGATCCGGTTGTCTCCGTTACACTCGAGAACGCGAGGGATGGCGATCTGATGCCGTCCGTCCCCGAGATGAGCAGGTTCTGGTCCTCCTTCGAGACCGCGCTCAAGACCGCCACCACCGACAGACAGTCGGTGGATGACGCGCTCAACACCGCGGCAAGGCGCATCGTCAGGAAGTAAGTCCCCGCTTCACGGCGCATCATTCAGGCTCCAGCATGCCAGGGGCCTTTTCCGTGTCTGGGCTCTGAGGAGGGGGATCATGGGCGGGAGTCCTGTCTGTGCACCCTGCTGCCATTTGTCAGAAAATGATGCAGATTCCGATTTTTTGGGCCATAATTTGATCCATAAAAGCCAAAGCGTTTCATATTTTGGCCTGAGCTGATA
>Ga0326511_10003077_pt1 | contig 13456 bp, 13 predicted proteins | sample 0_2496_0518_D_FD_203701 | JGI IMG/M metagenome (GOLD analysis project Ga0326511, IMG submission 203701) | Bovine rumen microbial communities from UC Davis, California, United States - 0_2496_0518 | ecosystem: Host-associated > Mammals > Digestive system > Stomach > Rumen | place: USA... | reverse complement strand
CCGCGGCACCAGCGAAGAAGGCCATGCCGGCCATCGGACGCCCCGGAAGGCAGGCCGGAGGCGGAAGCGCCCCGGACATTTTCAGCGACGACGACGCCCTGCGGAGCTACATCCGCGGGCTTCGCTGACCCTCTACCCTTCAAACTTGTACTTGGCACACGCAAGGGCGTAGAAGCCCTTGCCGCCGAAAGGGCGACGTAATTCCCTCCGACTGACGGCCTGCCGTGGACCTTGACTCGCGGCGTTTCCCGATTCTGTATGCACGTAACGGGGCGCGCGAAACCAACGGAACATCCACGACAACTGCGCCAAACAGCGCGGAGGGTAAATTTATGGCATTCGCCAACAACAAGAAAGTCAAGCTCATCGCCTCCATGGTCGATGACGACATGGCCTACATCAAGGGCTCCAAGTCTTACTTCAGCCAGGACGAAGTCAAGGGCAAGAAATTCGGCCAGACCGTCTCCGGCTACCTCGCCGACCCCGGCACCGTCCACGACGGCATCGTCGCCAACCCAGACTCCATCAGCGAAATCGAAATCACTGCCACGATGCAGAACAAGAACTCCTCCTGCGAACTCGACCTCTGGAACGAGTTCACCGACATCGAGGACTTCGCCAAGGAAATCGCGGAACCGCGCGCCAAGAACCTCGCGCTCTCCGCACAGAAGGCCATCATGGACGCCAACATGATCCGTTCGTGCCAGGCCGTCGTCGCCACCTCCGCAGGCTTCGGTCTCCTGACCAAGTCCGCCAAGGCCCTCGACGAACTCGGCGTGGCCGGCAAGAAGCTCTCCTTCCAGTCCCCGAACATCATGGGCGACATCGCCGAGAGCGGCCTCTCCCGCTTCATCCCGACCGAACAGATGAAGAAAATCTACGACGACGCCTACCTCGGCCAGTATGCCGGCGCCGCCCAGATCGAAATCGCCAACACCCCGGTCATCGACACGACCGACCAGGAAACGGCCCCGACCATCACCTTGACCGCCGTGACCGACTCGCTCGGCGCCAACATCGGCTGCGCAGCCATCAAGGTCGCCACCTCCGCGAACAACTCCAAGAAGTTCATCAAGGGCGGCGCATACAGCGTGAGCGGCCTCTACATCCGCAACGCTGCCGGACAGGAAACGAACCAGCCGTTCGTCGTCATCATTCAGGAATCCAAGAACGGCGGCTCCGCCGTTACGGCTTCCATCCCGGAAATCCGCATCGCCGCCGCAGGCACCGGCTACAACAACGCGAACGCGTGGATGAGCCAGAGCGCCCTCAACTCCGCCATCACGACCGGCTACTTGACCCTCACCCCGTTGCTGACCGGTTCCAAGCACTACGCCATCGGCCAGTGCCGCACGGAATCGGCCCTTGGCTTCGACCAGTACCGCTTCGGCAACCTGCCGGGCAGCGAGAACTCCGATGTCGCCACCGCCGGCAACGTCACCATCAAGATGGGCGAATTCGGCGACGGCAAGAACGGCGTCAAGCTGGTCCGTCTCGACTTCCCGTTCGTCGCGAAGATTTTCGACGTGCGCGAATCCGTGACGACCTACCTCCTTCTCGACTAATTCTGCATGGGTGTCCTTCCAAGACCTCCTTTTGGATGACACGAGCGCTCGCCTAACCACGGCGGGCGCTTTTTCTTCAAACTTGTACTTGGCACACGGATATGAAAGTCAACGAACTAATACAGACCGCATGCGAGGACCTTGGACGTGTAGGCGACGGCGAGACCGTTTCCGGCGACTTGGCCGCATCGTGCGAGGGGCTCCTGAACAGGGCCATTACCGAGCTGAACCAGGACGGCTACATCACCGTCACGAAGCGCGAGCACGACGTGACCGCTGCCGGGAAAATCTATTTCCGCAAGCTGGTCGTCGGAGAGGCGCAGGCTCCCAACGTCATCGACTCCGAGCCGCCCGACAGCGTGTCGGACGTGGCACGCAAGGTGGGCATCCGCTGGATGCGCCTCCGCGGCATGGAGATTTCTGACATCCGCTCCGTGACATCGGGAGGGCTCCCGCAGGCGTGGACGTACCAGACCACCACGGAACTCGCCCCGAACGACACGGTGCGCCAGGTGGGTGTCATCGACACGAACGGCACGGCCCCGACCGAAATGCGCGTTTTCGTGCGCGAGAAAATCCCGGCCTACCGCATCGGCGACACCATCTACCTGTCCGACCTTTACCGCAACTTGATTCTCTACGCCCTCGAGGTGCGCATCTGCAAGAAGTACAAGCTGTACTCCTACCTCGACCAGGCGCAGGCGGACTTGCTCGCGGCGAAGGACTCCATCGACACGAACAAGCTGGCGAACGCGCCGGACGTGAGCGACGCTTCGCTCTCCGGCTCATACCTCGACAGCTACTACGACGGCCTCGGCGGCGTGGGGTACTAGATGGGGCAGGGTAAGGTAATTTCGGCCCTCATAGGTGCGTCCAACAAGGCGCGTTTCCCCGGCGTGCAGGGCTCCCAGCTCTCCGTGAACATGTTCTACGCCAAGAACGGCGCGGACGAGTTCATGGAATCCGTCCCCGGTCTCAAATTGAAGCGCCTGGTCGCGTCCGGCATGAAGTGCCGCGGGGCCTATTGCTCCACCATCGGGCTAGACGCATACGGCTCCGACGAGGACCTTTTCGCCGTGTTCGGCTCGACCGTGTACCGCTTCCACGAGGACGGGACGGCCTCTTCAATCGGGCGCGTGTCCACCAACAACAACTCGCAAATCAGGTTCGCCGAGACCGGCGGACCGCGCGCCATGCTGTTGATCGTGGACGGCGTGAACCTATGGTATTACGACCTGAAGGAAGGCGGCCAGATGGTGTCCGTACAACTGCCGGAACGCATTACCGCGGATGGCGGCATCATCAGCCCGACGCACGTGGCGGTGGTGGCCGGTTCCATCGTGGTAAACGACAGCCGCTCCGGTTACGTCTACTACTCGCAACCCTACCCTCTCGCGAACGACATGCGCACGATGTACGTGATGGACGGCGACAAGCCCTCCTACATGCCGGACGGTGTCACGCCGCGCACGTCGCAGTTCCCGAGCAGGGAGCACGTGTTCGAGGACGACTACCACGTGCAGAAGTATTTCAACACGGAATCCAGCTCCGACAACATCAACGGCCTTTACGCGGTCGGCCCGACGCTTTACGTGTTCGGCCCCAAGACTGTCGAGATATGGCAGCGCGGCTCCGGCGAGTTCGAGGAATGGATTCGCACGAGCTACACCGCGCAGAACGGCTTCGGCCTGGAAGCGCCGGACAGCGTGGCGTCCTCGGGTTCCATTGTCTATTTCGTGTCCTCGGGTGCGCAGTACGGCAAGGCCGTGATGATGGCCTCCGGGACCACGTACAAGAAAATCAGCGACGACTGGCTCGACGAGAAATTGATGCGCGAGAAGGCGTCCTCCGCCTTCGGGTTCTGTTACTCCGTTGGCGAGCACAACTTCTACGTGCTCCAGCTCCCCGGCATCGGGGAGACGTGGGTGTACGACACCCTCGACGGCGGATGGCACCAGCGCACCTCCCGCGACCCGAAAAGCGGCATCGAGGGACAGTGGCGCGCACGCTCCGTGCAATATTGGCACGAGAAGTTCTGGGCCTTTACCGTGGACGGGTGCTGGTGCGAGTTCGGCGGCTACTGGTCCGAGGATTACCCGGACGGGACGAGCCTCCCGATGGTCCGCCACCGGCAGACGGCGGTAATCGTTGACGACTTGCGCCCCTTCACGTTTGAGGAGCTGACGGTGGAGTGCAATGTGGGCTCGTGGGACGACTACGAGCTACAGCCTAAACTCTTGCTCGAGGTGAGCAAGGACGGCGGGAACACGTTCGGCAACATCCGCTCCGCGTCCATGGGCCGCACGGGAAACTATTCCCAGCGTGTCCGCTTCATGAACCTGGGTTATTGCCGCCTGTGCGTGTTGCGCCTGACCTACTCGCACCCGACGGAGTTCGTCATCGCGAAGGCTTCGGTACGTGCCGAGGCTACGGCGGAGGAGATGTAGCGCCATGCGTAACGCGATAATAACGGGCTCCTCGAAGACCTCCGACATCGTCGGGGTGCTTACTGGCGTGTGGAACGAGTACGACGAGCGCGGATGGCACATCGTAAAGACGCCGTTCTTCGTTTCGCTCTCGGCTACGCTGGAAGCAGGGCCGCAGATTCTCCCGGTGACACCGAGGAGGGCGGCGGTGCTCTCTTGGGCGAACGCGAACAACAGCGGAGTGATTGTAATCAAGGCAATGGACAGGAATTTCGTATTGCCCGAGAACGCGGTGGTGGAAACCACGCTTTTCGGTACAGGAGAATAGGTATGGAAATCAAGGACGCAAAAGACCTTAAAAAGAAGCTCGCGGAGTTCCGCGACGCTGTCGAGAACTACCTCGACAACATGGAAATGGACGAGGCCGACAGGAAGGCCGAAAAGGAAAAGGAGTAGACCATGGGCGTATTCGACATCGCCGGGAAGATTCTCGGCACAGACAATTCGGGCGCGGTGAACAAGGCGAACGCCACGATGGACGAAATCGGGACGCTTGCGACCACGAACAAGAACCAGAACCAGGCAATGCTCGACCAGTACCTCGCGCAGATGCAGGACCAGTTCGGCGGCGGCGCGCAGGCCTACGAGAACATCGTGCAGAACCTCGCGAAGGCCATCGGCGGTGCGGACTATTCCGGATTCCAGTACGGCGGCAACGTGAACGGCTTCTACGACCCTGCGGCACAGCAGAGGGCGAACGCCGCCATGGAGGCCATCGAGGGTTCGGCGGCATCCGGCGGCTCTCGCTTCAGTTCCAACTTCCTCGACAAGGTCGCGGCGAAGCAGCAGGCCCTCGCTTCCGAGGAATGGTCCAAGGCCTACGACCGCATGATGCAGGATCGGGCCGCGCAGCTCGAACAGTGGCAGACGGGGCAGCAGGCGCAGAACCAGAAGATTCAGAACCTCGGCTCCCTCGCGAACATCTACGGCATGGACCGCAACGCACTGAACGACGCGGTGAACAGCTACTACGCGAACAGCATCAACAACCGCAACGCGTACTTGCAGACGGTCTCCGACCTTGCGGCAGGCAAGGCGCAGAACTCTCTCGCGCAGACGAACGGCATCACGGACATCTTCGGCGGGGCCGCCACAATCGGCGCGGCTCTCTTGAAGTAGGGGGTACAACATGCCTTTATCCATCAACTTTAACTGGAGAGCCCCGAACGTGGACGTGTCCTTTTCCGAACGCCAGCGCGACAGGCTGAACCAGGGGCTCATGCAGGCCGGGAACGCGATTTCCGGCGTGAAGGACTACCGCTGGCGCAAGGCGGAACAGGATCGCCGCAACTCCATCGAGGACGCGGACAGACAGCGCCGTGTCGCGGAGGAGGAACGGCAGAAGAAGCTGTACGGCGAGGCCGCCGAGTCCATCCGCGGAAAGATGGCGCAGCGTGCGGCGCTCGTGCAGAAGCGCGACACGCTGAAGGCGAAAATCGACGCGCTGAAGGCGAGAATCGGAGCGTAAACCATGGCAAGCTGGTCCGACATCATGAAGATACTCCCGAGGGTTGCGCTGCAACTCTTGCCGGGAATCATGCTCGGCGGAGGTAACATCGCGCGCACCATCGAGGGGGCCGCTGCGAAAAAGGGCCTGAAGGGCGCGGCGATGACATATCCCGGACTCACGCAGAACTTCATCTACCCCATCGTCCCGTATTACTCGAAGGAATCGTGGGCGAACAACAACGGCGTGCAGAGGGGCGTCGCGGAGAAGGCCGCGAAGGCGCAGAGCCTGGAAGAACACAACCGCGCGCTCATGGCCGGAGGCCCTGCCGCGGAACGCATGCTCGAGAGCTGGTGGCCCGGCGAGGACATAAAGCCGCGTCAGGACTTCACGCCGAGCAGTTCGGCGGTGCGCGGAGTGCGCATCCTCCCGAACAACAAGATACAGATACAATTCCGCGACGGCGGCAAGTGGTACACGTACCGCGGGGGCAGTAATCCCCGCGAGGCGTCCGAAGCCGCCCACGCATTACTGACCGCCCCGAGCATCGGGCGTTCCCTCCCCCGCAACGGGAGGAACCGCCACGACTACCCAGGCGCCGAAGGAATACCGGATTCCGAGGTCGGCTGGTGGGGACGCAACCATTACGACCCGAACTGGTAAGGAGAACTTATGGCAGAGAACATGGTTTTTAATTGGGCGGGACAAGGCCCGCAGGCTGGCGGGGCTTCCGCGACGTATTACGGGGCCGCACCCGTGCAGACACCCGCCGCCGACCCGTTCGCGGCAGAACGCGCCGAGCTCGCGCAGCTCGAGGCAGAACTGAAAAGCGTTGAAAACGAAATCGCGGATTTCGACCGTGCGAACCCCGGAATCGACTCCGGCGACATCGAGGTCGCGGCGAAGATGATGGAGGCGGGCAACGCGTCGCCGTATCAGTCCATGGTGGGAATGGCACAGAGCCGTGCGCAAGGCATCGCGAGCGCAGCCAAGAACGCCGAGGACGCCATCCACAACGCTATCGACAACGCCGGCGGGTTCGTGGCCACGTTGAAGGCGAAGGACGACATGGCCCGCGAGGAGGCCCGCGCGCTCATGCGAGTGCAACTGAACAAGGCCGAGCGCATGTCGAAGGAATCGGGCGTCCCGCTGCCGGACGAATGGTTCAAGCTAGACGCCCTCGTTAATGAAGGGAAGCCCGAAGGCAACGTCAACGGCTGGAACTACGACAACACCCGCGAATTCGCCAACGACATCCAGACGAAGGTCAACAACAACGCCCTCCACGATTCCGACCTGGAAGAAGCAGAGAAGCACGCGCAGACCATCAACAACTCGGACATGGCGAAGGAAATCCGCGACATCATCAAGGCGAACAAGTACAAGACCGAGGAAGCGAAGGCGAAAGGCAAGGCTGCAAGAGCCGCCGCAGAGACGGAGGCCGCCGCCATCAACGCGTTGACCGACAAGAACGAGCGCCTCATCCGCTGGAACGGCGCCTCCAAGAACTTGAAGACGTACTACACGATGGACAACGACGGCATCGTCAAGAAAAAGTAAGGGGTAGACCATGGCAAAACCGAGCGACATTCTCACAAGTATGGCGATAGCCGACAAGGACGCGACGGACTCCGCACGTGTCGCGGGCTACCTCGACATGTTCAGGAACGCGCAGGGCCTTACGGGCGACCTCCGCGAGAAAGCCTTCATCGAGGGCTTCGGCGATTCCGTCCCCTACGAGTTCCGCGAGGCCGAGACGAAGGCCGAGCTCCCGACCATCGGGGCCATCCTCGACAAGCTGGAACTGAAGGACGACAAGAAGGAAATGAAGGGAGGCAAGACGGCCCTCGACAAGTTCCTGTCCGGCATGACCGACCGCAAGAAGCGTGCGGATTTCAAGGACTCCATCGAGAAGGCATGGGGGCCGGAGGGCTGGGAATGGACGCAGAAGGCGTTCCAGGACGTAGCCACGGACAAGATGAACGAGGACATCCGTGCTGGCCGCATCATGGCTCTTTCGGGCGAAGCCGAAGGCCAGGGCATCCCGGAGAAGGTCGGCGGCATGGCGATGAAGTTCTTCACGCCGCGCCGATACGAAGCCTTCGCAGAAGGGCGCGACCCGACCTGGAAGGACAACCTCGGCGACGCCGTTGAAAGCGGTTTTATGTCCGTTCCGGCTGGTCAATACGCGCGAGTCCTCGGAGCAGTTCCGAAGGTCGGCAAGGCGCTGAAGGCAAACAAGTACGTGTCCAACCTTTTCGGCAACTCCGTGGCTCCTTTTGCTGGCGAAGCCTTGGACGAAGTGATGCGTGGCGAGGATGACCCGAACACCGAAAGACAGGATTTCAGCCTCGGTGACGCCCTCATGGCCACCGCCACGAACCTCGGCGTAAACTTCGGGCTTGCCCGAGGTTTGGGCGGCGCGACCCGCACTCTAGGCGGCGAACTGACCAGAAGCGCCGAAGGCGGTGCGATGGGCAAGGTGCGCAAGGCAATCGAAAGCCTCGGCAAGACCAACGTGGAACGCGGTCTCCCCGCCCCCACGTCCAAGGCCGGGTACATCTTGCAGGCAGCCGACATGGCGGCGCCCACGCTGTTCGTCAACCGTCTAGGGAAAGACCGCGACGCCGACCTCGCTTTCAATATGGCCGGATTGGCTATTCCCGGCGCTTCTGCGAGCGCTTTGCTTGGCGCAGGCGGTATGTACGGTGTCAACTCCGTAAAGGACGAAGTGAAGGCCCTACGCGACAAGGAACACAGCGAAATGAAGGACCGCAAGACAAAGAAACAGGTCGAGGCGGTCAAGGGGACGACGCTCGGATTGACCCCGCGCGACGAGAAATACTTGCAGGCAGTAGCGGACGACCCGTCCATCGTGACGGTCGGCTATGCCGCCGACCCCGACGACTTCAAGCTGTGGCTCCTCGAGCGCGGTCACGACCTCCTGAAAGGCACGGGAGCGCACCGCCCGCTGTGGGAAATCGAACCTTAAACTTGTACTTGGCAAACGAAGATGAACGAGAATTTAAACAGATTCAAGAAGTTTTCGGCACGTTCCAAGGCGCGCTTCTCGAAACTTTATGAGAACATCAAGGAGGCGAAGGCCCTCCTTGCCGGCGACCAGTGGGACAAGGCCGACGACAAGTTCGTGTCCGCGAAGCGTAACCGCATCACGGTAAACGTACTGAACAACCAGGTCAACTCCGTCTCGAACCAGTACGCGGCCTATCCGTTCACGTGGTTCACGGGACAACAGGAACTCGACGAGAAAATCGACGATTTCTTCTCGTCCGACTCCAACCGCTTCGCGTCACAGGAAGCCCTCCTCGATACCGTGTCCTTCGGGCTCGGCGTCTTGGCGCTCGGCTCCGACACGGACGCCACGGGGAATAACGTCCCGGTCATCTACGCCGTGGATGACATCGAACGCGTGGTGCTCGACCCGGACAGCGTGGAGCTCGACGGCTCCGACGCCATGGAAGGCGCCCTCATCGACTACCGCTCCCGCGAGTGGGTGCGTGTGCACATGGGCATGGAATACCTACCCGCCGAGGATGCGCCGATGATTGTCGGGAACGCCTCGTGCTCGGAACTCGTCCCCATAGTTACATACTACCGCCTCGACACGGACGGATGCCACGTCTACACGTTCGTGAACGACAAGGAAATCAAGGCGACCGAAACCGACGAGGACGGGAACTCCTACGAAAAGGAACAGGTCATCCCGATCCACCGCATCCCGCTTTTCCCCGTATGGGGCGAGCGCACGTGGGACGGCGACAAGAAAACCTACACGGGCCTCGTCTCGAAGGCGAAGTACATACAGCGCATCGTGAACTACGCGTTCACGCAGCTTTGCGAACGTCTCGCGCTTTCGCCCAAGCCGCAGTGGCAGGGCTACGCGGAATCGTTCAAGAACCTCGACAAGTATTACAAGCAGGCAGGGAGCGGCAACAACACAATCGTCCCCGCCAACCGCCTCGCGAACGACAAGAAGACCGTGCTCGACCTCCCGAAGCGCCTGGACAACACCGTGCAATTTACGGACGTGCAGGGCATCGTGCAGGGCGCGCTCGGCTTGATGTCCTCCATCACGGGCGTGGATTCCAAGGGCCTCGCGGACGCCGAGACCGATGTGACTGCCACCGCCGTGATGTACACGGCCAAGGTGTTCCAGAACAATGTGCGCCACTACTTCTCGCACCTCCGCACCTCCTTCAAGGCATTGGGCGACACCGTCATGGCCCTGTGGGGCTACGACGTCCCCGTTGACGTTACGCAGGGACCGGAGAACTACATGGAACTCCAGGTGGCAAGGCAGGAGCTGAACCAGCTCATGCCGAACGTGGAGCCGAACCAGAAGCGAGCCATCGTGAACGCCATCCTCCGCACGCACCCGGACAACGAGATTTTGGCACAGCTATACGCCGACCTCAACAGCATGCCTGCCCCGACACCCATGGAGCAGCAGGCCATCGAGACGGCGCAGAAGATGAAGGAAGCCATCGAGCAGAAGGACCAGGAAATCCTCGCCCTCACGGCGCAGGTGCAGGCATACGAACGGAGCCGCAAGGACTTCGAGCAGGGCATCATGGCCGACTTCCTCAAGCAGCGCCAGGAACACGAGTTCCGCATGGAGGAGAACGCGCAGAAGGCCATGCTCGAGCAGGGTGCGGACGCCGTCAAGAGCGCGGCGGAAGCGGACAAGGCGCAGATGGACGTGGAACAGAAGGCCATCCAGCTAGAGACGCAGAAAATCAAGAGCGCTACCGAGATTATGCGCTCGGTGGGGGTATAAATGAAGATAGGATTCAACCCCGGCTCCATCGTGGACCTGAACGGCTCGCCGCTCGTAGGGCGCGTGACCGTATACGAGCACGACAGCGACATCGTGAAGGATGTCTACACCCTCGAAGGCGAGACCTACACGCAGGCATCCAACCCACAACTATTGAACGTGCAAGGGCGCCTGGACGATACGCTGTACTTCGACGCGTCCATCGTTGACGTGAAGATTGAACGCTACATCGGCGAGGCCGGGCAGATGTCCGCTGAATCGCCGGACACGGATTTCGAGGACTTCGACGTGTTCAGCACGGGGTTCGTAGCCGACCTCGGGCAGGCCGGGGAAATCGTCGACACCATCGATGCGCTCCGCAACGTACCCGTATCTGCGGGAACGGTCAACGTCCGCGGCTACTACTACGCGGGCGACTGCTCGCCCCGTCTTTACGTATGGGACGCTTCGTCGTCTGCCACCGAGGACGGCGGCTACGTGGTGGGCTCGAACCTCACCGCGTCGGGACGCTGGATTCTCGCCCACGACGGCGACACCATCCCCTGCACGTGGTACGGCGTTCGCCCCGGCAACATCACGAACCTGGCGTCGCTCCTCACCTACCCCGACGTGGTGGGGACCCACAACTTGAGGACGGCGAGGAAGATTTACTTCGTGGCCGGAGAATACGCCAGCGAGTCGATCCTTTTCACCACGAACCGCGTCCTGTGTTTCGCGTCCACAGCCAAGTTTACGGGCGTCACGTTCAAGTGTTCCGCCGTGGAGGTGTACGGTCCCGTGGGCGACTACATCGCGGACTTCGTGTTCGCGAGCGGCTCCTACGTTGCGGGCCGTCTCGCAGAGGCTCACAGCTCGTGGTTCCGCACGAAGCACGCGTTCTGGCATTGTTCGGCGAGCACCATGGTGTACGACCAGGACAACTACTTCACCGACCCAGGCGCGACGGATGACGAGTTCAACGCCGCGGCGGCGTTCGTGAGCGACTACCAGGACAAGCATATCTTCACGCGCAAGCTGCGCATCGGTAACGCCTCCTTCGTATACGACGAGGACAACGACGTCGTGAAGGTGTGGTACGGGCAGACGCTCATCGCCACGCTCGGAGGAGCTGACGGAGTGAACTCCGAGGAAATCCACGCGGCGCTGCTTGTCGCGGACGAGATTGACGCGGACTCCGTCAAGTATTCCGCGCTCAAGATCGAGACGGACGGGAACGACTACTACGTGGAGGCGTCCGACGACGTCGAGGTGTCTTCCACGTCGTTCGGCAAAGTTGGCGAGCGGATGGTCGTGAGGAACACGAAGGACGGGCAGATTCGCGTGACGTGCAAACGCGTCACGGAGTACATCCCGGAACCATTCCACGTGGACTTCCCGATGAACGCGGGGAACTGCGTGGAGCTTCTGTGCGTACAGGGTGCGGAACAGCCGGGCCCGATGTACCCCGCCGGACAGTATTCGTTCTGGGAACCCATCGCGGGCAACATAACTTTGCAGAAAACTATCGACTTGTAAGGACACTATATGCTTGGATATTTGGTAGACCCGCAGAAGCAGTTCATGAGCAAGGGCGGCGACATTCTTGTCGGCGGCCATCTCGAGGTGTATCTCGTCGGCACGGACGACCGCGCCGTTACTTACAGCGATTTCGTCGGGACGCTGAATACTGCGGACATCATGCTCGACGCAAACGGACGGGCCGTGGTGGTTGCGGATTCCGACATGTCGTACCGCGTGGAGGTCTATTCCGCGAGCGGAGCGTTGCAGTGGACAGTGAGCCCCGCTCTTGTCGGTGGCGGTTCGTTCGTTGCCGTCGACGGGAAGGCCGACAAGGTAAACGACGCGACGGAAGGGCATCTTGCAAGTCTTACCGAGAACGGCGACATCGAGGACTCGGGGTTCGGAATTGACGACATAAGAAATTTCCCTTCATACGTTATCCTTGACAGGACTGCGTCTACCACAACTTTCGCCAGGGTCAAGGAGATTCTCGACTCCGGCAAGATTCCCTTTATCAAATATAACTCGGACTTGTATGTACCATCTGCGTTGTCCGATTACGGGACCTCATTTTCTTGCATAACATCCACGGAGCTGCGCGGCATTATAATCAACGACGCCGGAGTCTTTGACTCTAACAGGTATTTCTCGCCGATGCGCGTTTTGACAATATATAGCAGTCTTTCGTCGACGAACTTGTTCGGCCAACTCAAGGACCTCGTTGACAATACCTATGTAATCGTGAGACTTTACCAGAGTTCCAGTTCCGCGTACAGGTACGCGACACTCGACAGCTTCCAGTTGAACGACGACGAGAACGATTACGTGTACTTCAAGTTCGTGGAGTCTTTCGTATATAACGGCTCCAAGGTGTACGGGGTAACGTACAAGGAAAACGAAGTAATTATCGACTACGGAGCAGAAACGGAACGCACTGACTTCGGTGCGGTCATTTCTCCGAGCGACATCGCTGACGAAGACGTAGAGCACGGTTCAAGGACGATAGTCTGCGAAATAAAGGGGATGCAATTCCGTTGCTATTACCATACGAAGCAACAGACTACCAGTTCCCAGTTCGTTTTCGAAATAGTAGACAAGGACTATGCGGACGACTGGTCCGAATCGCCCGTGACCCTCTACGACATGCAGAGCTTCATCTACTATCCGTTCCGCAGCACTAACGACACCCAGGCCGTAAGAGAACGCTGGTACGATTTGGTAACGCAACCGGATGGGGCTCGTGGTGGCGCAACCTTGTCGTTCACGTGTGGCGTTTCCAGTATTCCGTGGTATACGTATGTTGGCGAGCCGTTCGATATGGAAGGCTGGGTCAAGTCGGTAAAGGGCGGCCACTACATGCTGTTCCATTACAGGATAGACGGCAGGTACACAGCGGGCAAGATCGGATTCAAGGTCACTCTCATTGACGAGGGCGCCGTATAGCAGGCATTAAACAATCAACCGTGCCGATACTTGTACTTGGCACACGAAGAGGTAACAATTATGGCAGTATACAAGAAAGTTCCCGGTCACGAGACCGTCAACATCAGCACTCTCGAATTCGACGAGACCCCGACCCCGGGCTCGCTCAACCCGGTAACGTCCGGCGGCGTGGCAGAAGCAGTGACAGAAGCTGTTCATATTAGCGACGAAGGCGCAA
>Ga0326511_10003075_pt1 | contig 13463 bp, 17 predicted proteins | sample 0_2496_0518_D_FD_203701 | JGI IMG/M metagenome (GOLD analysis project Ga0326511, IMG submission 203701) | Bovine rumen microbial communities from UC Davis, California, United States - 0_2496_0518 | ecosystem: Host-associated > Mammals > Digestive system > Stomach > Rumen | place: USA... | reverse complement strand
TTCACCAGTTCTAAACGAATCAGATAAACAATGATTACTCTTCTTGATATATTCAATTTGTTTATGAGTTATTTCCATTCCATATTCCTTCACATCTTCTAAAGGAATATTACTAACATCAAGATGCATAGTATCCCAAAATTCTGGATACTGATTCATTAAATCTATTGTATCTTCTAAGTTAAGACTATTAGACAGAAATGGTTGAAATTGTCTGAATTGTCTAAATTTTCCAATTGTACCGTCTATTATCTGGTTCAAAGATATAATATCTATATCTTTTCTATTCTTATCAATAAATACATTATCTATATAGTCTTTACAATATCTTTGTGTGATATCATTTGGAAAGAATAAATGCACAGAATAAATCTGTTTATCTATCATTACTCTCAATCTCCAAAACATGAGATTGAACAAATAATCGAAGATAGATAAATTTATATCCACCTTATCAACAAATCTTATATGTACTTTCATATTTTGTACAAATGGAGTTTCAATTCCATCTTTAAGAATATTAATCGCATGATCAAATAACATGTCAATATTTTCTTTATTAATATCTTTTGTATTGATATCTTGATAACCATTTATCACCAAATCTTCATAGGGACTATAATATTCCTCTAAATATTCCACTGTTTTAATACCTCCTTATTAATCATAGGTTCCAAACATAATAAATTTTAATCTTCGTATATAACTTTCCTATTTTTCGGAAACCATTTATATATAAACTCCTCCAAATCTTTCATACAATTTGGATATTTGTAATAATTATCACAATATAGTGATATTTGTGAATCAAATAAGAAACTTTTGGAACTATATAAATATTTTCTATATATTTTCCAAGATTTAGGAAGATGTGTCATCATCTTATTATAAGTTTTATCATCCCATCTACATTTAAAAACCAAATAAGGATGATCATAATTATTTTCATCTTTTATTTCATGCCCTGTACAGCAATATACAGTTTCATAATTATTCTCATTAAGATATTGGATTAATTCTACAAACCCTTCATCTATATCTATAAATTCTCCCTCATAACCACAGCTACACTTTCCTCTTATTGTCAACCAACATTCAGTTATAAATTCTAAATTTTCAATATCCTCCCCTAATGTATAATCAGTTGGATCAAATTTTGGTGTTGGAAAGTTTAAAATTTCAATTTTCTTGTCCTTAAAACAAACTGGACATAAATATTTTACCTTTCGTTTCATTTTTTCTCCTTTCTAAATTATAAATCTAAATTGTATTTCGCTTATATAGTATTTAATTAAAAAACACATTATAATAATCTTTAGAAAGAGGGTGATAAAATGTCTACATATTATGATTATTTGAATGAACCAGCCAAAACATATACTCTTGAACAATTTATTACTATGAAAAATACTGACAATATGACATATAATAACTTTTCTATATATGGTATTATAGATGGTCAGAAAATACTTGAAAGTAATTTAATAGATGATTATATAGATGAATTAAACACAATATCAAACATTATACAATTATCAGATGAAGAATATAAAAAATATAAATATTCTCCAGATTTATTAGCATATGATGTATATGGTTCTACTCAGTTAGATTTTATAGTTTTAGCTGCTAATGATATGATAGATCCTAAAGATTTTAATATAAGAAAAATGAAACTACCAACAGTATCCAGATTGAGGGAATTTTTAAATTCTGTATATAATAGTAATAGTAATTGGATAACAAAAAATAGGTATGATTTGCAGAACAATTAATAGGAGTAGCCTAATCAGCTACTCCCAATTAATTTGTCAATATCTCCAATATCTAATTTAATATTATCTATAAAATTAATATCTTCATTCATAAAAATCAATGGTTTAATAATCTTAGGCTCTTCCTCTTCTTTATTCATATTATATGAATTTTTAGTAAATGAATTTTCTGAATCTACAGTATTATTTACAGTTAAATTCATACTCTCAGCCATACTTGAAGCTCCACTAATTTTTATAATTGATTGACCCATTCTATTCATATCTAATTGTGTATGAATAGATTCTTTAAACTGAGGAATACCGCCAACATCCTCAACTAATCTCATTGTATTTCCAGGAACAAATGGTTGAACTATGTAAGTTCTTTGAGTCTTTGCTCTTGTTTTTACAGCATTAAATGCCATATATAATCTATTCTCTTTGTCATAATCTAATGTAATAATTATACCAAAATCTAAGTTATCTATCATAAGCATAGATTCTCCAATATTAGATTTTCCAAGAGCTTTACCAGTATCTTGATTCTTCTTTCTTTCTAGCTCTTCTAATGTTCTAGAAGCATCTCTATTAAGATGAGAACAAGTTATAACTGGAATATCTTTTATTGCTGCAAATGATTTCATTTCATTTACAATATCTCCTAATTCCAATCTAATATCACTATTTCTATCTATACTTCTAATTCTCTTTACATGATCTTGTATAATACATATTACTTCTTTGCCTCTATCTTCAAGATTATCACATAATGTATACAAATAAGATGTATCTACAGATTTATTTGGTTTATATATTATAACTAAATCAATTGGACTACTATCTGTTATCTTCAATTGTCCTTCATTTCTTAATTGATTTATAACTTCGTCAACAGTATAATTTGCCATACCAAAATTATTTTCCACTGCTAAGTCATACAATCTAGTTATAGTTTCAACGACTGTATTCTCCATAGTTAACATAACAACACAAGGTTTCTTTGATGGATCTTTTGGTTTGTAAATATTATTATAATTCTTAATCTGATACATTATGTTTAATAATAATTTAGATTTACCTATTCCAGAAGTTCCTAAAAACATATATACTCTTCCAGATTCAAATCCACCGCCAATCATTTCATTTAATCCCTGCATTCCACTTTGTAATCTTCTTGATGGATTTGTAACCATATTATATGTTTCAGTTATACAATTTTCAAATTCTCCTTCTTCTAAAGAGAACATCATATCTGTTGCATTGTTTATGAAATTCATTTGACGGAATTCATTTTGAAATAATCCAATCATTTCTCCTATTTTAGGAACTATGTCTTGTTTATTATAGAAATCAGAAGTTTTAAACTGTGTTAATAAATCTATAAGATTATCACCATTAGCATATATAAAATTCCACTTTAATGATTCAAATATAAATGTTGTTATGTATTCTATTTCTGATTTGGATAATATTAATCTATCATAATCTATAAAATCCAATTTGAAACTAATTCCACCATTAACATAACTCAATACAATATCTCTATCGTTTAAATTATTATCAATTCTAGCTTCTAATCCTTTCTTGATAAAGTTAACTCTCTTTAATAATTCAGGATCATTTTCATAATTAACGGGATTTATAGAATTTATTAAATTTCTTAATCCTACAAGATGCTCTATTCTTATAGCTTTATTCTCTTGTAATATATATCTACAAAACAAGTCATAGGTGTTTATATCTAATTTCATACTAACAGTCTCATTATTAGCTTTTCTATATCCAGCCTTTTGAACAATCACCTATATTCACCCCTTTTCATTCATTTCCATATCTATTGATTACTCTGATGTTTTATTGGTTATTCTTTCTAAATTTTATCATCTAATAATTCCTTTAATTTATCAATAGTAATAAATTCATACCCTTCAGAATTATTAATATACATGACAAATTTATCTAAATCAGATATGGAATTGTCTATAAGATAACTATAAGCTTCATCTTGTTTAATTTGTTCTTGTTTCTTTAACTCCTCAACTTCAGATATATCCATAAATTCTACAAATACTTTATTATTATTTCTATAATAATTATTAATAATATTTTTATCTGAACCATTTAATGGAAATCTTACTCTAACTTTTATAAAATCAATTCCTTGTTTTTCTTTAAGGTCATTTATATAATCTATAATCTCTTTGGGATTGGACGAAATTAGGTCATCTAAGAAGATAGTGTCATATCTAAAAGACTCTATTTTCTCAAATTGTGTATAATGATAGTGAGTATCTAAATCGTGAACCAAAATCAGATAACCCTTGTCTTCTTCTTCACCAAATTTCCATCTATAAGGACACCCACAATAATAATAGAATCCATTAAAACAACCACCTTTATGTACATGACCAGATATTGCAACACCAGTGCAATATCTAAAATCTTCTTCTGTTAATAGTCTTCCAGCACCAACATTGTCTCCAAATACAGAACCTTTATATGTACCATGTACAAAAGCTTCATCATACCATCCAGAGTTAAAAAATAAATTTTGGTATACTGATTCTTCTACACCATATAATTCAGGAATACATAATATTCTGCATCCTTTGACAATTTCAAATTGAAGTTGTGTAACAACTCTTACATCAATACTCTTATCGTCCATATAATGATAAAACATTTTTAATTGATCATAGTCATGAGAATATGTTCCATGTAATAATATCAATGTAGCATTTTTATTTCTACATATATTTACTAAATTATCTATAAATAATGTAGCATATAATACAACATCTGAATTACTCATAACTTTATGATCAAATATATCTCCATCTACAGATATTAAATCTATTCTTGGAAGATTCTCTATTCTTGATAAAAACTGTTCTTGTAATATTTGATATTGTAATTTTGGATCAAAGGCTCCAAAATGTAAATCAGCAATATGAACCTCTATCATTAATCCTCTGTTGAGTTTTACCCCATATTCGTAATCATTCATATTTCAATCCTTATTTATCATTATTTTCTTTATTCTTTAACCATATATTATAAATTTCTTTATATTCTGATTTCTCAAAGTTTGTTGTCATATCATAAAATAAATTAATATCTCTATGTATTTCATTGTGAATAATATTATCAAATAGTATACTAACATATTGCATGATATAGTTACAAAGAATAAATTTTACATAATTTAATTGTATATCACAAACAATTTCATCATAATCTTCATCAATAATAAGCTCACCATCGTCCATGTATTTATAATGATAATCTTTATTGCTATTCTTATTAATAATATCAATATTAATAAAATTAATATTAGAGTTTATTTTATCTAATCCAGTAATAGAATCAAATAGAGTACTAGATGATAAATTTTTATTAATCTTAGACTTTTCAAACTTTACATTGAAATCGAAGATTTCGTTAGATATAAATATAGTTATAACAGATTTATCTCTTGTGACAGATGCAGTGAAACCATTTACATTTATAAATAAAGGATCTCCATATTCATATACAAAATCACTGAAGTCTTTGATCAATTTCATCCAATCAACAAATTCATCTTCTGGAGCAGATTTCTTAAATATATAATTTCTAATATTAATATATTGCTCAGCATTTAAATTCTCCCTTAATTCTTGTAAGTATATTTTCTTTTTCTTTCTATTAAAAAATGAATCAACGAAAGAATCATATTCTTCTAGATGTTGTTTTATATGCTTACAATGAGTAGAGGTTACATAATAATTGTAAAAGTTTTTTGTCTCTTTAATAAATATATTACTCATTAACAATTCAACCCCCTATATTTATTTTACTCATATAATGATATTATTTCTTTAATATAATCACATAATGTATTCTTTAATGCATCATTAATTCTAGATAATATATCATTACTGGCTTCATTATATAATCTATGTAAAGTAAGATTATAGTTTATATTCTGGTCTAGTTCATCTTTTTCTCTAATTTTTACATTAAAAGAATCATTATTAGAATCAAAATCGAATATAGCTATTACATTATCAAACTTTACTATAGTTTCTGTAGTATCATAAGTTAATATCTTATCTATTTTTACCAAATATATTGCTTTATAATTCTTCTCATCAAAATTATTAAATATATAAAATGATAACTCTGAGATATTATGCATATTTAAAATATAATTACTATTTCTTAGAGTTTCTACTTGTTTTAATAATTTTTCTATATCTTTTTTCCATATAAATTTAGCAATAAATTTAGGTAATTTTGATTTCTCTCGCTTCTCTATCATAGAAGCATTAAGTTCTAAAAAATCTCCAATTATTCTATCAGTTGACGTTTCATTAATCATATAAATCACCTGTCATATTCTATTAATAATTCTTCTTTTCTTTTTTCTTCTGCTTCTTTCGAATTTACTTTATATAATGTAACATACTTACCATTCATATTACATTTTGGACATAAACAACCATGATATAAATTTTCATTATTATTTATATTATACATTTTATTTCTACAACAACTTGTATAGAAAAACATTCCTCTTCCATGTTTTTCGGGTATAGGTTGATATAAAGCATATGAAACTGGTATCATATTATTCTTTTCCTTCCAATACATCAAAAGTATTCTTTACTGATTTCTTAATTCCACTAAATTCGTTCTCTATAGATAATAAAGTATAATATGATTGTAATATTATTCCAAAGTCTGATATATATCTATTAATAATATCTGCTTGCCAAGAAACAGAATAGTTTAAAAACAAATCTTCATATTTATGTTTGGTTTCTTTATCGACTCTTATTATACCAACACCATCTATTCGAGGAATATTCTCTACATAACCAGAATTGCAAATCCACATATATGCACAAACTTGCAATAAATATTCTGGTGATATTTGTTTTGAAGTTTTAAAATCTACAATATATACTTTACCATTAATTCTACAAATACAATCTATAGTTCCACCAAAATAAGGGCAAGTAATCTGTTTTTCTATAGATATAATATCAGAAATAAAATAACCGTTATTAGCTAAATTATTCATCCATTCTTTGAAGTTATCAAATGCAATTGAAACATTCTTCTTCATAGATGGTGGTATCTTATAAAAAATATTCTCAGCAAATCTTCCAGTGGTTAAAAACTCTTCTATAAGTTCATGAGTTCTAGAACCTATAGTAGTAGCTTTATTCTTTTCAAAGAAATATTTTTGTTTTCCTAATTTGGCAGCCCAGTTAATTAGGAACTCTTTATTTACACATTGATTAAGTATATGAGTTGCTCTTGGAACCCCAATACCTTTATAATTATAATAATCAAAATGTTTATTTCTATATGATTCATCTATATTTTCGAGTAAAAATAAATCAGTCAACGAGTCAGGTACATCTATCGTAGGATATATATCAGTATTTATAAAATCTTTTAATTCAGGTGATTCTATACCTTTAATTTCTTTAATAATATCGTTCATAATAACTACCTTCTTTTAAATTTAATTATAAAAAAGTTTCTTAGATGATAAAAAATAAACCTCGGTTAGAGGTTTATTAAATACTTTTTGTTATCGGGGAAGTAATAACCCCAAACCGTTTTTAACCTGACGGAACAGGTAATTGCTGAGCTACCTAGAATACTCAGCAACACTATTCTATCCCTCTTTCTAGGAAGGGTTTGTGGGAATCTACATAGGCTTTCTCCTTTCCCCCTTTATTTTACAACGCGGGAACTCGTATAAATATAGATTCATATAATCTTGATTCCCACCAAAAGAATCATATGATATCTATATTCTACATATATATTATACAATCGAAAAATAGGACTTTTACAAAATTGGAGGAGTAGTATTATACTACTCCTCCTCATCGTCTTCAAACTCTTCATGTATATCATCATAATCTTCTTCTAAATTAAAATCAAATTCCATTATATCATTTATTTTATTCATTGTAAGTATTCTAAAATATCCTTCATGTATATCAGAAAATAATTTAATCATATTAGTAACTACATATACATTGTTATCTTTGGTAAGCACAATATTCTTTAATTTATGATACTTGTCATATTTCATTCCAATAGTATACCCATCTAATATAAATATAGATGGTGAAAATTTAAATAGAAAATCTGCAGCTGATCTCTCATCTAAAGATAATTTAATATCAACTTTCTCTATTTTATCTTTTAGAGTTCCTTCATATGAAATTGATTTATCTAGTTTAGGATATTTATTTGCACTAATAGTTACACAAAAAGTATGGTTTATTTTCATATTTACACTTCCTTATTATGAGCAATAGCCCATTCTCTTATATACTCTTTTACTCTTTCAAATTCAAGAACTCTTCCCATATCATGATCAGGATCGTTTATCTTCTCAGCATCAACATCATGAGTTACATCAATATATATTGTAAATGCTCTCCACTCTTCAACCTTTTTAAGAGTTCTACCAAAATAATTCTTATAAGTATAAGCATAAGCATCAAATGCATCATTATATTTAGGATAATCTGTATCTAAATATCGTTTGTTAATTTCTACAACTTCTTGACAATATCTTGCCACATCACTAGAATCCATATTATTTTTTCTTATATCATCTTGCAACATTGACTTATCTTCTAAGAACCGAGAGTAAATTGTGTCATGTGGACCAGGAATATTAGTCCATAAAGATCTAGTTGCAATTCTTAATCGTTCACTATTTAAGCTTGTAATACCATAAGCTCTACCATTTGAAAATTCTGGTAATCTTGCAGGTTCTCCAACAATACTTAATTTTATATCTTGATCTTTAGTAATCATATATAATTTATCATATACACGATTATATATTTCACAATCAGACATTCTTATTCCTTGAGTTCTATCATCATCTAATCTATAAGTAACAAATAATCTATTTATAGATGTATCATAAAACATTGATATTGAAAGTAAATTATAAGCTAAAAAATTAGGTTCTGGTTTAGGCATAAAAGTAGCAACATATATTTCTCTCAAAGCATTTAAGAAATATTCAACTACATCACTACCAATATCTACCATAAATTTATAATAATTGGTATCATTAATCATATATTCTTTTTTTCTAGACATTGTAAATACCTCCTCTAATAATTATATTGAAGTTCTCCTTCTATATAATTACAAAAAAAACAAACTATGGTTTGTTTTAATAATAGATTTAAATAGATAGAATCAAAACCCCTATCTCATTATTTCATGGGTGATCTATCTATTTAAATCTAATATTCAGTGAATTATGAGACAATTATCTCTAATTCACTGAATCCCGCCTCTTTATATTCATCTTTATGTGCAGAGGCGGGTCTGCATATAAAGTCCAAGTTTGATGGCGTCAATGACGCCATCTTATACATAATTGCCCACTCTAGAGCGTGGCGCCACTCAACTGAGCGGTGATTATATATCCACTCTAAAGTGCCGAGATGTTTAAACATCTCGGATGTTTTATTTGATATAGCGTTGAGGGTTGTGCCAACGCTATATGTACCATCATAACAGGTATTGACAGTTGAAACTTTACTGTCAACCCTGTTCCTAACAGCTTCAAAATCGATCCCCTCCACCCATTCCAAATAGTCAAAGACTTCTTGTAAAGCCTCGACATTTTCTGAGCAGAGAGGTTCTCCCTTGAACCTGATCTCTTTGATTTGAGCCATATTATTCTCCTTCCCCTTATTTATAGATGCGGATGGACATCTTATTAAAAGGTTTATACTAGTTCCTCGAAAACAATGTGGGAGGACAATAATAGTCCTCCCACTTTTTACTCTTCACTCGAAGAGTTCCTACGGGCGTACCCAATTAATTCCCCAGAGTCCATGGAATACACGGGAATGTCCATATCGATATCGAAGAACTTCTTCATTCTACCGACTTCCTGGATCCCATAAATGTATCCTGTCACAGGGTCAAGATAATCCGCACCGTAGGCTATGGACTCTGCATATTTGTAGATGTCCATACAATCACCTCCTTCCTATTATACACACATAATCTTCTTTAGGTAGTGGTGATTTATTAAAAGGGCTATAGAAATAGCCCAAAAAGTACATAGAATATATTCTATATACATATCTATTATATATAATTAAAAATATACACTTTTTCAATATAAAGGTGAGAAGTATTATAACTTCTCACCATAAAATTATATATAAAGATCTATATTATCATCTACAGTAAAGTATATATTTTCTTTAGATTTTACAGTAGCTCCAACCTTAGCAATTATTATTGGATCATAGAAAATCATTTGAGGGTCACCATTAGCAATAAATTTACCCTTTTCAAATTCATTAGTTTTTATAAAATATTTATCTTCTGTTCTTTTATCTCTTACAATTTCGATTTTAAAAATATTATTAGTATTCTTATCATGAACAAATATCTCTAATTTATCTTCTAATTTTGTAACAAATTTAGTTCCAAAAGCTTTTGAAATTTTTAACTTGTCTTTAAATTGTAATATTTCAGTTGAATACATTATACATTGTCCCTCCTATTTAATACTATTTTAATATTGGTATATTTACCATTTTTGAAATCTGCATATATAAAATAATTACAGCTTTCATTAACTCTACAATTTGCATTATCTTCTACATAAAATTTAAAGTTAGAATATTTACTATTATAATTATTATAAAACCAATATATTATTTCATAACCAGAATAACTAATATTGGTATTTATAATATTAGAATTTAATATATCATTCTTATCATATATTAATTCGTACATATTATTGACTTTTGTATCTGCTGGGATACACCAAAACATATTATCTGAAAATGATAATATAATATAATTCTCGTCCTCAATTCTAAAAAAATCTATTACTTTAAAATAACTATCTGATACGAAATCTGGATTATAATATTTATGATGTAATTTCATAAATTTTTGTTTGTCTGGTACTTTCTTTGGTATAAATGACGCTTTAGATTTTCTTAAAAGATATAATAAATTTTTAGGATAATTAATATTTATCAAGATATCACTTCCATTTCAAAAGTTAATCCTAATTCTTTATTCATTTTATCCAAAGATCCCATGTGATTATATAAATCCGTTAATATTTCGCTTTCAGATGTAAATATTTTTGCCTTATTTTTATCATCAGTCCATAGAAGAGGGTCAGTATTAAATACATATCTAATATTATCTGATTTAGATTTAGATAAAATTATATATTTTTTCATAAAAATCCCCTCCCATATTAAAGTAATAATTTATTATTTTAAAGTTCAAAGATTAGAAACTTTATAATTGTACCATTATAATGGTAATTTTAGTTTAATAATAAATTATTACACCTAACTATATAATAAATAGTTAATTTTGTGAACAATCCCCTGCCTTCTGTTCCCCTATTAGCTATGCAATCCTCAAATTTATTTATTTCATTCATGTCCAAAGAAAGGGAGATAATCGAAATGATTATCTCCCTTCTGGTCTGTTTTTAATATTCACTTATGAGAGTTTCTAATTCTAATTTACTTGAACTATCGATGAAAAACAGTTTACTATCACTATCTTTATTGCTACCTCTGATGATGAGATAATCTTTATCAATATTAGAAAATCTACAGAACTCTGAGAATATTTGTAAATATTGATCTGATTCTCTTAAGAATGTATCACTAATCTTCTCAGCTGTCATTCCTTTGAACTTTCTCTTATTAAATTTTACACCAAAATTAAATGTAGATAATATTGTGTACTTTTCTTCACCAGCAACTACAACAAATTCTAATATATATGTTTCAGATTTCTTTATCTTAGTTTGTTGAGTTAATGCTATAACTCTGTCAATTCTATCTACCATAATAATTTCAGAAGGATCAATCTTTTCTCTTGCAAATATTGATGCTTTTGTTAATTCATAATTATTAATATCTTGCTCCAATACATAATTATCAATATATTTAATACAATTGAATACATCCGATACCATCTTAAATTCAATAATATCTGACGATACTGATTCGTTTGTAACACTCTTTGCTTTAATTGAGAAATTATATTTACTATCAGATTTCTTATCATAAGTAAATTCAAAATCTGTTATAAATAATGGAAAACTGCTAGTAATTATATTTGAGCATAATCTAAAGCTAGAGAAATTATTAGATACATTAAACGGAATATTATCGAAAAACTCTAATTCAAATTCATCTTCTGCAAGATAACTTGTATAAAGAATATACTTCTTTCCGCTCAAAGATTCAGCTATAAAGAATAATGTAGCAATATCTTGTTCAGCTTCATTTTTTAAAACTATCATACTGAAAGGGGTAGCGGAGGATATAATATAATCATTCTCATCATATTCTTCACTACCCTTTTCAGTATTATCTAAAGATTCCGGAGAATCAGTAGACACTGACTCTCCTTCCTCATTATTGTTTTCAGAAAATCCATCAATAATAGGATTCTCATCTACTTTGTTATCAAATTCAATACTTACTTTTTTCATTAATTATCCTCCTGCTCTCCATCAATAATAGAATCATATTCATCAACAAATATCAAGTATGGATCTATTATATTTGTTTTTTCTATTAATGCATTTGATACTATTAATGCAACCACATTACCGTTATCGTTAGTAGTTATAATATATACAAATCCTCTATTTTCAGGAACAGCACCAATAAAATTATCATTATATTGAGAATATTCCGAATCAAATATATTACTATCCAATGGTTCTCTTAATTCAAGATCTTCTGGAGTTATAATTTCATAATTAAATTTCCAAGAAGTTGGACCACAATTTAATTCATATGCAGAATTATAAGAGTAATTACCATCATCTAATTCTTTCTTCGTTGTAGCTAGAAGTTTAACATCTTCAACTTTTTCAAATCTTAGATTATTTAATCTTGATGATATAAATACAAATTCTTTTTCTTGCTTATTATAGATATCCATTAAATCTTGAATATATAAACTCATAGAAATAAATAATGATCTTGTAATATATATCTTTATAGTTTCAAAATAAACATTATTATTGTTGTCACCTAACTGTTTATATCCATCAACATAATAGTTTATATCTTGATTATTAAAATTGAAATTCAGATCTCCAATATAAAACTTCTCAATATCATAATCTTTCATAATTTCTTTGAAAGCTTGTTCTTTCTTGGGATCTTTCATAATATTATCAATATAAATAGATCTAGATTCTATGTAAGCTCTATCCAAATTATCTTCAGCTATTAATCTAACTTCAAAGAATATATCACTATTAGAAATACTTTCAGTTAATTTAAAAAGAACTTTATAATGTTTATTATTAGCTGGATCCATTTGTATAGCCAATGGTAGTGCTTTGGTTGCTAAAAATATTTTTTGTATGATTATTGATTCTTTATTAGCAAGATTCATATTCATTAAAATCATTGCACTTCTTCTCCTTTAAAATTAATTCTCGTTAATGATTATTGTATGATTTGTTGCAGTATTATTATTTAACCCATACATATTTTTAGGATTATTTAATCTAAACTCGTAAGTTCTATTATCTACAGAAGTATCATATTCAGTAACAAAGCTTTCTGGTAAAGTATCACCAAAGTTATAATCATCTTCACCTGATGGTTCTTCTCCAAGCTCACCCATATCATATTCATA
>Ga0326511_10003072_pt1 | contig 13466 bp, 8 predicted proteins | sample 0_2496_0518_D_FD_203701 | JGI IMG/M metagenome (GOLD analysis project Ga0326511, IMG submission 203701) | Bovine rumen microbial communities from UC Davis, California, United States - 0_2496_0518 | ecosystem: Host-associated > Mammals > Digestive system > Stomach > Rumen | place: USA: California... | reverse complement strand
GAAAAGGCTTTCAACTGCTTGGGGGCACGCTGGAGGAGATTGAGGGCCACGTGCAACGCCGCCTCTTGGCGATACTGGGGCGTGAGCCGGATATAGAGCTCGGTCTTAGGCTTGAAACCCTCCTCAGTCTTCAGGCCGGAGGGCAGTGCAGCCTTGTAGACCTCGCCGATGGGCGACATGTAATAGTCGGACACCCACTGCCACAACTTCAGCTGGCTATCCAGGAGCACAGGCTTCGCATCGAGCAGCTGGAGGATGTCCCTGACCTGATAGCCTTCGGGCTGGCGGTTGTGGATATCAGCCACGATGCCGACATAGGTCTTGCTCTTGCCAAACGGCACCAGCACGCGCACACCCCTAAGCACCTGTTCCTCCAACGCCTGCGGAACGGAATAGGTGAAGAAGCCATCGAGCGGCAAGGGCAGGATAATGTCTACAAACAAGGCCGATAATGCAACAAACAAGGGGTCAGAACAAATAAGCTGCCGAAATCTGCCAGGACTTGGGCTTTACATTGTGTAATATAGCCTCTCTTGCCTCAACCCAGGAGGCATCAGCCGTGGAACTGACAGAGATGTTGTAATTGAAACCCAGTTCAAAATGCCTGGTGAGGTAGATTCCAGCACCAAGGTTGATGCTGAAAGCCGACTTCTTCAGCTGGAACGTGTTCTGCACACCGGCCACTGACCAGCTAAAGTTATCGCTGCCCACATTGAAGGCAAACTGGGGGCCCGCCGCCACGTAGATGCCGGCAGCATCGCCCAGTCCCAGCTTATAACGCGCGTTGACGGGCACGAGCACGTACTTCTGCTTGATGGACTCGCCATTGACTGTTGTACTCTTCTGATTATAGAAGCCTGAGATGTCGACACCTAGGCCTCCGACGGGCAGTCCAACTTGGAGCGTAGGACCGATGAACCAGCCCAGCTTGTTTTCTGAGCTGAACACATCACTATTGAACTTAATTTTCTGCACATCAAGGCCTCCCTTGAATCCGAACTTCACGCTTTGCGCCTGCACTGTCATCATCATGGCAGAAAGCAGAACGACTAAAGTAAAAATCTTCTTCATAAATAATTAGTAATGAGTAATTAGTAATTAGTAATTAGTAATTATGATTACCTCATACGCTTCGCTAAATGATAAATGATGAATGATAAATGATAATTACCTCATGCGCTCTTTGGGAGGGCGGCAGCAAATTCTTCATTCTTCATTCTTCATTTTCAATGCCTCTCCCTGCGGACACTCACGCGGGCGGCACTGTTGCCAGCAGAGGTTCCACCGCCTTCAGGCCCTCGCCTGCCACTCACTTTTGAGCGGCGGTTCTTCTTGGCCCTGGCCTTTTTGGCTGCCTTGATGTTCTGAGGATTGGCATTGGCTATGCTGTCCAGCGAGTCGCGCTTGGCGGGGTCGCCGAATATGTTCTTGCGGAAAGCCTCCAACTCGGCCTCTATGCGTTTCTGCTCTGCCGTAAGCGATGCCTCGTCGGGGCAGTATTGAGCCAGGGTCTTACCCAGCATATTCGTGGTCTTGTAGATCTTGCCACGATACTTGTTCAGCGTGAAATAGTCGTCAAGCGACATCGTGGCGGCATTGTTGAGACTGGAGGTCATCACCGTCTGACGATTGAGGAAGGGTTCCAAGTCGCTGTACTTCACCCAGAAGAGGGGATACTGCGTGGCTTCACCGCCGAAATCATCGTCACGCATCATGATGGGACAGAGGGCCAGCACCTTGATGTGGAACGAAGAGTTGGCCTGGTCGTAGTAGGCACTCTCCTTCAGATAGTATTTCTTAACTTCAGCCGAGGGTATGTCGCTATTGTCAACCTTCAGCTTCCCGTCCTTCTCCTCATAGAAGATGTGGTAGTTGTCGAGGATGGTCTTCATCGTGGTCTTTGAGGCATCCTCAAACACATCGCTGCCGTCAGTGGGATATTCATAGATGGGGATATAGCCGTTCAGAGCCAGCTTGAAGACGTAGGTAAACAGGTTGAGCTGCCTGCCTTTCGGCTCCGTAGGATAATAGAGTCCGGCATTGGCATCGAGTTCGAGGTTGATCTCGCGATAGATGTCGCGCCGCCACACCACATCCTCCGGGACTTCCAGCGCCGTAGGGAAGGATATCTGTGCGCGTGGGGTCATCGCCGACGAAGGCGTGTTTTTTTTCTGCTGCTCAGCTTGCTGTTGTGCGCGCCTGGCCTTCGGCTGAGCCTTCGCTTCGCTGAATGGTAAATAACAAATAATAAATAATAAACCTATCACCATCATTCCACGGTGATTCGGCCGCCATTTATATCTTTTCATACACATCATCTTTTTTGTTATTTATAAGTTTATTATTTGTTATTTATAAGTTTATCATTTAACAATGACTTCCATCGGGTTCTGGAGCGTACGCGTCAGGCCGTCAGGCCCGACTACCGTGACGCGAGAGATGTAGAAACGGCGGTTGCGCGTCAGCTTGCGGAAGGTATCCTTCTGCCGTGAGGAGAACGCGGCACCATCGGATGCCATCGGCACGGCGTTGCCCATGTTGTCGAAAAACACCGTCTCGAAGCTCTGCACACGGAAGGCGATGTCGAGTATGCCATCATCGATAGCCGCTCCAATCGCATCGGCTGCCACCAGCTGTCCCTTGGCAAGTCCCCCACCCTTATAGCGGGTAGGATTGCCGTGCTCATCCTTCATGGCGATATAGGGCGTAGGATCAGGCAACTTCCTGACGCGGAAAGAGAACTGCCCCATCTGCTGCGGTCTCCCTGTATTGGTGGACACCACCGTGAAGGTGACATCCTGCCCCACCTTGGAGGGCCGTGCGATATAGCGTCCTGGGCCTACAGGCTGTAGCGTGCCATTGGTCATCGAAGCCGAGATCTTGCTCAGCGGCACTCCCGGCACGCTGATGCTCACGGGATTGTTGTAGCCCGCATAGAGCACATTCATCAAGTCGGCACTCACGGTTGCACTGGGATCCACCACCGTATATTTCTGCGAGAAGTCGCGCCTGATGCGGTCGCCATTGCCGTTGACGGTCTCCATATAGCCCGCGAGGGTGAAGTCGCCCGTGGTACCACAGATACGCTCATAGAGATTGTCATGGAGCGTCACCTTCTGATTGCCTATATAGATGTCGGGCACCTGCGTGGTGTCAACGGCAGCCATGACGATATGGGCTGAAAACTTGTCGCCCCTCACGATGGTCTGCGAGTTGGGTATGACGAAGGCCTCCAGCGCATTCACACGGATGTCCTTCACATCGATGTTCTGCACCAAGGTGTGGAGCACCTCTCCCTCGGCATAGCGCACATCGCTCTGCAACTTTGAGAGCAAGGTGACAGCCGCTGCAGCCGGCATCGACTCAAACATGTATTCCTGCCAGTTCTTGCCCAAAGCATTCTTAGGCACTTCGGTCGTGAGATTGCTGGCTATAATCTGCTTCTGCTGCTCGTCGGTCACCATTGCCAGCATGCGCTCACGGAAATTGTTCACAGCATCGCGCAGCGCCCCACCCTGCCCACTGCCAGGCGAGAGCATCACCTGGTTAGCTGCCTCCAAGTCTTCCTTGTTTCTGATGTCAGCCACATTGCCGTCCTTGCCATCGGCCTCCACCACGATGGCCTGCTTCAGTGCAGCTACGAAGTTATACAGCGAATCGCTCATCTTCCTCACCTGCTGCGCCTTCTCATACCAAGCCTTCACCTTCTGGGGGTTGGCTTTCATCTGAGCATCAAAATCCTCATAGATAGACTGGTTCTCTTTCGCCGAATTGCCCGTGGTGCGGTTCAGGCTCTCTTCCACGATAGAGAAGCCGTTGAGCACCTCATTCGAGACATTCAGCGCGAGCATGGCCATGAGGACGACATACATCAGATTGATCATCTTCTGGCGCGGAGAGACGGGTCTTTTCTTTATTGCCACAGTTCTTATTAACTATTCACTCTTCACTAATCACTATTCACTCTTCACTGCACCCTCGCCGACATGGCCTCAATCATGCGAGCATAGATGCTGTTGAGCTCTGCTATCTGCTCTGCCATGCGCTTGGTCTGGGCGTTAATATCATCGATAGTGCCAATCTGGGAGCTGGCACTCTTCAGTTGCATCTCATACACCTTGCAGATGCCTGTCAGGGTGCGGTTCAGGTTCTCCATTTCCTCGGAGTCGCGGGCGAGCCGCTCGCTCTGCTCCGACACCCTGGAGAGCATCTCCGTGAGGCGCTTCAGCTCATCCACATAGTTGGAGGTGGCCTCTTCGAGCTCCGGATTCACCGGAGGAATGCTGGATAGCCCGGATAACCCGGATGCCACGGATGACCCGGATATACCAGAGGCGCCGCCTGAGACCGCTGCCACCGATGATGACACGGCAGCAATAGCCTCTGTATCCACCTGCGCCTGGCCCGAAGCTCCGCCATTGATGATGATAGCTCCGCCATTTCCGCCGATGATGCCGCCACCTCCGACAGCTCCACCGCCACCTCCGATGACGCCATCACTACCTCCGACAGCTCCGTTGCCGCCGCCGATAGCTCCTCCGCCGCCGATAGCTCCTCCGCCACCGATGACAACCGACTGGCTCTGGCCCCTAGGCTGGGGCGTATCCTCGAAACCTTCAACGGTTTTCATATGAGTGTCCAATTCCATGCCATCGGTAGTTTTGTCGAATGGACGGTCGAAAGCTGAGATGAAGAACACAAACACCTCGGTACCCATACCCAGAAACAGAAAGAAATTGGCTCCAGGCAGGTGGGTGAGCTTGAAGAGCGTACCAAGGATCACGACAGATGCTCCCCAACTGTAGGCATAGTTGAGAAACGTCTGGCCCGGAACACTGTCCATCCACTTCTGCAGGCGGTAGACGAAATTGAATTTGCTGTATGTTGTCATCGGAGGGATTTACTATTTACGGATTTACGATTTACTATTTATTTACGATTTGGCTATTTCAGCAGCGGTAGCAAATTATTCACTTTTCACTATTCACTTTTCACTATTCACTTTTACCTTTTCACTTTCTCTTCTTCCGCGCCTTCTCGCTGGCTGTGTTGGCCAGACTGCGCACACAGCGGAAGCCAATGTAGGAGCGAGGCTGGTTCTGATACTCCGAAGAGCGCCAGGCCGATCGAATATACGATTCAGGGTCCTTCCACGAGCCTCCACGCACGCTCTTCTTCTTCAGCCTGTAGGGATCCTCTATGGCTGCATTATACTTGAGCTGGGGATTGATGTCGTTCATGGACTCCACACCCGCCTCCGTATAGATGGTGCTCGTCCACTCCGCCACATTGCCAGCCATATCAAACAGTCCGTTGGAGTTGGCCGCATAGATGCCCACACGGCTTGTAATCAGGTTGCCGTCCTTCGTATAGTTGCCATTGTCGGGTTTGAAGTTGGCAAAGAAGCATCCCCTGCCACTGGCCACGTCCTCATTGTCCCAGGGAAACTCATTCTGGTCCTTGCCACGTGCGGCATACTCCCACTCAGCCTCCGTCGGCAGGCGATAGCGCTGCACATAGCGGGCTGCCGGGCCAAGACCTTTCAGCAGATACTCCGTGCGCCAGGCACAGAAGGCATTGGCTTGCTCCCAGGTGACACCCACTACGGGATAGTCGTTGTAGGCGGGATTCGAGAAGTAGTAGCGCATATAGGTCTCGTTGTCGGCATTGGGAAAGTCGTTCACCCAGCACGTGGTGTCAGGATACACATTTATAATATAGGTATTGAGGAAGTCCCACGGCCCCGTCAGCCTTCGGTTGATGGTTTCTCTCACAATCCTCCCCTCATCGTTGATATAGGCAGTATCCTTTGAAATCCACACTTCCTCATTAGGATCAACGGCGATATCCGTATTCAGGTTGCGCTCCGCAGGATTCAGGCGGTTGCGGCGCAGGGCGGCAGCCGTGTAGTCATACACCTCATAGCGATAGTTCAGCTGGGTGTGGTCAATCATCTTCTCGCCCGTCACGGGATTGGTCACGTAGAGACCATCGATAATCTCCTGCTCATCCTCGCTCGGCTTTCTCGGCAGAGCTTTCTTCCAGTTGATCTGTGTGCCAATCTCCTCTCCGTCCTTGTCGGTTTTCACCGTGCGATAGGTCTCGTCAATTTCCGCCAGGCGTTCACGGAGGATAGAGTCACGCACGTAGTTCACAAACTGGCGATACTTCGAGTTGGTCACCTCCGTCTCGTCCATCCAGAACCCGTCCACCGAGATATCCCTCACCGGCGTCTGCTTGCCCCAGAGAGAGTCGTGCTTCTCCAAGCCCATCTTCAGATGTCCACGGCCAACGAGCGTCATGCCATAGGGGGTGGGTTCAGTGAAAGCCTTACCGCCCACTCCCGTCACTTCTCCTCCACCCGCCGAGGCCATCTTGCTGCCGAAGCATCCCGTCAGCAAAAGTAAAACCGCCAAAAGGCAGAAAGGCAAAACCTTCCTACCCCAACAGCCTTTCCCCAACTTCACGTCAATGTCTTGTCTCATATCTCTATTTCATTCTTTCTATTCTCAATTCCTCTATTTTCACAAGTATCTCACACTCTTGTGCAGGTTGCGTCCTTTCTTGTATAGGTTCAGGGTTGTCTGATAGCCCACAAACAATTCATGGCTGCCGTTTCCTATGTTAATGGCAGAGGTGTATACCTCGTAGCTATAGCCCACGTGGATGCCATGGAAGTTACCACCAACAATCACCGTCACCGAAGTTGTCGGACTATACGACAGACCTGCATACATCAGCTTCTTTTCGTGGCTGTATACCAGCCGCCCCGTGACATCTGCCCGCCAGGCCACCCCGTCATAGCGCCCCAAGGCAGAGGTGTGTATAGATAAAAACGGATTTCTGAGCCGAATATTGTATCCACCCGTCAAATAATATGAGGACGAGATATTCAATTCGTTTGTCGTCCCCAGTTCCACCCGGGGCGAATTAAGGTGCAGGACCGAGATGCCGAGATACCAGTTTCGGCGCTTGTAGTACAATCCGGCTCCAAGGTCGAAGCCCGTCCCCGTTATGTCGGTGGTGGAGAATGCCTGGTCATCCACATCGATCAGGTCCAGCTTAGAGCCATTGAACCCCTCGCTGAGCAGTGTGGCCTGCAGACCTATGCTCAGCATACCCCCAAAGAGAGCCTTCTTGTAGGCATACTGCAGTCCGACACGCTTGTGGGAGAACAGTCCGATGTCATCATTCATCAGCTGCACACCCACTCCGTGATAGGTATTCAGCGCATAGAAGGGCATATCGGCCGCTATATACATTGTCTTTGGATTATGCTCAAAGCCTGCCAGCTGCAGGGCGTATGCCCCCGCGATGTTGAGCTTGTCGTCCTTGCCGGCTGCAGCAGGATTGAACGATGGCTCCATCACCCAGTAATGGCTGAAGGACACATCCTGCTGTGCCCATCCCGTCATGGCAGGCAACAGCAGCATTGCTACAAGGCAGAAACGTTTCATCTCTTTATAAACGCACAACCACCTCCTTTTATTATTTTAGCAGGCAAAATTGGCTCGATAAAAACCATTTTTCATAAACAATCCTAAATCTTTGATGCAAAATCAATAATAATCTGCCATATTTCAGCCGAAATGAGTACATTTGCATCCAACTTCAAGAAGACAATGTGAACGGAACGCATCATTATGGCCAAAAAAGAAACCAGAACCAAACAGCGCAAGCGCATCAAGCTCCAGGAGCCGAGACGCTACAAGGTGACAATCTTCAATGACGACTTCACCACGATGGAGTTTGTCGTAAAGATACTCATAGAGGTGTTTTTCAAGACAGCTGATGAAGCCGAGGCTCTCATGCTGAAAGTCCACCAGTCGGGAAATGCCGTGGTGGGTATCTACAGCTATGATATTGCTATCTCGAAAGTCAAGAAAGTCACGGAGATGGCCCGCGAGGCAGGCTTTCCTCTGCGACTCACCGTAGAACCAGAAGAAGAATAAAATAGAAAGATGGAAGAAATAGGAAGGACAGAACGGGCGGGAGAGGTCATTGACAATGCCCTGGCCTGCTGCAAGAAATTCAGACATGAATTTGTCACACCTGAGCATCTGCTTTTCCAGCTGACCGATGATTTCAGCTTTGGTGAGGCTTTGTGCGAGTACGTCAACCCAGACATGTTCGACTTAGATATCGAAGAGTATCTGTCAGAGCTGGAGACAGTGCCGGGTGATGAATACTATGAACCTCAGCCGTCAGAACAAATGGTAAAGTTGTTGGAAACAGCCATCCAGCAGGTTTACAATAGCGGTGCCAAGAATATCGACATACCCCACCTGGTAATGGGATTGCTCAATCTGGATGAATCTTGGGCCACCTATTTTCTTAGGAAATATCTGGGCGATGGGGAAAGCCAGTTTATGTCTGATCTGATCTACAACTGTGAGATGGAGGATAGGTTGGCATCGAGTTTGAGAGCTAGCAATGAGAATAATGCTGGAGGCACTCAGCCTGGCACGGCCAATACCAAGCCAACTACTGCCAATGCTCCCTGGCGGCGACTGGTGACCTGCATGAACGACCACTACCAAAGCCACAACCCTCTCATCGGGAGGGAACAAGAGCTACAGCGCACTATCCAGGTGCTCTGCCGGCGCGACAAGAACAACCCGCTCCACGTGGGAGAACCCGGCGTGGGCAAGACGGCTCTCGTATGGGGACTCGCCCGGCTGATTGCTGAAGGGAAAGTGCCCCCCCGGCTCCAGCAAAGCCGCATCTACCAGCTGGACTTGGGCACACTGGTGGCAGGCACCCAATATCGCGGCGACTTTGAAAACCGCATCAAGATGATCATGGACGGCATCCTGGAGGAAAGCAGCAGCAACATCGTCTATATCGACGAGATCCACAATCTCGTGGGAGCCGGTGCTACTGGCGAAGGTGCCCTGGATGCCTCCAACATGCTGAAACCATATCTGGAATCAGGCAAGATACGTTTCATAGGCTCTACCACCTACGAAGAGTACAACCGCTACTTTGCCCGCTCCAAAGGACTGGTACGCCGTTTTCAACAGATAGACATTCCCGAGCCGACACCCGAAGAGGCCAAGCATATCCTCAGACAGCTGCGGGAGCAATATGAGACATTCCACGACATCGTCTACGATGACGAGGCACTCGACTTTGCCGTCGATGCCAGCTATAAGCATGTCAATGAGCGTTTCCTGCCCGACAAGGCCATCGACCTCATAGACGAGGCTGGGGCAAGTGTGGAAGTCAACAACAAGAATACAGAAAAGAAAAGCCAGAAAAAGCCTAAAGTGACCAAGGTGGAAATTGCCGATGTGCTGGCCAAGACCTGCAAGGTGGAAACCCTGGCCCTGAACATTGACGAAGACCAGAGCCAGCTTGAGACACTTGCTCCCAGGCTGCTCTCCAAAATCTACGGACAGGACGAAGCTGTCAAGCAGGTGGTGGAGGCTGTGCAGATGGCAAAGGCAGGACTGCTCGATGAAGGCAAGCCTCTGGCATCGTTGCTCTTCGTCGGCCCTACTGGTGTGGGAAAGACGGAAGTGGCACGGGTGCTGGCCAAGGAACTGGGTATCGAACTGCAGCGTTTCGACATGAGCGAGTACACGGAAAAGCACACTGTGGCCAAGCTCATCGGCTCACCGGCAGGCTATGTGGGCTATGAAGACGGTGGACTGCTGACCGATGCCATCCGCAAGACTCCCAACTGCGTGCTCCTGCTCGATGAAATAGAGAAGGCACATCCTGACATCTACAACATCCTGCTACAGGTGATGGACTATGCCAAACTAACCGACAACAAGGGACGGAAAGCAGACTTCCGTAACGTCATTCTCCTGATGACATCCAATGCCGGTGCCCAGTTTGCCGCCCAGGCTTCAGTAGGATTCACTGGGGAGGTGTCGCGTGGCGAGGCGATGCTCCGCCAAGTGAAGAAGACCTTCAATCCGGAATTCATCAACCGCCTGAGCGGAACGGTGGTGTTCAACGACATGGACCGTCACATGGCCACCCTGATCCTGCGCAAGAAACTATCGGAATTGCAAGAGAAACTGACTGCAAAGAATGTCCAGATGGAACTTGCCGACGAAGCCTTCGACTTCCTGCTCCAGAAGGGGTTCACCAAGGAATATGGTGCCCGCGAACTTGAACGTGTCATTGCCCAGCAATTGAAGCCGATACTCATGCGGGAGATTCTGTTCGGATCACTCAAGCAGGGCGGAGCCATCAAGGTGAAACTCAGCAATGGTGCCCTAACGGCAGAACCTTGAAACGGCCAGCCAAATAGTCATCCAGCGATACATTGAAGCAGCCATGTTCCACTCCAATAAATTCCATCAGCCGACGGAATACGGCATCACCGGCGAGCAAGTCTGGATTGCCAAAGAGCAGCAGGTGCTTCCTGGCTCGCGTCATGGCCACATTCAGTTTGCGGTCTATCAGGTTGCCGTCTTCTTCAAACACATTCTCTGTAAGGAAGTTTAGCTGATAATGCTTCTGGATGGTGAACCCGTAGAGGATATAGTCGCGCTGACTTCCTTGATAGCGCTCCACCGTATCGATGGAGATAGTCCGCAGAACTGGCATATTGTAGGCATCGAGACACGACCTGATTTCCGCTATCTGATTACGGTAGGGCACAATCACGCCTACAGTCTGCAGGGCATTGAAGTGTTCGCCTTCAAGGCGATAAATCTGCATCACCGTTGCGGCGATGGCCTCTGCCTCATTCCTGTTCACCTTGTCAGATATGGCGTGAGGAGTGGCAGGAACGGATACAAAGGCTATTCGCCGTGTCTTTAGCATACTGGCTATTCCATTCCCGTCTATCCCATTCGGCGACAGGCTTTCTGTCTGGTGTACAAGCGGCACCTCCTGTAGCCTGCCCTGATAGAACGCCTCATTGGGAAACACGGCGATGTCATGGTGCATTCGCCCCTGACGGGTCAGCATAAACGTCAGGCTGGGATTGTCGCGATACTGCTTGAGCAGACGTTCAAAAAGCGACAGACGGCAGTTGGTCAAGTGAATGGCTTGCAAGATGGGAGCATCCACAGCCGACTCTTCCTCCTTCTGCTGGACTACGGCGGGGAGCTGCTTATGGTCGCCTATGAGCACCATCTTGCGGATGGCACATCCCCCATCGGGCCCCGTAGCGCTCAGAATACCCGTCAGATGTGGTTCCAGTATCTGCGAAGCCTCATCGATGATGGCAAGTCCGAACTGCTTCAGGCGGAACAGGTTGACGTTGGAGTTGAAAGCAGTGGTGGTGCCCACGAATACCCGTGTCTCCTGAATCAAGTCTTTCAGCTGGTCAAGCTTTGAGCACGCTTCCACCTTGGCATCCAACAGATATGGCCGACAAGTCTCTTCGCAGGAAAACTTTCCACCAATGCGGATGAAATCGATATGGCTCTCTATCAGTTTATTGCAGATCTCGTCCACTGCCCGGTTAGTGTAGGAGAGCAACAATACTGACTCCGTCGTTGAAAGCAGTTCTTCCTGCAGGATATTAAGCAGACCGAAAGAGGTCTTTCCTGTTCCCGGCGGTCCAATGATGAGAAAAAGGTCTTGCGCCTGCATGGCTTTTAGTACGAGGGGGTTGAAGGGGCCATAGTCGCCAGCGAGTGTCACACTCTGGTCTGTCTGAGGTTCCCGTTGCAGGAGCAGCAGGTCGCGGCGTGCCTTCGGAGCGGAGAGGAAGGCATGCATCCCGCGATAGAGCGAACTGAATGAGGAATCGAAGAAATCGTGTTCCACTGCCCATTTCCTCTCTCCCTGATGCCAAAAGGCATGTGCATCTACTTGTGCAGCCCGCAGATTCAGGACGAGGGTGGCAGCTGTTATCTGCTCGATAGTCGCACGGAACACCATCGTACGCCGTGCATCTGGTTCCTCACCTTCATTATAGGGGTAGACGATTACGATGTCGCCACACCTGAAGTTGGAGATGTCGCTCTCAGACTTGTCACTGAAGCCAAGCACTATCCTGTCCACTCTTCCACAATCTGCCTGACGAGGTTGCAGGAGTTCCAGGTCACAATAGATGTTCCCTGCCAGCAATTTTTCATCAAGCGCGCTGTACCACTTGTCGGCAAATCCCGAGTTCTCCTTTGTCTGACTTCCCACCTTGGCCATGAGATGTTCCGTTTCCAGGAATCTCAGAAACCGCAGGTAGTAGGTCCTCTCCAGTTCCGATGCCTCTCTTACGGGCGACAGCAGGGCCTCTATCTGCGGCTTCTGATAGCGCTCCCAGAGCACGCCCTTGACATGCTTCTCATTTAGCCCTTCTGCCGTAAGCGTTGTCAGCAAGCCTAAGCCTTCACGGCTGTAGCCATATTCTGCGGCTGCAATTCTATTACGCATCTTGATGGCCTCAAACACCAAATCGGGGGCAAAGCCCAAAGGAGGAAGCAGGCCGTGCTTGTACCTTGAATAGAAGAGGAAGGCCTGAAGCTCCCGGTTGTTCCGTTCGTAGGTACTACGGAAATTGTAGCGCAGAAGCAGCATGTAGAGAAGCAGCTGCACATAGTGTTTCTCCTGATAGACAGGGGTGTCGGGGTCTTTCTGTGGGTAGCCGCCCTTGCCCGACTTCTGCTCTATCACGACCTTCTGGTTTAGTTCCAGAAAGTCCATACGGCCTTGAAGTCCCAGCATCTCCGAGAAAAACGAGGGTTCCACCATGATGCTTGAAGAGTCCATCCTCCGGCCAGGCAATATCTCCGGCAGCGTCTTTCCAAGTGTGTCAACGATGTTCTGTTTCTGGTTCTTGGCTTGCTGATGAAATTCGCCGTCCAGTCCCGCTGTCAAAAGGCTCACCGCATTTCCCTTGAAGAATTTCTTCACGCTTTCGTTATAAGGCCTTCCTTCTGGATAGTCGTAGAGACTCTCATCGAGAAACTGACTGGCAAGATTTCCGAGAACGATGGGCTGCGTGCTTGCCGAGGGCTTCAGTTTGTTGAGCAAGTGGTTAAGGGGCGATGCCGCATAGCTCTCAAAACAAGCTGCCACAGCCGATATGTCAACCAGATAGTCAGGCTCCCAAACATACAACTCCGGATACAGCACTCCGTCAACCTCTCTCGGCCTGACTAGATTCATCTGACATCCCTCCTTTAGCATCTCTCCAAGATAGCTCCAGTCCCATTCGCGATAGATGGCCAAAGCGTTCTTGCCTCCATAGAACACTTTCACATCGTCAATACCTTCCTGGTCGGCATCGGCATAAAGGAATGTGTCATCCCAGCTGTTGACGACAATGCGAAGGCACTCTGTCTTCAGTTCACCACGTCCAACGATACGGTCCTGAGGGAACCTCGCTTCCAGTTTGGAAGGCACAGGAGCTCGGAACACCAGAGCTACAAACTGGCTGATGGCTTTCAGGTCGTAGAGGAAGTTCTCTTTCCGTTCCTCCTCCGTCAGCGTCCATTGTTTCCTGAGCCTGCCACGCGCGTCATTCACTGTCCGCTGCAGCCTTCGGGGAGCAT
>Ga0326511_10003070_pt1 | contig 13469 bp, 17 predicted proteins | sample 0_2496_0518_D_FD_203701 | JGI IMG/M metagenome (GOLD analysis project Ga0326511, IMG submission 203701) | Bovine rumen microbial communities from UC Davis, California, United States - 0_2496_0518 | ecosystem: Host-associated > Mammals > Digestive system > Stomach > Rumen | place: USA... | reverse complement strand
AAGATTTTTTCTTTGTATTTTTGACGCTGTTCTTTTAAATTCTGTGTGATATTTGTAGCTAAGATCCTTTTTAGAGTTTCTTTGCTTTTTTCAGAAAGCTTAACGCCTTCGTCAAATAATTCGCCATCATCTAATTGTTTTTCAATAGCTTCAACAATAATGCTCGGCAAATCATATACTTTGATAAAATCAAAGTATAGATCAAATATTTCTTGTGCCATTTTGTTTGATTTTTCACAAATTGGCGATCTGACATTGTCGGATATTTTAATTTCAACATCTTCTATCATAAAAAAAATATAAAATACACACTTAACACCGCACTACAACAATAACGACAATTTCCTCTACAATCGGAGGCGTCAATTATTGTTGCAGTGCGTATTATCCAACAACATCATCGGCTTTAAGGTCTGAACTTACAACCTCTGACGCTGAATTCGTGATATTTATATTTTTATTATTCAATAGATCCTCTATTGTTATGGCATATTTGCCGAATTTTTTTGTTTTTTCTATTATTAAATTTGCCATTTTCCCACGACATTTAATTTTGCCGTTTATTAAAAGAGAAAGAAAGCTATGTGATATTCCTAAAAAACGGCTAAAATTTGCCAAATTTCCATCACCGCTGATAATCGCGCACATTTTTATTTTATCTTTTAAATTTAAAGACATCATATTTTTTTTCATAAAAAAAAAATATTTTTTTTAAATGTCAAGTTCTTTTTATATTCTTGTTATTATTTTTTAATATAAAGTTTTTTTATCCTGTATTTTATTAAAGTTTTTAAAATTTTTTAATAAAAAAAATAAAAAAAAATAAAAAAAAATAAAAAAAAACTTGACAATTAAAAAAATACTTTATAAACAATTATTGTTTTATTTATTGTATTTATGATTAGTTTTATTTTTAGTCTTTTTAGTCTTCCAATTATGGGTGGCTTATTTTTAATTGGATTATGTTTATTTATTTTAGTCACTACATTGCCGTTTCTTCTAATAAATTATTAGTAAGAACTGGTTTTGGTGGAATTAAAATTATTAGAGGTTCTGGTATTTTTGTATTCCCTATTATTCATAGTAAAAAAGAAATTGATATATCTAATATCTCATTAACAATAAGACCAAGCGAAATAGTAACAAAAGACCAAATTAAAGTTAATGTTGAAGCTGTATCAAATGTAAAAGTATTATTAACAAAAGAAGGTATGGACACAATAGCAGTTACATATGCCGATATCAGCAAACTGAGTGAATTCGCCCGATTTAAAACCCCCGAATTCTGGGGAATTAAAAGTTGTTGATTGTTAAAATAATGTTGATTTTAAACAATAAAAGTATATTAATTTTATTATGGCGATTATTGGCGGTAGTGTTGCTTTTTTTATAATTCTTGCTTGTATTGTTATTATTTTAGCACTTTGTCCTCCATTGAGAAAGTTTTGTGGTTTATTATTTGTAATATTTTTATCATTGTTGCTTGGATCGCAGATTGGGACATTAGGAGGTTATAGCGAACAGGGAAAGAATATTTTAAGTTTTATACTTGTTAGTATAACCTGCATTATTGCATATATTTCTCATAAGAAAAAAAAACAAAAACAAGAAGAAAAAGAAAGAGTAGAACGTGAAAACAGAGAATTATTAAATCAATTCTTGAAAGAGAAAACAGAAAGCCAAAGCAAAGATAAATAAAACAAACACTGGAAATAACAATATCGTAATAACGATATCGTAATAACGACATCGTTTGCAACATATATTAATTGCTTATCATCTTTTGGTGATGGGAATAGGGTTAAGTAATGCAGAGGGTAAGTATTGCAAATTAAGTTGTCTGCGGTATTTGGGAGTTGAGAGTTGCCAAGAAGCCTTTGAAGAAGGAATGCGATGTGGTAACGATTGGAGCAATTTTGATTTCAAACCGATTTTATGGTATTACAGAACAAATGGAATATTCAAAAGAATAATTGATATTATACCAGACAATGCACTAAAAAACGGAATAACAATTAATGGTGATAATCAAATGTTATTGGAAAAAATGTTGGATGATTTTGATTATAAAAAGTATTTTTCAACCGCATTAAAACAAGCAAGGTTATTCGGTAGAAGTTTGATGGTTTTGTCTATTGACGATGGACAATACTTGCAAGATGAAGAAGGAAATTATATTTTAGGTGATAGCGGAAGAAAAATAATAGATGTTAGTAAAAAGGTTGACTTCAAGCAAATAAAAGATGTTAAAATTAATTTTGTCTATGGGGCAGATGATTTTTCTATTTATTACGGCGAAGAAAACGACCAAGAAAACAATGGACAAAAAAAAGCAAATAGTATAATGTTGAATTGGGAATATTATACATTAAATAGAGTTAGAAATAACAGACAAATTAACGATGATGCAAAAGACAATGATAACACTAAATTCAAAATACATAAATCCCGTGCTCTTTTGTTTGTCAATGATGACATTTTTACAGATGCAACAGCAATAACAAAATTTGCAACAAGTGAATTTTTTAGAGTTTTTCAACCATTATCAAGATTGGAACTTGTTGAGGAGAGTGCGACAGCTGATGCGGCGAACTCGCAAATAGGTGTATTAAAAATGAACCTTGAATTAATGCTTGAAAATGCAAAAAACGATGACGAGAGAAGAAATCTTATAAGAACGACACTTAATAAATTAGAACTGGTGAGAGTTGCAAGAGAACAAAAGGAAATCGTTGCAATAGATAAAGACGAAGAGTATAAAAACATTCCAGCATCATTAAACGGGTTTGGTGATATAATTGAGAAGTTAAGAAAAGGTGTTAGTTCAGCAAGCGATATTCCAATGTCAATACTATTTGGTGAAAAACAAAGTGGGTTATCAAATGATGGTTCAAAAGACCTTGAAGTATTTTATAACATTGTAAAATCAAAACAAGAAACTGCTTTAAGACAACCATTATTGTATTTGATTAAGTTAATGGATTATGTTATAAAAAATAATCATTATTCTATAAAAAAAGTTGGTAGCAATAAAAATAATTTTGTTGTTGTAAGACAAGAAGATAAAAAACCTAATGGTTTGCTGGGGAGAATAAAAAGTTTTTTTTCAAAAGAAAAAACCAACCAACAAGAACAAAAAGAAAACGAAGAAGACGAAGAGGAGGCAGAAGAGAGGTTTTACAATGTTTTTTATCCTATAACTTTTGAATTTAATGAGTTGTGGCAGTTGAGCTCTGTTGATAAAGCAAAAATTAGAAAAATGGATATGGAGACATTTAGAATAGCCCATCCAAGTTTAATGGATAACTTTTTAAGTGTTGAAGAAATTAGAAGTCAAAGCGAGCTAAATACATATTTTCAATATAACGATAACAATACAAGAAATATTGCTCCAAAACCAACAAAAACATATCCTTATAATCAACAACAAAATATAGATAATAGCAATAAAAATAATACTTCAAGCAGTGATTAAAGTTTTTTCAACGATGTCGTTTGCAGAGTATTTTTTTTGTTTATAACAAAGATTGTATGAATGAAGAAGGACAAAATATAGTCAATGGTGCACAGGTTGCTAATCCAGCTGATAACCCAGTTGAAAAAACAATGACACAACCACAAACATCACCACAACAGCAAGATAATAATACAAAACAACCTGCTGTAAATCAACAAGCAATAGATAATAGCAAATATCAAGGAGAAATAGATTGCTTAAAAGCACAAATGGAGGAACAAAGAAAACAAAATGATAAACTGCAAAAAGATTATGAACGATTGTTAGAAGAACAAAATAAAAACAATATATTAAATAAAATAAAACAAACTGGTATAAAACCAAAAGATGAATATTCAAGAATGACAACAAGTGATATAATCACTTCTTTTGTAAAAGAGAATTCAACAATAAATATTGAAGGAAAAGGAAAAAACTATATTGAAGGTGTTTTTGAGACGATTTGTAAGAATAAAATTGATGCTATTGAGTTAGCAGAACCAGAAAGTGGTCTTGCTGGCATTTCCGTTCGTAAATGGGATGACAATAGCAACAAAGACGATTTCCCTGCTTTTAGTATTGTTAAAATGAGAGAAGAGCAGGAGAAAGCAAGGAAGGTAGTTAATAATTAATGTTTAAGTGTTTTTTTTATGTCAAGTGAAATAAGATTTGGTTATGCATCAGTCACCAAACACGACGGAGTTTTTGGTTTTGCAACATCTGGTGAAAACAATTTGAGAACTGGAATACCAGTAAAAGCGGATGCGAATGGTCGCTATGTTGCGGTTTCTGGTGCTAATGATGTTATTGCTGGTTTTTCATACTGGGGGTATCAAACTATCACACCTAATGGGCTTGTGAAAGAGAGTAAATATGATGTATTAGATAATAGTGTAGTTGTTAGAACGACAAATTATTCTTTTGACTCTTTTAGAGAGGGTGATCAATTTTTATTGATTAAAGAAGGTTATATGGATGTTGTTGTTAGTGCAGATGTAGCGGTTGGCGATGATGTTTATTACAACCCAACAACAAAACTTTACACCAATGTCTCAACTAACAATATTAAAGTAGGAAATACCAAATTTACCGCTCCTGCAAAAAATGGCGATAAGGTATTGGTGTATTTTAAGTAGTTTTAAGTAGTTTTAATGTTTTTTGTATTATGTCAGATGTAGTTTTAAATATTTTGAATAAAAGTTTTGCCGATCTTATCAATTCAGGTTATGTTGCAAAATTGCCTTACAAATTTGAAGCAACAAAGTTGTTCGGTTATCAAGCGGATGATAGAACTGAAATTAAAGCTGGGCAAAAATATGAAACCAATATTATCGGTAGAAATAATAATATTGCATTTCAAACAAAAGAAGGCAACACAGATTATCAGCAAAATACTTTGCCAAGTGTTGAAACTTTTGACCAAAAATATTGTAGATATACCGAAGCTTGCCGTTGGAATGACACAGATGACTCTTTGGTAGATGATGAGGTTAGGAAAGCAGGTTCTTTGGCAACATATGGAATGGAGAGAATACTTGAAAATGCAAAGTTGCAAACTCCAAGACAAATGATAGATGCTTTGTATAGGGCTTTTGATTTAACATATTGGTTTGGTGCAGATAATGTTGCAAAAATACAACAACAACAATCAAACAATCAAGAAGCCAACCTTACAACAATACCAACCCTTCAAACTGCAAATGCAAATGGGGTTATCGCTGTAAATGGTGTATTCACACATAATAAAATTGAAAGAATAGCATCAGTTAATGAATACACACCTCAAAATTCAGATGCAGTAATCCAACAACTTGTTGATATTAGCTCAGAAATGAAGAAAAATTGTGATTTCGGCATTAACAGGATTATTTTACCACTTAATATCGCTGACCAATCACAAAAAGCAACCGCAACACTTGCACAAAAAAGATTTGATGTAATGTTGAAGGAAGGATTAGAGAGAGAAGGGGAAAGAGTGGAAATTATAGGTTCTAACACATTATACCGCTTTGGAATTAAATGTGCAATAGCTTTCCATTATTCAGAGGAGGATTACGACAGGGTATGTCATTGTAGAGTTAATAGATTTAAAGCACTTTACGAGAAACATTTTAGTAACCATATGAGAGTTATAGAAGCACCTTGTGGCGGATTTGAAGTTAGAATACCTGATGGCATTAAAATTATTACTGGTATTAAAAATTAGTTTAATGGGTTTGTGATATGAAAATTTTTGAAGTGAAAAATATTTGGGCTAATGGTAAAATTACAAAACAATCATTAGTTAGTAAATTAGCATATAAAGAACTTGAATTAAAAGAGGGTGAAACCGCACAAGTTGAGTTTGATGATGATGACAAAGCAGAGAGATTTGTGAAATATGCAAAAAGTATCGGTTTGTCTGTAAAAGAAGTATCAAACGATAACAATAAAAAACAAGACGAACAAAAAGCAGAAAAAAACGAAGTCAAAGAAGAAAAACAAGACGAACAAAAAAAGGAACAACCTGTTGAAGAGCAACAAGTTGAAGACAAGCAAGAAGAACAAAAAACTTCTTCTAATAAAAAAAATAAAAAATAACACACACTTATTATTATGGCTGGCGATATTGATATTGACATACCAAATGGTGATATTGATAACGACAACCAAAATAATGAAGATGATAACCAACAGCAAGGAGAGCAAACGGAACCAGTTTGTGAAATTAAATATTGGCTTGATAATATAGATTATCCAACAGATGCTTTTAATCAATTTGAAAATTGGATAATAAAAGCATTAAAAATCAAAGCACCTGAATTCAAAAACGATTTTGAAGAAATAACATCAGATTTAGTTGATAAATACAGGTTTTTAATACAAGAAGCAGTAAATGAGACAGATTATGATATTTTTGTAATTGGAAAACGAGATTGTGAAAAAGAATACACACCACCAGAAAATATTGATATTGAAAAAGTAATACCTTTTTATTTAGCAGATATAACAAAGAGGTTTAAAGTATTTTCTTGTTGTAAAATACCAATTTATGATTATAAAGAACTTCAACTTGCTTTTGCGTTTTATGTCGCAAACTCTTTAACTTTGGCAAATAAAGCAAGAAATATGCCTGTTGGCGGAATTACAAAAGAGTTAGTCTCTGGTTCTGTTAGAATAAATCCAAAAACAACAAACACTGATAAACTAAACACCTCTTATTATTCTTTGGAATATGATAAAATAATAAAAAGGAGAAAAATTATACGAAGAGAGATTTTAGTGGCAAATTCACATATAAGTTGTTGCAATAGATTTAATTTATGCCATATAATAAATCCTTTTTTGAAAAAATAAAACAAATCAAACAAACCGTCCGTGCGTTTGAAGGAAAAGCGGTTGCAACTGGTTTTTTTGCAGATAAAAATACAAAAGACGAACACGGGGTATCATTAGTTGAAAAAGCAGTAATAAATAATTATGGCATTGGTTGCCCTAAAAGACCATTTGCCACAACTACAAAAGATAATTTTGAAAAAAAACACGGAACTAACGTATCAAAAGCAACAATTCATTCTATTATAACAGGTGATAAAACATACGGAGAGAGAGTTATGACTGATGAGGCAAGTAAGTTTGGAGAGGAGTTTAGAGAAGCAATAAAGGAATGGGATACTCCACCAAATGCCCCCTTCACAGTAGCAGATAAAGGTTTTAACGACCCATTGGTTCGTACTGGCGAGATGAGGGACGCACCAGAAGGAAGAATTGTTAATAAAAAAAAATAATATGATAGACGAGGAATATAGTGAATTAGAAGAAATCCAAGATAATGAGTTATTCAACAGTGAAGTTTTAGATATATTTTCCAAACATGAAGTTGAAATAAGAAGAACTTATTTAAAAGATCCAAATGCAGGTGGTTTTCAAACAACTCAGCGATATTACGTTACATTTGGTAAAAAACTAATTATTCTCCCAACTACAAAAAATATATCTTCAAAAACTGGAACAAGTGAAAATATAAAAGCAAACGGGACAAGAGTGTCGGTAAGTAATTTTGTTGTGTATTCAACCTACATTTTTTTGAACAATGCCGGCGAGAGGAAATACACTGATTTATTGTATATCAATGGCATTCCGCACAGAGCAGTAATAGAACAAAGATACAATATTGTAATACCACATATAGAATATCAAATAGAAGGTTATCTTGAAGATGTAGAACTTATATTGGACGAACAAGGGCAATCTACGATTTCAGCCAAAAATATTAAAAATAATATTAATATCAAAAATTGTAAAATTTTTTAAATATGATAGAGGACGTTTTTAAAACAATACAGGATTATTTGTATGATTATTGTGTTGATAAAGAAAACATACCAAATAAATCAAGAATAATATATGATGCAGATAATATAAATTATTTTGATATAGCAAACAATAAAGATGTTATTGTTATATCGTCTGTAAATATTAAAAACAATTTTTTACAAGCAAGTGTTGAAGAAAATTATATTGCTGGCGGAAACGAGAAATATTATGATGCAGTTGAAGAAAAGATATTTATAAAATATTATGGAAAATTTAGCACCAATAAATTATTTGCAATAACACAATTAAGACGACAATCTGGAAATAGTGGAAATCTATTTTTAAAAGATAAAAATGTAGTTTTACAATATTGCAGTAATATCAAAACTATACAACGAAAAATCAATGAAAACCTGCTTGAAATAGCGGTTCAAGAGGCAGTTTTAAATTATACAACGATGTCGTTTGCAAATAAAACTTCATTGTTGATAAGTGATGTTGAGTTTAAGATACAATAATATGGATGTAAGCGATTTAATCAAAGTAACCGTTCGTTTAGTAAGGACACCTGACATTCCTGATAGGTTGCATATGCCTTTATTCATTGGTTCACAAAAAGCTGGTCTACCTAACAATTTTGGAGACGGCGTTGATATAGTTAGAACTGCTGTTGTGAATAGTTTAGACGCTGTTGCAGAACTTGGCATATCAACAACAAGCGAAGTGTATAAAATGTTAAATATTTGGTTCTCAAATGGTGGACAACAAGCAACTTTGGGAATTGTTAGAACAGAAGAAGTTGAAGGTGTTAATGTAGAAGAAAGTTTTACAGAAGCATTAAATGCTATTAAAGAACAAAATAATGTGTTTTATAGTATAATACCAGCATTTGCAAGCAACGAAGATAAAGCAAATATTAAAACGGCTTGTTTAGAGGTAGCAAGTTGGTGCTCTTCAAGAACAAATTTTGCTTCATTCATAATGAGAGATGTCGCTGATTTTGATAGTGCTGTCAGTGATGATTTAGCTTCTGCACTAAAAGCATTAAATTACGATTGCTGTATGGTTGTTGCAGATTTGGAAAATAAAAACAATATTTATGCACTCAACACTTGCAATATAGCACGAGCAATAATGGGCCAAAGAGGGTATTATGATTTATTTTTGAAAGGTGACGATTGGCAAGGTGTTGAAACAACAAAATACACAACATCGCTGACAAACGCATTGGATGACAAAAATGTAAGTTATTATCTTATAGATTACAATGGAAATAGAAGTTATTTCACGGGGAAAACACCTTCTGGTTTATCAGCTTGTGTTAAAATAGATACTGATTATTTAAAATTTTCACTGGAAAACGCTCTTTATAGTCTCTTCAAAAGAAATGGAAAAATACCAAATAATAGAAATTCGCAATTAACAATCGAGGCGGTTATTAAACAGGTTGTAAGACAATTACAGCAGGAACAAGTTTGTGACAAACTTACAAAACAAGAAGTAGCGGATAGGTTTTTCGGCGGAATAGCAAAGAATGTTGTTGGCTATGACCCTAATTATGGTTTGGCTTTGTATATGCCCGATATAACCAAACCAGAGAATACCCCAGGCGGTATTTATAAAGGAATTATACTTTATGTCAAAATAAATGGTGTTGTTTATGGCGTCCATTTAGATGTTGTCGGGAGTTTATAGTAGTTTTAATGATTATGTTATATGGGTTTAATAAGTGAAAAAGATTACCAAGCTTATAATGTTCAAGATATTACAGTGTCGGTCAATGGGCTTGAGATGAGAGGTTTTACGAATAGTGATGAGTGTATTAAAATAAAATATAACGAGCAAAGATATTCTATTCAAGAGACAATAGATAATAATTCAATAGGTGTTATGACGAATAGCAAACAAGGCGAGATTACTTTTTCTACAAATTTTATGACAAACACAGCAAAAGCAATGTTAGGTTTATTGGCATTAAAAACAATTGCTTTGGTAACGATAAGTGTCCCAAATCATATTTTAATAACACTAACGGGTTCACACCCATCAGATATTGGGACAATATCAATCGGTAAAAATGTAAACGACCAAGAAATTACATTTTTAGGAATTTTAAATATATTACCACTTGGTGAAGCAGTTCCAGAAATACCAGGATTATAATTATGAAATTGTATTATACATATTTAAATTTTCTTGATATTGAAGAGGTTGTTAAAGTTGGAACAACTGAAAACGATTTTGGAGAATACTTATTGATGTTTTCAAAGACACCATTAAAAGATATAAACCAATATCTAAATAATTGTTTATTAAAAGCATTAAAGAACCCAGATACATTATTAAAAGTTTTTGATAGAATAGGTTTGTTTTATTCACGAAAAGAGAAACAAAGCAATGATAGTATTATCCTCACACCAGTGCATTCACCGCACGAAAAGAACAAATACACACGAATAACAACAAATAATGTTGATGATTACTACAAATCAGGTGGAATAGATGGGGTTATTATAACTCCAAAAATATTTGAAATGATTACAAAGTTGTCAGCAATGACAAGTGCTTTTAGTCACTTTTTTGATATTGAAGAACAAGAAGGAGGCAGAAGTGAGGATAGTATTATTTATAATATTAAATTATGGCATATTTTGGACGATATGAATAGCATATTAAAAATAATAGAAGATCCAACTGCAATAGAGACACCAAACGAACCAATTAAAATAGATAAATTAACTATTAAAAAAATGCCTTATTTAAAAAAAACCCTTGAGTTAAAATTATATTTTATAGACATTTTAAATGGAACAAAAACTTTTGATACTTCAATTATAGATAAATATAAAGATTATATTTTTATCAATGATGAACCATTGAGTGCTATAAAAATGTTAGAGGTTGGATGGTATCCTTTAATGTATCAAATATTGTTTTTAGCTATTGATTTTTCTTACGGACAAAGAAAAAAAAAAAGTCAATTTTTGATGGAATTAGAGGAAATATCCCAGCAGGTACCAGAGAACGAATTGCAACAGATATAAACAACTTTATTAAAAATACAAGGTTAGTCGGTGATTTATTGGAGTTTAGATATTTGATTAAAGACGGCATAATAACATATAAAGATTTAGAAGAGAAAACATATGACGAATTGTTGTTAATACTGCAAACTTATGAAATACCACTTTATGAAGAATATGTTATCAATAAATATCACGAACAACAACAAAATAATAGTTTAAAAATAAAATAATATGATTATTGGTGAGGAATTTTTATGTTGGATTACTTTTAAGTATCAAGCAGATGCTTGGGAGAGGTTTGAAAAAGATGCAAAAAAAGCAGGTGATGCAGTTGAGAGGACACAGCATAAAACAAGCAACTTTATGCGTGTATTACAAAATACTACTGCGACAATGTTGGGGTTTCATTCTGCTGTTGGGATGTTCAAAATGCTGATAACAGGTTTTATCAATGCAACAAAACAAGCAAGAGAGTTTGAATATGCCGTGGCTGATATTAAAAAAGTTCGTCCCGACCTTGATACAAAACAAATAAGAAAAGAACTATTTGAAATATCAAAGGTTGCGGTCGGAAAAGACATCACCAGTGATTTAGCCCCTGCATTGAAACTCGCGGCACAAACTTTTCATGAAAAAGATATGATAGCAGGTTCTGTGAAACTTGCTGAAAAGATGTCTATCGCGTATGACACAACTGCATCTGAAGCAATAGACAGCTTGGCTGTTCTTCACAATAATTTTTTAGAAAACACAAATATGACAGCACAAGAAAAATTAGATTGGCTGCAAGATCAAGGCATTAAAATTGCATATTCACATCATACACACGGAAAAGCACAAGTTAAAGACATATTGTTTGCTTTAAAAAGGGCTTCTGGTATCCTTTCCACAACAAACACCACGCCAGACTATGCAACTTCAATAATTACACAAATACTTAACACTGGAACTACTGCCGAGAGAGCGGGGTTACTTTTTAGAAGGTTATACACCAGGATAGACAAAGGAGTCGATGAAGACACTGGAAGAAGAATTACAGGGATGGGAAAAGCATTTGAAAAAATAGGTTTGGACAGGCAAATTTTCAAAAACACAATGCTTAAAAGTGGCGATGAGGCATTTAGGGTTTTTTTCAAGGCACTTTCAAATTATCGTAAAAAAACAGGCGAGATAATGTCGGTAGCTAACCCACTTATAGGTCAATATGCGATGGAAGAGACAATGAAGGTGGTAAGAGATTTAGATGAAATAGAAGATTTGTATGCCAAATTTCAAAGACGAAAACCAATAAAAAATGGGCAATATTTGCCAAGTGATTATATTGACGCTGCATATAACATAATAATGGATACAACCGAGAAATCAATGCAAAAATCACAAACCATGAAGCAACAATTTCAAATTAAATTTGGCGACCAATCATTGCTTATAACAAGAGGTTATTACGAAGCAGTTGCAGGGCTTTATAAAGGGTTGGGTGATGCGATAGACGAAATTCAAAAAGAATATACAGAGGATGAGAGAAAAGAGATAATACAAGAGATGAGAAATTTTGGGGAAAGTATTGGACAAATATTTGGAATGATACAAAAAATTGTTTTTTCTGTAGCAAAAGGAATAAAAGATGTAGCAGAAGAACTTGATGATACTTTTAATTATGATGTTATGGATAATCTTGCACGAGGCACGAGAGAACAGGATAAACAATTTTATATTAAAAACTATAAAGATTACATGTTAATGAAAGAAGGAAAAAAAGACAAGGATTATAATTTAATAGAAAAAATGCAAGATTTAGAAAATAGAGCTTCTTGGACAAGAAAGATACAAGGAAGAGATTGGCTTTATACTGAAGATATTTGGAATTTAAGAAAAAATTATCTTAACAAACAGAATGCTTTAAGGATTGCACAAGAAAATGCAAAAGGAAAACAATCTTTTTTTGACAACCAATTATATGGTCCTCAATTAAAACCATTTGATGGTATAGATTATATGCAAAATACAACAAATAATTCAAATTCAAATAAAAATATAAATGTTGTTATAAATCAAAATAACAATTTCAATGGTGCAAATCAACAATCGGCATCGGTTGCATCACAAGAAATATTAAATATTTTGTATTCACAACTAAAAAGTGGTTAGAAGTTTGTAAATATGGTTGCAACAATATCTGGATTACTTGGCAAAAAATGGAACGAATGGACAAATGGTAGGAAGATTGGTATTACAATAGGTGTTGACCCTGAAAAACCAGACGGAGAACGAGGTGGAAAATTATGGCAAGTTCCAATTATAGAAGTAGTTGGAGAACCAAAAGTTGAAATGTCAAAATACCCTATGGAGTATGGAAAGGTTTATAACGATAACATAATACACAACGGCACTATTGTGAATATGGTTGCTTTTGTGTCAAATGGTTTTATATCTCAAACTTTATCAAATGCATTACAGACAGTGCAAGGTAAACTTGGCGAAGATTGGATGAAAAACTCAATATTTGAAGCAAAACAAAAAATCGAACAAATGCTTAATGAAGCTGTTTTTTGCGATATTACAACTAATATCAAGGTGTATAAAAATATGAAATTGATATCTGCACCAGTTAAGGAAAACAAAGAACGAGGTGAAGACAATATGGAGTTTCC
>Ga0326511_10003069_pt1 | contig 13471 bp, 18 predicted proteins | sample 0_2496_0518_D_FD_203701 | JGI IMG/M metagenome (GOLD analysis project Ga0326511, IMG submission 203701) | Bovine rumen microbial communities from UC Davis, California, United States - 0_2496_0518 | ecosystem: Host-associated > Mammals > Digestive system > Stomach > Rumen | place: USA... | reverse complement strand
TGTTTAAGCTGGCTAGGGAATGTAGTTTGAAATCGGATTATAGTGGATGCGGTCGGGCCCGAATAGGCGCTGTAATTTCCTATAAGGGTACCGTGCTTGCGAAAGGTTTTAATACCGACCGCACTCATACTGAGCAGGCTAAGTATAATAAATGGCGTTATAAGAAAAAGGGTAATAACTATTTGCCTGATAAATGCCACGCAGAATTGGCAGTTCTTTCTAAAATTAAGTATCTTGATATTGATTTTTCGCGGGCACATCTTTATGTGTATCGCGAATTGCGAAATGGTTCTACGGCAATGGCTAGGCCGTGCCCAGCGTGTATGGCCGCGATTAAGCAATTGGGTATTAAGAATATTCATTATACCAGTGATGATGGTTATTGTTATGAAAGGATAATGAAAGATGTTTGATGTAGGTCACGTGTTGTATGGCTCAAATAATTATGGGCTAGATGGCCCCGATTCTGATAAAGACTATAAAGTATTGCTTTGCCCTGATTCCGAAGATTTCTATTTCTACAAGAAAGTAGAAAAAAATGATGTCCCAAATGGTTTAGATAAAGAGCATTATAGTCCAATGGATGTCCGCACGTTTGATCGCAATCTTCGCGCGGGAAACCCTAACTGTTTGGAAATGCTTTGGAGCAAGGAAACCGAAGATTTGTATTTTGACCTTGAAACCTATATGGACGAAGCCAGAAGTATGTTTGAGAACGGCTATCTTGTAATGGTATTCCCGCAATTTTTCAGCGCGGTTAAGGGTGTTGTTTTCAACTCACTTTCTCGTTATGGAGTAAACCGCAAAAGTGCTTCTCGGGCTTTATTCTGGAAGCATTTTGTAGAGCGTGTAGCACTTCACGATTTTGTTGTGTGTGATGAGTTTTGGTCTTGTGGACTTGCGCGCGAGCTGCGTTTTGATGAAACAATGGATGTGCCACTTCTTGAAGATTTAGAATATGGTTTTCGTTTTCTAGAAAATTGGGTTTTGAAGAAAGCGGAAGATGCGTATCTTGCTTTAGATGACGCTAAACTTCTTCGGTATAAAGAAATGGCCGCACATCTACAAGAACGAATGAAGCAGTTTGTTTTTGGAAATCTTGTAGAAGAACTATGTGAAAAGAATTATTAAAAGGAGATAAATATATATGCTATATAGTAAGGAAACTACTCTAAATCTAATTAATTACCGTATTAATCTACTTCGCGCACGTGGCGAGACAATGAATGAGCATCTAATTAACGCACTAATTCGTGAAGCAAGAAATATTGAAAATGAGAATAAGGAGAATAAGTAAATGAGGAATTATAAGTTTAATGTAAAGCTTAGTGATTGTCGTTATATTGTAAATGAGGAAAAGCGAACTATTGTATGTTTAATTGAAAATACTGATTGTATGTTTATTCATTTCGCAGAAAATAATTTTGATATTCCCTGGGATTGTATGGATGGCCTCTGGAGCCGTAAGCCTGTGAATAAGCTATTTCGTAAGAAGTTCTATATGCCAAAACGTTTTTGGGGCATCGCAACTTGTTCTGAAGATGATGAGTGGGATGTAGAAAAGGGTAAGTTTCTTGCTTTTTCTCGTGCGAAAAATAAGCTAAATAATAGTTTCTTTAAGAGAGCTAATCTTTACGTTAACACTTTTGATAAAAGTCTTAACGACGCAGTTCTAATTCTGAATAACCTTGGAGAAAAGTTAACTGCTAACGCCGATCGTAGAAGCGAAAGAATTAAGGAACTATTTGGAGAAGAGACTAATGGCGTGTCGGAAAATTAATGATAGATACGCCAATGAAGGCTATATTATAAAAGAAATTGACCTTTCGGATTTTCTCCGACGAACCGACAAAGTATTAGATTTCCCAAAAGATGGAAATCCAGAAGATATTTATAAAATTTTTAGAGAGCTTAATATGAATAGTATAACTCAACAAGCAATTATACAGCAGTATAATGAGTTATATATTTATAATGAAGCCACGTCCGAAGAAAGGGCGCTACTTGCCCCACAAGTCAAAGTTGATTATTCTTTACTAAATCTTCCAGACATTTATTATCCCAAGTTTCATCCATTAATGGATGAAAAAGAAGTTTGGTCTTTAAATGAGCGCGATTTAGGTGTTAAACTTGGCGCACGGCTTCAACAGTTTGGAGTTTCTTTCTTTGATTATAAAAAGTTCGTTGATGGAATAGTTGATTTATGCGAAGAATTTAATTTGCGCGAAGATGATATTCTTTTAAATCCATCTAATATTGGTTATCATCCGGTGTTAGGTTTACGCATAATTGATTATGGTTTAACAAATGATAATCAATTATTTGACTTTTGATAAATTTTATGATATAGTATATCAAAGATAAGGAATTTATCTTTAAAATAACAAAAAGAGGAAATATATGAAGTATTATAGTGAAGAATCTTATTTAGCTTCTCAAGAACCAACTGCCCCAGTTATAGAAGAAGAATTTGGTTGTGGCTTCTGCTGGGATAAGAAAAGAAAAAAGGAAAAAGAACTATTTTTCCTTGACGCCGCGAATAATATGAGGGTTTGCAATTATTGTCCTTCTTGCGGTAGAAAATACAGAGAAGAGTAAGGTTTAAACCTTCTCTTCTTTTTTTATTACAAAGAAGAAAATATAACATTTTTCTTTTTGAACCCATACTTTTCCAATGAAAGATATTTTTAAGTCTTGGAGGTTGTTATGAATAATTTTAATTCAAATCCCGGAGTATTCGGGAATAATGGAATGGGTAATTTTAATAATCCTAATCCTATGCCAACTTCAAATTATTTTGGTACAATGAATGTTAATAATCTACCTCGTTATAATATTATTCAAGTAAAGGGGCAGAACGGTGCAGAAGCTTTACAAATGGCTCCAAATAGCAAAACAATACTTCTTGACGAGACAGACCCATTAATTTGGTTTGTGCAAACAGATGGCGCAGGTTATAAAACCGTAACTCCTTATACTATTACTCCATACCAGCCTGCTCCACCAGTTGATTTAAATGCTATTGAACAAAGGCTATCTATATTGGAGGAAAAAATAAATGCAAGGCAATCCAATTCTCAATCAAATAAATCAACAAAGAAGCAATTTAAACCGCAATCAAGTGCAGAACAATCCGTGGATACAGCAGATTAAAAAAACAATGCATCAAGTTCAAAATAGTCCAAATATGCAGACTGCTTTAACTAATGTATTGCAAAATAATCCTAATGTAGCAACTATTTCAATGTTATTGAAAATGAATAATGGCGATTTAAAACAAGTCGCACAATTTATCGCAAATCAAAAAGGTGCAGATTTAAACGCGATTATACAAGAATTACAACGATAGTTTTTAAAAAAAACATCCACTTTATAGTGGATGTTTTTTATATACATAAAAACATTTAGGAGGTAGTTCAATATGGATAATGGTGGACTTTCAGCAGCAGATGTTGCTCTACTCAACAATGATGGAATGGGTGGTTGGAACGGTATGATTTGGTTATTCGCTATCTTAGCTATGATGGGTGGCGGCGGTTTTGGCGGCTGGGGCAATGGCAATGGTAATGCTATTCAGGCTGATGTTAACCGTGGTTTTGATAACCAAAATCTACAAGCACAAACTCGTGATATTTTAGCCGCAGTAACCGCGGGCACAGCTCAGTCAGTTGCTACTACTAATCAAGTATATCACGACATTACTAATTATGTTGGAGACAAATATATGGAGCTACAGCGTGATGTCGCGGCATTAGCTGTTGGCCAAGCTAATATGCTTGCCAATCAAAATGCTTGCTGCTGCAATACACAGCAACTCATCCAACAAATGAACTATGAAGCTGCTATGCGTGATGCTAATACCAATGCGAATATTAACGCAATGGGTCAAAAGATTGCTGATCTAATTGTTGGTAATCGTATGGAAGATATGCAGAACAGAATTAATCAATTAGAACTACAAAATCAACTAAATGGTGTTGTACGCTATCCAAATGGTTGGACCTATAATGCAGGTAACAATCCCTTTTGTGGTGGCTGCAATATGTAATAGAGCGTATTAAGTACGCCATTAGGGACGTACATTAGTACGTCCCTTTTTATTTTACCATTTAGGAGTGAATTTCAATGAAGATTATCGAAAAACTTTCCGATAAAATAACTCACGAAATAGATGAAGCAGAAAGTTATATTAAATGCGCATTAGAAGAAAAAGATAATTTCCCTCAAGTTGCGGATATTTTTTATCGTATAGCAAATGAAAAACTCGCGCATATGAACTTGCTTCACGAACAAGTGGTAACAATTATTAATAATTATAGGAAAGAAAAAGGTGAACCACCAGAAGCGATGCAAATGCTTTATGATATATTACACAGAAAACATATTGACCACGTAACCGCGGTTAAAGGTATGATAAGTCTTTATAAATAGGAGGCATTTTTATGTTACAAGCTTATAGTTCTAATCTTGAAATCGCAGCAAATACTGCTTATACTTTTAATAATGTTACTATTGATAAAGGGTGCGCCGAACATTTATCTGGCCCTTCTTCTATTCAGTTAGATAAGCAAGGAGTTTATTTAGTTGAAGTTGATGGTTTTGGCACAGGCGCAGCTGCTGGTACAGGCTCTACTCAATTATATGTAAATGGGGTAGCACAGCTCCAAGCTATTAGCTCTTACACTACCGCCGCGGGTGATATTTCTAATTTTGGTTTTAAAACTTTTGTACAAGTTGCTACAAATAATTGCCCTTGTAATTGTATTTCTAGTCCAACTGTTCTTCAAGTTATGAATGGCGAAGAAAATTTAACCGAAGCTCATATTAATATAGTTGTAACTAAAATTCGCTAATGTTAAATCAAAATTTTGTAGATTATGTAAATTTAATGGATTTAGCCATTAGTTTACAAAATTTGCGATCTAATACGTCGCAAGAAGATAGACAAAAACTTGAAGAGCATTTTAATGATAAATTAAACATTCTTCTTGAAGAAATACACGGTCATCTTCAGCAGCAGGATAAAAAAATTGATTTAATATTAAAAAAATTGGAAGGTGACTCAAATGACAGTTGAAGAAATTTTTTCTACACTTGCCGCGCATATGCAAGAAGGACTTTTAGTTCATCAACAATTAGCTGATATTTATTCTTTCTTAAATCTTTGCGGTTATAAAAAATGTCACGAATATCATTATTACGAAGAAAGTAGGAATTATAGATGTTTATGTAATTTTTATATGGAGCAATATTATAAACTAATTCCTCCAAAAGATCCCAAAATAAAAACAAAAGAATTAATTCCTTCTTCTTGGTATAAATATGAAAAAAAAGACGTTGACGCAAATACTAAAAGAACCGCTGTTAAAGAAATGATGCAAGAATGGGTTAATTGGGAAAAAGAAACTAAAAAACTTTTAGAAACAAGTTATAAAGACTTGTATGAGCAAGGAGAAATTTGCGCCGCAATGAAAATTGCTTATTTCCTAGAAGATGTAAGTAAAGAATTAAAGCACGCGCAAAAGAAACAAATAGATTTAGACTCTTCTGGGTATGACTTACCCTCAATCATTAAAGAGCAAAAATCTTTGCATAAAGAATATAAAAAGAAAATAAGAGGATGATGTTTATGATTAGGCTAATTCAACGACGTTTAATCATTCCTCGCGGCGATACTGGCTCTTTTACTATACCAGTACAAGGAACAGTAGAGAATGGCAATGTAGCGGTATTTTCAATTTATGATCCTATGACACAAAAAACAGTTTTGGAAAAAGAAGTTACTTTTACGGGCGGTGAAGAAACATTTACAATTGAATTTGCTCACGCCGATACTGTAAATATTCAACCAAAAAAATATGTCTGGGATATAAAAATTTATAAAAATCCACAACGTGATGAAGATAGCCTATTAATTGGAGGAGATGAAATCAATTCTTATTATGCAGCATTTTCTCTTCCCGTTTGTGAAATTAAAGAGGTAGCTCAAAATGTATAAAGAACGACATAGAACACGAGATTTACTTCTTGAATATGATAAAACAATTATGCCTCCTAAACCGCGCGCCGCCGGTTTAGGAGTAATTTATTCATGGGGTTCAACTACTCCTGCGGACGTAAACAATTTAAATCCGCCTACGCCTGCACAACAAAATATTGATATAATTTATCCTTGGGAAAATATTTCTCTTTCTATTTTTTCACATCAATTATATAAAGTTGCAATTATAAATGGTTTCGTAGGAACAGAAAGAGAATTTTTAAATAGATTTGTTAATTATGTTTCTGATAAACAAATTATTTTTGAGGAATACATAAACTTCCCTCAATATGGTTCTGCAAGTAAATTATACTTTGATTTAAATGAAAAAATCTTATATTACTGGGAAGATGAGTATATTCCAGTAAATGCAATGCTTATTGCTAATACTATGATAAATGGGGGTGAAGCATAATGTCTGTAAATAGTGTAAGAGCAACGCTTATTTTACGCAATGATTTGGCATCAACTTGGGCTGTAAGAAATCCTATTTTAGCAAAGGGTGAAATTGGTGCTGAAATTGATACAGGATTATTAAAAATGGGCGATGGTACTACGGCTTTTAATGCCTTACCATATATTAACCAAAATACTGGCGGCGGAGGTAATCCAGGAGACGGAGTATTAATCACTAATGTCAGAAATAAATTAACTATTGCAGATTATGGTAAAAGTTATTGGATGTATGACCCAGAAACTATGCAAGAAGTTAAAATAGACGAAACAGACTTGTCTCAATGGCCCTCTACATTAGAACTAGAAATTAAAAATGGAGTTGCAAGATGGGTTGTCCCAAAAATTAGTTATAATAGGATGCAAGGTAAAATTGATGGGGCTTTAATTACTCTTGCGCGCGACCCATTATATTCTACTGAAGCAACTACTAAAAATTATGTAGATAATACTATTGCAAGTGCTATTAGTAATGCTCCACATTTAAAAAGACAAGTAGTAACAGAATTGCCTTCTGCTTATATAGACCCAAATACTATTTATATGATAAAAGATAATTCTGTTACTGGTGCCGATAAGTATAAAGAATATTTATTAATAGATAACCAATTAGTTTTAATTGGAGATACTTCTGTTGATTTATCTAATTATATACAAAAACCAGCAAATCCTGTTTCTGGCAATATTCCTGTATTAACCGCAACTGGTGAACTGCAAGATAGCGGAGTTTCTATTAATAATATGCATCAACTACCTAAAGCCACATCAACCACACTTGGTGGAGTATATTCTTCTAATTTAGATAATTATGTTTCTGTAACTGAATTGGGCTACTTACAAATTAACAGGGTGTCTACGAATAAATTATATGTGCCTGTTGGAGACGAATTTGTCTTAGACGGCGGAGGGGCATAAGGAGGCGGAAATAAATGGCAACTAATACTTTACAAACCAGAATTAAGTCTAAAATTGATTATTTAGCTAATTGGAATAATAATACCACTTTTGTTCCCTTTCTTGGTGAAATTTGTATTGCTATTATTCCTCGTAATACCGCTGCGACTAATGAGCAACAAATTGGCGTTGAGGTGGATACTACTGAAATAGGCGTAAAAGGTGTGGAAAGTAATCCTCGTATAAACCCTAATTCTAATGACCCTAATGTTAATGTTGGTTTAACTCCATACGCAATTGGCATTAAAGTTGGAGATGGAAATAATAATTTCGCTGCATTGCCTTGGATACAAGCTATTGCCGGTGATATATATGCTTGGGCAAAAGCCGAGAATCCACCTTCTGCCTCTAATATTTCTGTTCGTTATAATAATAATAACAATTCAAACGTTCAAGCCGCGATTGCTGGTATAGAAAGTTCTTTGGGCAGTTTAGTAACTGGTGATATTGGTGCTGATGCTTTAGGCGCCGCACTAGCTCAATTAACAAGTCAGTTATCAGGGGCAGAAGGTACCTTGTTTGATTCAAACTATACTATCCCTGCAAATGAAAATGATACACCTGCTGCATTACCAGCTACACTATTAATAAGTAAAATTGAACAAAATGGATTAAATCTTAGTGTAACTGGTAGGGCAATTATAGAATCAGATTTGCCGAATATTTCTTTTAGTAAAATTACTGAAATTGATTATCCTACTGGGCATAATTATGCAGATAGTTCTGCCGGTGTTCCAAATCCAATTGCTACTCAAACTTATGTAGATGGTAAAGTGCGCACTGAAATACAAAATATTACAAATTCTATTTCTGGAGCAATGAGTTTTATTGGTATTGTAAGAGAGTCTGATTTAGGACTTGATAATGAAAACCAACAAATTACTATAGAAGATGGTTCTACCTTGCCTTCTATAATTGTACGAGAAGGCAATACTACTCGAACAATTACCAATTTAATAAAAGGTAGTGTAATTCTTTATGATACTGGAATTACTAATGAACAAAATGTTTATGTTCCTAATATGCATAAAGAATTTGTATGGACTGGCACAGAATGGAAAGAATTAGGTGATGAAAATAGTTTTATTGTTAAGGGTGCTGTAACTAATAATGACATAGTTGCTAATGCTGGAATTGATCAGACTAAAATAGCGGGTAGCTCTAATAATTATACCGATTTAAGCACGGAATTATCCGCAATGAGCAGTTCAATTAATGGCAAAGTAGATAAAGTAGCTGGTAAAGGCTTATCTACAAACGATTTTACTGCTGATTTACAAGATAAATTAAGTCTTATTGAAAATGGTGCCCAAGTTAATAAAATTGAAAAGGTTAAAGTTAATGGAACAGAATTAACTATTACTAATAAAGAAGTTGATGTTGATATTCCAATAATGGCTATTAAAAGTAATGAAACAACTGGTGTAGTTACTAAAACTCCAGATGCTAATAGAGCAATAACTTTTAATCCAATTGCTTTTACTGGCGATGCAATAAATTTAACACAAACATTGGGAGATTATTTAATATTTGATTGCGGAACAGCTTCAAGTTTAATAGATAATCCTTCTTAATAGGGGGTCAATATAAAATGAAGAACGATATAATTTTAGAAAAAGAAGGAGAAATGCCCGAAAATTGGGTTTCAAATACAATTTTAGAACGCGATGGTAAAGGAAATATTATCGAACGTTTAATTCCAGATGATATAGAGGAGGAATAAATATGTTAGAAACAATTAGATTAGATAGCAAAGGCGATTTAGTTAAAGTTGCACAATATTTATTAAATTATGCTCCTCGTAAAGAAGCGACAAGTATTTATGATACTTTATTTATGGAAGCTGTTAAAGCTTATCAAAAGAAAAATGATTTAGATGCAGATGGTGTAATTGGTCCAAAAACTTGGACTAAAATCGCTGACACCACGCCAACTTGCTCCACTAGCAAAAATAAGAAAAGTGCGTATACTTGCGCAATTCAAATTTTACTTGGCGGTTTAGAAGTGGATGGAGATTATGGTACTAAAACAAAACAAGCGGTCGCGGCTTTTCAAAGTGCTTCTGGGCTACAAACAGATGGAGTTTGCGGGCCAAAAACTTGGGCAAAGTTAATTGGTGCGACTTCTTCTACTAATACTACTCCTGGTGGAGCAAATCAAGTTATTACTGGTGATAAAGTATTAAATGATTGTGTAAAATATCTACAATGGGATAGCAAGTGGAAGAATATTAAATATTCTACCCACACTAGCGCGCAAACTATTGGTAATAGCGGTTGTGGAACAACTTCTATGGCAATGATTATGGCAACTTGGATTGATAAGAGTATTACGCCTGTTGAAATGTCGGCATTAGCTGTTAAGAAAGGTTATAGAACTTATAATAGCGGAACTGCTTGGGGCTTCTTTAAATATATATTTAAAAACTATGATGGTTTCCAGAAGTATGTTGAAACTAATAGTGTAAATACTTTAAAATCAGCTTTGCGTGAGGGCGCGCTTGCTATTTGTAGTATGAATGGAAATGATAATCATTTCTGGACTACATCCGGGCATTATATTGTTGCACGCGGTTGTGATGATACTTATATTTACGCAAATGACCCAAATAATAGAACAACTCCTCGCAAACAAACCGCGGCAAAATTCCAGAAATGTATGAAACAAGCTTTTATTTTCTGGCCAATCGTAAAAAAACCAGAACCAGAGCCAGAAAAAAAAGAAACAAAAGTAGAAATGCCAGTTGAAAAACCCACTTCTGAATTACGCTTTGACGTAAATCCAGATGGCGCAATTATTGATATTTCAAAATGGCAAGGCAAAATTAATTTTACAAAATTAAAATCAAAAGTGGGGTTAGTAATCGCACGAGCCTCTTGTGGTTCTGATAAAGATGTTAAAATTGATGAATACGCAAAAGCAATGATTGAAAATCGTATTCCATTTGGTGTATATTGCTATTCATACGCTGGAACAATTGAAAAAGCCAGGGATGAAGCGCAAAAAATGGTTTCTTATGTAGAAAAATATCAACCATTATTCTATATAATGGACGCGGAAGAAACCAAAGTAACAAATGAAGCAATTAGGGCTTTCGCAGATGAATTACGTAAACAAACAAAAAGACGTATTGGATGTTATGTGGCACATAATAGATATAATACTTATAAATATGATACAGTAAGAGATTTATTTAATATTACCTGGATACCACGTTATGGTAAAAATGATGGAACAATTGAAGGTGCGACTAAGCCTGCTTATGAATGCGATTTATGGCAATATACTAGCACTGCAAAAATTGATGGTATTAATGGTAATGTAGATAAAAATATTACTATGAAAGAAAATAGAGGACTAGAATGGTTCTTAACAGAATAATTGGCTGAAATTGATGCCAAGTAGGTGGTTTTTATGGCAAGTAATAACATAAAAACGAGAATTCAGTTGAAAAATGATACTGAAACAAATTGGATGAGTTCTGTTCATATCGCAGATGGAGGCACAAAACGTGATGATGAAGGAACAAACTTTATTCCACTCAAGGGTGAGGTCATCATATATGAAGCTGATGGCACTCACCCTTTTCCTCGTTTAAAAGTTGGTAATGGAGTGACAAATGTTGTTGCTCTTCCTTTCTTACATGCTAATTCATTAAACGGAATTTTAGATTATAATTTTACTAAATTCCCTAATGGATTAAATTATAAGGGTATTATTATAAATAAAGACACAAATACATATACATTAATAGGAGAGAATGAAAGTGTCGATGCAAAACATGGAGATTTAGTACAAGATAGTAATGAAGATTATTATGCTTTTGATACTACACAGCCTGCTACAGCTCCATGGTTAAAACTAACACCAATTGACTTAGGGCAAAGCGAAAAATTAATTACAGAAAGAACTTTATATTATTATAAAGGAAATAGCAACATAAGTAAATTAGGTACCATTACACAAGGTACTTGGAACGCTGATACTATTGATGTGTCTAATGGCGGCACAGGGCGAGAAACATTTACTGCGAACGCGCTATTATATGGCAATGGTAGTGACGCGCTTAATTTTGGAATAATGAGCTGGGATCAAAGTTGGAGTTGGACTAATAATGATACGAGTAATGGCCCAACTATTAATTTAAACATTGGTAATGATCTCAACTATGCGCTCCCAGCAATTCCTATAGCTACTCCTACTAATAGCGGCGTTATTACAACTGGTGCACAAAATTTAATGGGTGTAAAAACGCTTGTTAATGGTGAATTGCGTATTAAATGTAATGGAGATAACATTAGACAAAATAATAAAATTATTTTTGGAACAATAACTAGTGATAATAGTAATAATAATAATACCATATTCACGATTGATAAAAATGAATGGGCGTCTATAAATGTAAAAACTCCATATGATAGAAGTAATAATTCTGATTTAACTGAAACAGGGAAAATACAATTTTCTTTTAAACAATATGGAACAGCAATTGATTTTAATAATAATACATATGATTCAACTTCTTATTATGAAGAATATGTATTACCAGAGTCTACTATCTCAACAGAAAATACTAATAATAAAATTTATAATATTTTAACAACAAAAAATACTATAACTGTTGAGCAAGGAGGCACTGGTCAAACTACTTTTACTACTAATTCTGTATTATATGGTAATGCAACTTCAGGGTTAGGCTCTATTAATAGTGCAGATGGTGTATTATATTCAACTTCCGCAAACGGAACCCTAAGTTGGGGAACTTTACCAGTTGCGCAAGGTGGAACTGGACAAACTTCTTTTGCAGCAAATGCAATATTATATGGGAATGGGTCTGGTGCAATTCAATCCATAACTCCTGCGTGGCAAGCCTGGGTTACAGGAACTGCTGAAGGCCCACAAGCTAAAATTCAAATTGGTAATATAGATTATACAAGTAGTGCAATACCTTCTGCAAGTACCTCCGCAAGTGGTATTGTAACAACCGATGTACAAAGTTTTGCCGGTAATAAAACTTTTACTGGGACAATTTATATAAATAATAATACATCTGCTTCATCTAAAACTACTGGAGCTCTTGTTGTTGATGGTGGCGCAGGCTTTGGTGGAACAGTTTATGCAAATGCTTTTAATGGGCCATTAACAGGTAATGTAACAGGTAATATATCTGGATATTCTGGTACTGGAACACGCACACGGACTTCTCTTGTTAAGGGAACCAATCCAAGTTCAACTACTTGGCAATCTTTGTGGTATAACTGGCAAAGCACAGGGTCAGAAATATCCGATAGGGTAGCTGGTGCAATAGAATCTTATGTGAACGCAAGCGGTCTTTCGGCTCTTTGCCTAAGGGCTTATCAGTTTGCATCTGGCTCTACAACCACCAATAGTATTGAAATCAGAATGGCCAAAGATGGGACGTGTTCATATGCGGTAAGCGATGCGGCTGCATTTAGAACCGCTATAGGCGCTGGTACGTCATCCTTGGTAATTGGTACAACTGCCACTACTGCTGCTGCAGGTAATCATACTCATAGTTATGTGCCATTAAGCGGTGGCACAATGACAGGCACCCTTACTCTAAAAGCATCAACTTATTACGCAGCTGGCGGCGGTATTAATGCCAATAACGCAGATATAATTGGAGTAAATGGTATATTTACGGCTGATGCGGCGACTAGTTTTGGAGAGGGTATTAATTTTTATCGTAGTGCCACTACTTGGGACAGCCTTGTAGCAAAAGAAGGAGCTTTTTATTTTGGTTCTAATAATGCTTCAAGTGCTCTTGTCGGTAACGCTACTCTTAGTTGCGGAGCTTTAATTTTAAATCAGCCTAGCGTTACAATTAATACATCAGCCAATAATGGTAATACTGGTTCTTCTACTATATATAAAGGATTATCTGTTTGGGATAGTGCTGGTTATTGGTACGGACAATGGCATACTGGTGTCAATACTAGTGGGTCTACTTATACTTATATAAATTCTCGTAATAAAAAAACTGATGGGACAGAAATTAGTAAT
>Ga0326511_10003068_pt1 | contig 13472 bp, 26 predicted proteins | sample 0_2496_0518_D_FD_203701 | JGI IMG/M metagenome (GOLD analysis project Ga0326511, IMG submission 203701) | Bovine rumen microbial communities from UC Davis, California, United States - 0_2496_0518 | ecosystem: Host-associated > Mammals > Digestive system > Stomach > Rumen | place: USA... | reverse complement strand
GCAATATCGATTAATAAGAAATGGCAGTACGTAAATTAAAGCCCGTTACACCGGGTCAAAGACACAAGGTTATTGGCACGTTCGAGGATATTACTGCATCCGTGCCAGAGAAGTCTCTCGTTTACGGCAAACGTTCTACTGGTGGCCGAAACAACACCGGTAAGATGACTGTTCGCTACATGGGCGGCGGTCACAAGAGAAAGTATCGTATCATCGACTTCAAACGAGAGAAAGATGGTGTTCCTGCTGTAGTAAAGACGATTGAGTATGATCCGAACCGCTCGGCTCGCATCGCTCTGCTTTTCTACGTAGATGGTGAAAAACGTTACATTATTGCTCCTAATGGACTGCAAGTTGGCGCCAAGCTGATGTCTGGCGAAAGTGCTGCACCTGAGATTGGTAACGCACTTCCTCTGGCCAACATCCCAGTAGGTACGGTGATTCACAACATTGAGCTCCGTCCTGGTCAGGGTGCCTTGCTCGTTCGTTCGGCTGGTAATTTTGCTCAGTTGACTTCTCGTGAGGGAGACTACTGCGTGATTAAGCTCCCCTCGGGTGAGACACGTAAGATTCTCTCTGCTTGTAAGGCTACTGTCGGTGCTGTTGGCAATTCTGACCACGCGCTGGAGCAGTCGGGTAAGGCCGGTCGCTCTCGCTGGTTGGGTCGTCGCCCGCACAACCGTGGTGTTGTGATGAACCCGCATGATCACCCGATGGGTGGTGGTGAAGGACGCCAGTCTGGCGGACACCCACGCTCACGCAAGGGTCTGTATGCTAAGGGTCTGAAGACACGCGCACCGAAGAAGCTTTCAAACAAGTACATCATTGAAAGAGCTAACAAGAAGTAATCTAAAAGACAAGAGTTAAATTATGAGTCGTTCATTAAAGAAAGGTCCGTACATCAACGTCTCTCTCGAGAAGAAGGTTCTCGCCATGAATGAGAGCGGCAAGAAGTCAGTCGTCAAGACATGGGCCAGAGCATCAATGATTTCCCCCGATTTCGTGGGACACACTGTTGCAGTTCATAACGGTAACAAATTTATCCCTGTTTACGTTACTGAGAACATGGTTGGCCACAAGCTCGGTGAGTTTGCACCCACACGTCGCTTCGGTGGACATGCCGGTAACAAGAAGTAATCCCAGGGAGAATTGAAAACTAAAAATTGAAAATTAAAAATGGGAGCAAGAAAACATATTAAGGCTGAAGAGAGAAAAGCAGCTCTTAAGACACAGTATTTTGCAAAGCTGAAAGGCTGTCCTTCTTCTCCGCGCAAGATGCGTTATGTCGTCGACATGATTCGCGGCATGGAGGTTAACCGCGCTCTTGGCGTCTTGAGATTCTCGAAGAAGGCTGCTGCCGCCGATGTGGAGAAACTTCTGCGCTCGGCTATTGCCAACTGGGAGGCTAAGAACGATCGCAAGGCTGAGGCCGGCGAGCTGTTCGTCACACGCGTCTTCGTCGATGAAGGCGTCACCTTGAAGAGAATGAGACCAGCACCGCAGGGCCGCGGATACCGCATCCGCAAGCGTTCTAACCACGTTACCCTGTTTGTTGACGCTAAAACTACTAATGACGTAAAAGAATAAGAGAATGGGACAGAAAGTAAATCCAATTAGCAACCGTCTGGGTATCGTTAGAGGTTGGGATTCAAATTGGTTCGGAGGCAAGGACTTCGGTGACAACCTGGTAGAGGATCAGAAGATCCGCAAGTACCTCAACGAGCGCCTGGCCAAGGCCAGCGTTTCGAAGATTGTCATCGAGCGCACACTGAAGCTGGTTACCATAACTATCTGCACGGCTCGTCCGGGTATCGTCATTGGTAAGGGTGGACAGGATGTTGACAACCTGAAGGATGAGCTGAAGAAGCTCTTCGACAAGGAGATTCAGATCAACATCTTCGAGGTTAAGCGTCCGGAGCTTGACGCTACGATCGTTGCTACCAATATCGCTCGCCAGATTGAGGGCAAGATCGCTTATCGCCGCGCCATCAAGCAGGCTATCGCCAACACGATGCGTGCCGGTGCTGAAGGTATTAAGGTTCAGATTTCGGGACGCCTGAATGGAGCTGAAATCGCACGTAGTGAAATGCTGAAGGAAGGCCGCACACCGCTGCACACCTTCCGCGCAGACATTGACTACTGTCAGGCAGAGGCTCTCACGAAGGTAGGTCTGCTGGGCATCAAGGTTTGGATTTGCCGTGGCGAAATCTACGGTAAGGTCGACCTCGCACCCAACTTCGCTCAGGAGAAGCAGAACGGCCGTGCAAACGGTGGTAACAGAGATGGCCGTAAGTTCCGTAATAAGAAAAAGTAATCACTTTTAAAAAAGCAAGAAGCTATCATGTTACAACCTAAGAGAGTAAGATATAGAAGGCCTCAAGACGGACGTGGCAACAAAGGCAACGCCCACAGAGGTACAACGCTGGCATTTGGCTCGTTCGGCATCAAGACGCTCGATGCCAAATGGATTGACAGCCGTCAGATTGAGGCAGCTCGTGTTGCCATCAACCGTTATATGAACCGTGAAGGTCAGGTCTGGATCCGCATTTTCCCTGACAAACCCATTACTCGCAAGCCGGCTGACGTGCGAATGGGTAAAGGTAAGGGTGATCCCGCAGGATGGGTTGCACCTGTGACTCCTGGTCGTATTCTTTTCGAAGTAGAGGGCGTGCCCTTCGAGGTTGCCAAGGAGGCACTGCGCCTTGGTGCTCAGAAGCTGCCCGTGAAGACCAAGTTTGTTGTAAGACGTGACTACGATAAAAACGCTTAATTAGTATGAAAATCAATGAATTGAAAGAGCTCGAGACCAAAGAGCTGCAAGAGCGCATCGAGACGGAGGTTGCCAAGTACAACCAGATGAAGTTGAACCACAGCATCTCTCCGCTGGCTAATCCATCACTGATTAAGGCTACGCGTCGTGACATCGCACGTATGAAGACGGAGCTCCGTCAGAGAGAACTTAACAAATAACAATGGTCCAGATGGAAACAAGAAATTTAAGAAAGACAAGACAGGGTGTCGTGATCAGCAACAAGATGGATAAAACCATTGTTATCGCTGCAAAGTTCAAGGAGAAGCACCCTATTTATGGTAAGTTCGTTCAGAAGACGAAGAAATACCATGTTCATGATGAGAAGAATGAGTGCAACGTTGGTGATACGGTGCTCATTATGGAAACCCGCCCTCTGTCGAAGACAAAGCGCTGGAGATTAGTACAAATCGTTGAAAAAGCTAAGTAATTATGATACAGACAGAAACAAGACTTACAGTTGCTGATAACAGCGGCGCACGTGAAGCTCTCTGCATTCGTGTGCTGGGTGGCACCCGTCGCCGTTATGCCAGCGTAGGTGACGTGATTGTCGTTGCTATCAAGAACGCCATCCCTACGAGTGACGTAAAGAAGGGTGCAGTATCGAAGGCTCTCGTTGTACGTACGAAGAAGGAAATCCGTCGTCCCGATGGCTCGTACATCCGTTTCGACGACAATGCCTGCGTACTCTTGAATAACGCTGGCGAGCTTCGTGGAAGCCGTATCTTCGGCCCCGTCGCACGTGAGCTGCGTGCCGTTAACATGAAGGTCGTTTCTTTGGCACCTGAGGTTCTTTAACATTTTAAAGCATTTAGAAGTAATGAGTAAGTTACATATCAAGAAAAACGATACCGTTATCGTTCTGACCGGTGAGGACAAGGGCAAGACGGGTAAGGTGCTGAAGGTCTTGGTAGATAAGCAGAAGGCTATTGTCGAGGGCATCAACTTCGTCAACAAGAGCTCGAAGCCCAGTGCCAAGAATCCTCAGGGTGGCTTCGAGAAGGTAGAGGCTCCCATCCATATTTCTAATTTGAGTCTGATTGACCCGAAGAGCGGCAAGGCTACTCGTGTGGCTATCAAGCATGAGGGCAAGAACGTGATTCGTATCGCTAAAAAGTCAGGGGAGGAGATTAAGTAATGAATACAGCACAATTGAAGAAGAAATATGCTGAGCAGATTGCTCCGGCATTGATGAAGCAGTTCAACTACAGTTCTGCCATGCAGATTCCTGTCCTGAAGAAGATCGTGGTCAACCAGGGCCTGGGCGATGCTACACAGGACAAGAAGATCATCGAGGTGGCCATCAACGAGATTACTGCCATCTGTGGTCAGAAGGCTGTGGCTACCTATTCGAAGAAGGACATCGCCAACTTCAAGGTCCGTAAGAAGATGCCTATCGGTGTGATGGTCACTCTGCGTCGTGAGCGCATGTACGAGTTCCTGGAGAAGCTCGTCCGCATCGCTCTGCCTCGTATCCGTGACTTCAAGGGTATCGAGAGCAAGTTCGATGGTCGTGGCAACTACACCCTCGGTGTTGAGGAACAGATCATCTTCCCTGAGATCAATATTGATTCAGTAGACCGCATTCAGGGTATGAACATCACCTTCGTGACATCGGCCAAGACCGACGAAGAGGGCTATGCTCTGCTCAAGGCTTTCGGTCTCCCATTCAAGAACGCTAAAAAAGACTAAGAGAATATGGCAAAAGAATCAATGAAGGCCCGCGAGGTGAAGCGTGCCAAGCTCGTAGCACGTTATGCTGAAAAGCGTGCTGCGCTGAAGAAGATCATCGCCACTGCCGACGTGAATACCGAAGAGGGCGCTATGGCTGCCTACGAGGCCGCACGCAAGTTGCAGGCTATCCCCCGCAATGCCAACCCCATCCGTCTGCACAACCGCTGCAAGATGACGGGTCGTCCCAAAGGTTACATTCGTCAGTTCGGTCTGTCTCGTATCCAGTTCCGTGAGATGGCTTCAAGCGGTCTCATTCCTGGAGTGAAGAAGGCCAGCTGGTAAGAAGAGCTTTATTTTTTAATATTGTCGGGGGAGTCCCGATTAATTAAACATTATATTTTTTATGACAGATCCAATAGCAGATTTTCTGACGAGGCTGAGAAACGCAATCATGGCCAACCACCGTGTTGTTGAAGTTCCGGCTTCAAACTTGAAGAAGGAGATTACGAAAATCCTCTTCGAGAAAGGTTACATCCTGAACTACAAGTTTATTGAGGATGGCCCTCAGGGCACTATCAAGGTTGCCTTGAAGTATGATCCTGTAACAAGAGAGAACGCAATCAAGTATCTCAAGAGAGTGTCTACGCCAGGTCTTCGCAGATACACTGGCTACAAAGACATGCCGCGAGTAATTAACGGACTGGGTATCGCCATCTTATCTACGTCCAAAGGTGTAATGACTGACAAGGAGGCCGCCCAGCAGAAGATTGGTGGTGAGGTTCTTTGCTACGTTTATTAATTGGAGGATAGAGTATGTCAAGAATAGGAAAATTGCCAATTAGCATTCCTGCAGGCGTTACCGTTGCACAGGATAAGGACGGCATCATCACCGTCAAGGGTCCCAAGGGTGAACTTACTCAGAAAGTTGACAAGTCGATTATCGTTAAGATTGAAGATGGTCATGTGACCTTCGATATTGATGAGAAGAGCCCTGTAGACATCAAGCAGAAGCAGGCTTTCCATGGTCTCTATCGCGCACTCGTACACAACATGGTGGTAGGTGTCAGCGAGGGCTATAAGAAGGAAATGGAGCTCGTCGGTGTGGGCTATCGTGTTTCCAACACGGGCAACCTCATCGAATTCTCACTCGGTTACACGCACCCCATCTTCCTCCAGCTTCCAAAGGAAGTGAAGGTTGAGACCAAGTCGGAGCGTAACCAGAATCCGCAGATCATTCTCGAGAGTGCCGACAAGCAGTTGCTCGGTCTCATCTGCGCCAAAATTCGTTCTTTCCGTATGCCTGAGCCTTACAAAGGAAAGGGTATTTTGTTCAAGGGCGAGGTTATCCGTCGCAAGTCGGGTAAGTCAGCTTCAGCTAAGTAATCTTGTGAATTGAAAATTGAAAATTGAAAAATTGAAAATTTAAGATTATGACGACAAAGAAAATCGAAAGACGAATTAAGATTAAATATAGAATTCGCAAGAGTGTGTTTGGCACTGCTGAGCGCCCTCGTATGAGCGTATTCCGCAGCAACAAGCAGATCTACGTTCAGGTGATTAATGATTTGGAAGGCAAGACGCTTGCATCGGCTTCTTCACTGGGTCTCGAGGCTATGCCCAAGATTCAGCAGGCCGAGAAGGTGGGCGAACTGATTGCTGCCAAGGCCAAGGAGGTTGGCGTGACCGCTGTTGTCTTCGACCGTAACGGTTATCTGTATCACGGACGTGTAAAGTCGCTCGCTGATGCTGCACGTAAAGGTGGACTTAATTTTTAAACGATTATGGCAATGAATAAAGTTAAAGTAAATAGTGACGTTGAACTGAAAGACAGATTGGTTGCCATCAACCGTGTTACTAAGGTAACGAAGGGCGGTCGCACCTTCACATTCGCAGCTATCGTTGTTGTCGGTGACGGCAATGGTGTTATCGGCTGGGGTCTTGGCAAGGCTGGCGAAGTTACCGCTGCCATCGCCAAGGGTGTAGAGGCAGCCAAGAAGAACCTCGTGAAGGTTCCTGTGCTGAAAGGCACAATTCCCCACGAGATGGAAGCACACTTCGGTGGCGCTCAGGTGTTCCTGAAGCCGGCTGCTGCTGGTACTGGCCTCGTGGCTGGTGGTGCTATGCGTGCCGTGCTGGAGAGTGTTGGTATTAATGATGTGCTGGCCAAGTCGAAGGGCTCTTCGAACCCCCACAACCTGGTGAAGGCTACCATCGAGGCGCTCTGCCAGATGCGCGATGCTTACACCGTGGCTGGTACACGTGGTGTCAGTATGGATAAAGTATTTAGAGGATAAAAAGGAGATTAAACCATGGCAACTATTAAGATTAAGCAGATTAAGAGTAAGATCGGTTATCCCGTTGACCAGAAGCGTACCCTTGAGGCACTGGGACTTCACAAGATTTCTCAGGTTGTCGAGAAGGAAGACTCTCCCGCTATCCGCGGTATGATTCGCAAGGTTCATCATCTGGTGGCCGTTATTGACTAAACAGTAATCACTTTATTATAGGAGAATTCAATTATGAAACTGAATAGTTTGAAGCCTGCAGAGGGTTCGACACACTCACGTCGTAGAATCGGACGCGGACCTGGTTCGGGTCTGGGTGGCACTTCTACCCGTGGTCACAAGGGTGCTAAGGCTCGCTCTGGCTATAAGAAGAAGATTGGTTTTGAAGGTGGTCAGATGCCTCTCCAGCGTCGCGTGCCGAAGGCTGGCTTTAAGAATATCAACCACAAGGAGTATTTTGCTGTGAACCTTTCTACTCTGCAGCGTCTGGCTGAGGAGAAGAACCTGACCAAGATCGGCGTTGAGGAGCTGGTGGCTGCCGGCCTGACCAATGGCAAGGAGCTGGTGAAGGTTCTGGGCAATGGCGAGCTCAAAGCCAAATTGGATGTTCATGCACATGCTTTCTCTAAGACTGCTGAGGAGGCTATTAAAGCAGTAGGTGGAAACACAACTATAATCTAAACTTGACATGAAGAAGTTAATAGAGACACTGAAGAACATTTGGAAGATTGAAGATCTTAGAACCCGCATCGGTATCACTATATTGTTTATAGCTATCTACCGTTTTGGTTCGTTTGTCGTGCTTCCTGGTATCAACCCTGGCATGCTGGACATGCTGCAAAAGCAGACAGCGGGTGGCTTGATGTCACTGCTGGATATGTTCTCTGGTGGCGCATTTTCCAATGCATCTATCTTTGCACTTGGAATCATGCCTTACATCTCGGCTTCTATCGTGATGCAGCTTCTTGCTGTTGCTGTACCTTATTTCCAGAAGATGCAGCGTGAGGGTGAGAGCGGACGTAAAAAGATTAGTATGTATACTCGGTACCTGACAGTAGCAATCCTAGTGTTTCAGGCACCGAGCTACCTTATCAACCTGAAGATGCAGGCTGGTGCAGCCCTCGCTACAGGTGTGAGCTGGTCTTTGTTTATGTTTGTTGCTACTATTATCCTTGCAGCTGGAAGTATGTTCATTCTCTGGTTGGGTGAACGCATTACGGATAAAGGTATAGGTAATGGTATCTCGATTATCATTATGATTGGTATTGTGGCTCGTTTCCCACAGGCCTTCGTACAGGAGTTCACTTCGCGTTTCACTACTTTGTCGGGTGGTGGTGTGATGTTCCTGATCGAGCTTATCATCCTGTTTGCTGTTGTTTGTGCATCTATTTGTCTGGTACAGGGTGTCCGCAAGATTCCTGTACAGTATGCAAAGCGTATTGTTGGTAATAAGCAGTATGGTGGTGCGCGTCAGTACATTCCCTTGAAACTGTTTGCTGCCAATGTGATGCCTATCATTTTTGCCCAGGCAATCATGTTCATCCCATTGACCATCATTCAGTACATGAATCCTGAGAATGCAAGCTGGCTGCTCCGTTCGTTGCTCGATCATCACAGCTGGATTTACAATGTGGTCTTCGCCTTGCTGATCATCGCCTTCACATACTTCTACACAGCTATTACGCTGAATCCGACACAGATGGCTGAAGACATGAAGCGTAACAACGGATTCATTCCGGGTGTGAAGCCTGGTAAGGATACTGCCGACTATATCGATACGATTATGTCGCGTATCACATTCCCTGGCTCGCTGTTCATTGCCTTCATCGCCATTATGCCTGCTTTTGCTAGCTTGCTTGATGTACAAGATGCCTTCTCACAGTTCTTCGGTGGTACCTCGTTGCTCATCTTGGTGGGTGTTGTTCTCGACACCTTGCAGCAGATTGAGAGCCATTTGCTGATGCGTCACTATGACGGTCTGCTCAGCTCAGGTCGTATTCATGGTCGTGGTGGTGTCTCTGCTTATTAGGAAATGAAGATATTTCTGAAGACAGAAGATGAGATTGAGCTGATGCGGCAGGCGAACCGTTTGGTCGGTCGCACGCTTGGCGAATTAGCAAAGCATATCAAACCTGGTGTGACGACCCTCCAGTTGGATAAAGTTGCCGATGAATTTATTCGCGACAATGGGGCTGTTCCGACTTTCAAGGGATTCCCTAATCCTTATGGAGGGCCGTTTCCCGCAAGCATCTGCACGTCGGTCAATGATGTTGTAGTGCACGGGGTTCCAAATGAAAAGACCGTTCTGAAGGACGGTGATATCATTTCGATTGACTGCGGTACGTTGCTCAACGGCTTTAATGGTGACTCTTGCTACACCTTCTGCGTGGGTGAGGTCTCCGACGAAGTGAAACGTTTGCTGCGTACAACGAAAGATTCGCTCTACAAGGGCATCGAGCAAGCTGTTGCTGGTAACCACGTGGGCGATGTGAGTTCGGCAGTTCAAGACTATTGCGAGGCATATGGCTATGGTGTCGTGCGTGAGCTGACAGGTCATGGCATTGGCCGTGAAATGCACGAAGACCCTCAGGTGCCTAACTATGGGCGCAGAGGCAACGGCGTGATGCTGAAGGCCAACATGTGCATAGCCATTGAGCCTATGATTACGATGGGAAAGCGCGACATCTATCTCTTGCCCGACAAGTGGAGTGTTTGCACGCGTGACGGAAAGCCGGCTGCTCACTTCGAGCATACCATCGCAATACGCCGGGGAAAGGCTGAGATTTTATCTTCATTCGAAGAAGTAGAAACATTAGAAGGAAAACTTTACTAAAACCAACGTATGGCAAAACAATCCGCTATCGAGCAGGACGGGACTATCATCGAGAGTCTTTCGAACGCTATGTTCAGAGTAGAACTTGAGAATGGTGTGCAGATTATAGCGCACATCTCTGGAAAGATGAGAATGCACTATATCAGAATCCTGCCTGGTGATAAAGTCAAGGTCGAAATGAGTCCATACGACCTGACTAAGGGTAGAATCGTGTTCAGATATAAATAAACTATAAAACAATATGAAGACAAGAGCATCATTGAAAAAGCGTACTCCTGATTGCAAGATCGTGCGTCGTAAGGGTCGCCTGTTCGTTATTAACAAAAAGAACCCTAAGTACAAGATGCGTCAGGGTTAAAATGTTAAATATGCATAACAAAGGTGGGGAATATCATTTTATTTCCTTACCTTTGCATGCTTTTTAGCGTAAAATCGATTTTAATTCATTATTTTTCATCATTTAATTAACAAATGGCAATAAGAATTGTTGGAGTAGATTTGCCCCAAAACAAGCGTGGCGAAATCGCATTGACCTACATCTATGGTATAGGTCGAAGTAGTTCAGCAAAGATATTGGACAAGGCCGGCGTGAGCCGCGACCTGAAAGTCAGCGAATGGAGCGACGATCAGGCAGCCAAGATCCGTGAAATCATCGGCGCTGAATTCAAAGTGGAAGGTGATCTCCGCAGTGAGATCCAGTTGAACATCAAGCGTCTGATGGATATTGGTTGCTACCGTGGCGTCCGTCATCGTAATGGTCTTCCCGTGCGTGGTCAGAGCACTAAGAACAATGCTCGTACTCGTAAGGGTAAGAAGAAGACGGTTGCTAACAAGAAGAAGGCCACGAAGTAATTGAAAATTTAACATTGAAAGTTGTAAATTATTATGGCAAAGAAAACAGTCGCTTCTAAGAAGAGAAACGTGAAGGTTAACGCTATTGGTCAGCTTCACGTGCACAGTTCTTTTAATAATATTATTGTGTCTTTGGCTAACGACGAGGGTCAGGTGATTTCTTGGTCGTCAGCAGGTAAGATGGGCTTCCGTGGCTCAAAGAAGAACACTCCGTATGCTGCTCAGATGGCAGCTGAGGATTGCGCTAAGGTTGCTTTCGACCTTGGTCTTCGTAAGGTGAAAGCCTACGTGAAGGGTCCCGGTAACGGTCGTGAGTCGGCTATCCGTGCCGTGCATGGCGCTGGCATCGAAGTAATGGAGATTGTTGACGTTACGCCACTGCCGCACAATGGTTGCCGTCCTCCTAAGCGTCGTCGTGTGTAATCAATCTTTTGGACTATAAGTCCCATAGGTCCTATAAGTCCTATAAGACCCATCAGTCCTAACAATAACAAGAACAATTATTTTTTTATCATTATGGCAAAGTATATTGGACCGAAATCTAAAATTGCCCGTCGTTTTGGCGAAGCCATCTACGGACCGGACAAAGTTTTGTCTAGGAGAAACTTCCCTCCTGGACAGCATGGCCAGAACCGTCGTCGTAAGCAGTCGGAGTATGCAGTCATGCTGGCAGAGAAGCAGAAAGCCAAGTACACCTACGGCGTGCTTGAGCGCCAGTTCCGCATCATGTTTGAAAAGGCTGCCAAGGCTGAGGGTATCACCGGTGAGGTGCTGCTACAGAACTTGGAGAGCCGTCTTGACAATGTGGTGTTCCGTCTGGGTCTTGCTCCTACACGTGCAGCTGCTCGTCAGCTGGTAGGTCACCGTCACATCGTTGTCGACGGTAAGGTAGTAAACATCCCGTCGTTTGCTGTTAAGCCTGGCATGATTGTAGGCGTTCGTGAGAAGTCGAAGTCTCTTGAGGTTATTGAAACTGCTTTGGCAGGATTCAATCACAGCAAGTACCCCTGGATCGAGTGGGACGAGCAGCAGAAGGCTGGCAAGTTCTTGCACAAGCCTGAGCGTGCCGACATTCCTGAGAACATTAAGGAGCAGTTAATCGTTGAGTTGTACTCTAAGAACTAAAAATCATTAAATTAATGGCGATATTAGCATTTCAAAAACCTGATAAAGTGGTAATGTTGGAAGCCAACGACAAATTCGGCAAGTTCGAGTTTCGTCCGTTGGAGCCGGGCTTCGGTGTGACCATCGGTAATGCCCTGCGCCGCATACTCCTTTCATCGCTTGAGGGCTATGCTATCAACACCATCCGTATTGCTGGTGTGGAGCATGAGTTCTCATCCGTTCCTGGTGTAAAGGAGGACGTAACCAACATTATCTTGAACCTGAAGCAAGTTAGGTTCAAGCAAGTAGTAGAAGAATTCGAGAACGAGAAAGTCAGCATCACTGTCGAGAATTCTACTGAATTTAAGGCCGGTGACATCGGCAAGTATCTGACTGGATTTGAAGTGTTAAATCCCGATTTGGTGATTTGTCATCTCGACGCAAAGGCTTCAATGCAGATTGACCTTACTATCAATAAGGGTCGTGGCTATGTTCCTTCTGAGGAGAACCGTGAGTTCTGCACTGATGTTAATGTAATTGCTATCGATTCTATTTATACCCCCATCCGTAACGTCAAGTTCACCGTTGAGCCTTATCGTGTTGAGCAGAAGACCGACTACGACAAGCTCGTGTTGGAAGTGACGACGGACGGTTCCATTCACCCGAAAGATGCACTGAAAGAGGCTGCAAAGATTCTTATCTATCACTTCATGCTCTTCTCAGACGAGAAGATTACGCTCGAAAACAACGATGTTGAGGGCAATCAGGAGTTTGATGAGGAAGTGCTGCACATGCGTCAGTTGCTGAAGACGAAGCTCGTTGACATGAACCTCTCGGTTCGTGCTCTGAACTGTCTGAAGGCTGCTGATGTAGAGACGCTTGGCGATCTTGTACAGTACAACAAGACTGACCTCTTGAAGTTCCGCAACTTCGGTAAGAAATCGCTCACGGAGCTTGATGATTTGCTCGAGAGTCTGAATCTGTCGTTTGGAACTGACATTTCAAAGTACAAACTGGATAAGGAGTAATTAAGTTATAGGACTTATAGGACTCATAAGACCTATGTGGCCTATAAGACCTATATGACTTATCAGACTTCTATGCCAATAAAAGCAAAAAAAAATGAGACATAATAAAAAATTTAACCATCTCGGTCGTACTGCATCGCATCGCGCTTCCATGCTTGCCAACATGGCCATTTCGCTGATCATGCACAAAAGAATCACTACGACCGTGGCCAAGGCAAAGGCCCTGAAGAAGTATGTTGAGCCACTGATTACCAAGGCTAAGGAGGATAGTACCAATTCTCGTCGTGTAGTGTTCAGCTACCTGCAGAACAAAGAGGCTATCAAGGAACTTTTTGGTGAAGTATCGCAGAAGGTAGGCGACCGTCCAGGTGGCTACACCCGTATCATCAAGCTTGGCACTCGTCAGGGTGATGCTGCTCCGATTTGCTTCATCGAGCTTGTAGACTTTGATCCTGAAATGGCCAAGACCAACGAGCCCAAGAAGAAGGCTACTCGTCGTTCTCGCAGATCAGGAAAGTCGGCTGAAGCTGCTCCTGCCGCTGAGACTGTTGCTACAGAGGCTCCCGCTGCAGAGGCTGAAGCCCCCAAAGCTGAGTAATCTGGATATAATACATATTCCCAAAAAACGAATGCTCACCGTGAGGTGGGCATTCGTTTTTTTGCTTTGTATTGTTGCGCTATGCGGTGCTTAAAGCACCGCGCAAAGTACGAAAGGGTGGGGAGGCTGCTGAACCGCTATTATTGGCTGTTGGCTTGCAATTTTGGCTATCGGCCCGCAATTCTGGCTATTGGCCCGCTATTTTGGCTATCGGCTTGCTATTTTGACTGCTGGTTCGCTATTTTTTCTTCTTGATGTCGAAGTCGAAGCCGCAGCGGAGCGTGAGCAT
>Ga0326511_10003065_pt1 | contig 13479 bp, 17 predicted proteins | sample 0_2496_0518_D_FD_203701 | JGI IMG/M metagenome (GOLD analysis project Ga0326511, IMG submission 203701) | Bovine rumen microbial communities from UC Davis, California, United States - 0_2496_0518 | ecosystem: Host-associated > Mammals > Digestive system > Stomach > Rumen | place: USA... | reverse complement strand
CTCCGGGTACGCTGCAGCGGATCCCGGAAGGCATAATAAAAGGGCCCAGAAGGCCCGAAAATCGGCCATCTGAGCGCCTTTTATTGAAAGGATGATAGATTTATCAAAGCAGGCTAAAAGCCCTGAAAAACGCTTCTAATTCTACATAAGCCAAAGGCACATTTGTATGAGTTATACCAAGCGGGGTAGTTATATTTTCTACTTTTAAAGCATCAGGCGCACTATCTACGGAATGATGCCCGCCGGTATTATCTGGCATTATTCTATCAATGCCTATGCCACCTCCATTCCGGATCTGCTGGGTATAGGTTTTACAAACTGCCGGGCTTATTGATTCATCATCATTTGCCACCCATATTTTAGTAGGTACATAGCCAATCTTATTATAAGATACGGCATCCTGCGTGTGCTTTCTTGCGTTGTAATCCAGCTTTTCTTCAGCGGTTCCTCCAGCGGTATCTAAAAATTCAGATGACCAGCCCATTATCTTCTGCTCATTGGCCATATAAAACGCGATCCTTTTAACTGCGTTCCAGCTGTTATAATAATTGTTCTGAAAATCCGTAAGGCATTCCTGGGCAGTATTCCAGCCAAGATCAGCATTAATAACGCCTTCAAGCTGGAGATCTTCGCTTATAATCTCTCTGTAAGCTTTATTACTATAGCCCCAGTTTAACGCTAAGGCCGGAGCTAAAAGGCCGGCAGCTTTTATAGGCAGCTTTTTTGAAAGCCACGAAGCGATTTGACCACCAAGCGATTTAGCCATTATGAATACATTTTTACTATCAAAGTTGAAGCCTTCCAAGCATACTTCCAGAAGTTTTATATAAGCTTTGCAAGAAGTAGGAATAACCCAGGGATTATTCAATCTGACAGTGGAGCCGCCGCTTATATACTGGGCCCTGCTATCATATAAAGCTGTCCAGGGGTAGCAATCTATAAGCGCATAGCCGCAATCGCGTAAGTAGTTATAATAGGGTTCATAATCTACACTTTCAGCCGTGTTGCTATTCATGCTTAGGTAGGCTTCGGATCCGTGAACCATAATAATGACCGGTACCGGCTTGCCATCGCTTGTATAATTCGGCGGGAATTTAATCACTCCTGTATTATAGATGGAGCCTTCGACCTTGTAACCGAAGCGATACCAATCAATATCTGTTTGATTACTGGGGAATGCCGGGTTTTTCACGGGCCTTATTTTTTCGCATCCCATGCAAGTTATTCTTATTTTGCTGTTCGGAACAACTTCACTATTACTTGAATATACTGAGATGCCTATAAATTTTGTATTGATATTCAGTTCCGCTATAGTTATAGTTTCATCTGCATTAGGTATCCTGGATAATGCCCGGATCCTATTTCCTTCTGCGTCATACTCAACTATATATAGCCTATCAATATAAGTATCATCGATTTTATTCGGATACCAGGTGACTATAGCTCTGTGTGCGCCGGTTACATCATACCGAATCAAAGTTGATGCTGCTCTTGACAGATTAGCCGTGCTGCTGCCCCATTTTCCTGTGCTTTCTACATTATAAATGGTGTTATCAATGTTTAATGTGATTGTATCTGATTTTATAGCCTGCCAATCACTCCATTCACTGGAAGAAATAGCCCTACTTCTGAAATATACTGTTTTAAAGTATACATCAAACCAAACCTGGATAATCGAAGCACCACCGGAACCGCTGAATACCAGTATTCTGGCTCTCTGCGCGTTGACACCATTTACCAGATTGACACCATCATTTTTATAATAGGATCCCATAAGCATATCTGTATTCAGATCAAACCCTTCTTCTAATGCAGGGCGCCTTAACAATGAGATATTAAAATTATCTCCGCACACTTTAGCATCTGCAGCAGCCCCGGCAACAGTAAGCGAAGTATCTATTGCAGGAGTGGTGGGCTGTGTTATATGATCGCCAAGCCAATCTGTTACAAGCCCGGATACAGGATCTGCGATATTATCAGCGTAGTTTTTAGCTGCAGCTTCAGATCCGGCGGCAGCCTGGGCGCTATCTGCTGCAGCTTCGGCGCTGGCGGCGGCATCTCCGGCGCTCTGGCCCGCGGCTTCGGCGCTGGCTGCTGCAGCTTCTACGGCATTTTCCGAAGTTTTCCACTTGTCGATTTCATTTACTACCCATTTAAGATCATAGCTGTAAGGATCTCCGGGTATATAAGGATTGTTTTCTGGGGTATAAGCCATGATTAGACCTCCTTAGTTATACATCAATAAGTTAAATTCCTGGTGCCAATCGTCAGCGATCATATCCAGGATATCAAGCCGGGGTATCAGATCCAGTTCAGATGTAAGCATCTGCTGTGAAGTTGTAACGCCTATATTACCATGTGTGCGGCCTTTATTTGTAGTGGTATCTTTTCCGCTTCCTATGGTTTTTCTGTCCGGCTGGTAAGTTGTCGCATTATCCGCGCTTAGCTGCTGCTCATAAGAAGTGCCCGGCTTATATTCTACTGTATAATCTTCGTTTCTATCATAGTTTTCAAGCGGATTATATTCAAGCTCTATAGCAGTTTTAAAGCGTTCCCAGAGCGGAAGCCTTCTGGCACTCCATGCGGTAATATAATACTTAACTACAGCCGGATCCGGAACAGCAAGCGGAGCATCACCATATTTATATATGATGTGATCCACTACGCTTTGAAGCTCTATGCCTTCCGGAAGGTTCATACCATCAAAGATAGTACTATCATAGGCCAGAAGGGCCCTAATCCCTCCCTGGTAAATCTGATTCACTAACATTTGTTTCACCTCCGAGGAAATCCGGCATATTGATCGATACTTCTATAGATGTTCCAAACATCTTATTGACTTTATCAACAGATGTTTTAAGAGCTTCTATCCAAACTTCGGATCTGATAAAAGTTTCAGCCTGGCCAGCTGCTACTTCTCCGGTTACCATTCGTTCCTTCTTATTATCAAGCATCCTAACGCCTATTTCCCGGTAGAAGTCTACCAGGGTAGATCTGCGGCTTTCGATCAGATCCGTAAGGATAAAATTATTTTTAAGCTGTCCATCAAACTGGAACCAGGGCAGATCTGAGCTATCGGCTTTGTTTTTCTTTAAAAGTTTATCATCTATGATAGCATCTTCGCCGTTAATAACTCTTTCCCGTACACCTTTAAGCGTTTTGGCTGATTTATCATCATAGGCAGCCAGGATATATGCAAGTCTGCTATTCCTGGCTGAAGATCTGATAGAGATATCAAGCTCTGTTAGCTCATAAGCATACTTTGTTACGATATCCATAACGCCGGTAAAATCCGGGGTAAGCTTTATAAGCTCCGTATTATATCCGATCCTCAGCGGCTCCGTAAACTGAAAATATGGCGTATTTATCATAACGCCTGTAGGCTGATACTGAAGGCCCATGCCGGTTATAGTTCCGGGCTGGGGTACTACTCCATAAGTTTTGGATTCAAACACGGCCAGATATCCAAGGAAGAAAAGGCCGTATTTAAGAGCATCTATATCCCATCCATATTGTTTTCCGGTTCCTTCGGGCAGCTTGTTTATGTTAATAAGAGCTGTTATGCGCTGATATAAGGATTTTACCCTGTACCTAAGGCAAGCGCCGGGAAAGTCTGAAAAGCTCATATCCGCGCAAGGATACATATTATTATAGTTATACATGATTCCACCTATTCATAGTAAAAACCAGTTTCAAGATAATTCTTTATCGCCAGAAGTTCAGGAAGCGGCGCGGCTGCTTCTATGTCGCCTTTCTGAGCTATCATAAATCCGCCGAGGCTGGCCGGAGTTCTTACCTGGCAAAGCGGCCGGCCATTCCTGGCGTTATCTTCCGGCGCTATACGGAAAAAGCGAGCATTCAGATAGCGCGGCAGATTGTGTGCTATTATGCTGCTTTGGCTTCCTATAGTTGAGGAGCTGCCTATAATAGCATCTTCAAAAGTGCCCACACCGGCAGCGAGAGCGCCAGCCATAGTAACAGAGCCTCCGGTAAATAAGGCCGCGCCAAAACCAACCACGTTAGATAATACTCCGGCTACACTTCCGCCAGTACCATTACCAAGCAAAGGAAGCTGCACACCATATTGAGCGCTAACGCTAAATAGCTTAGCGCTTGTAAGCGCTGCACTTCCTACGGCGGTTCCCGTGAGGATCCCCACGCCGGTCAAAGCATCTACATAAAGATCCATGCTTATATAGTCAACGTCTTTAACTTGCGTGGTATCTATCGGGATAATACCAAAAGGCGGAAAGTCTACATTATATTCCGAGTACGGCGCAAAGTTAAGATAAGTGCCGCGGCTTGCTGCCTGGGGATGTTTGAATATCACCGGAGTATAAGCAGATCCCGCGTTAAGGTGCAGTATTGGATTAGTTATCCGGCTGCAGGCAACTTCACCCGGCCAATATCCTATATAAAGATCCGCCGCTTGTACCGGTTCACTTGCGAAAGCTTCAGGAAACCACATAACAGAATTAATATATTCCATCGGTTTGAAAACAGCATTTTTCACCTGATCTACTATATCCGTAAGATCAAAGCCATCTGTTATTGCCATGAGCTTTCTGACAAGCAGGCTGAATTGCTCTGGTGTAAACTGATACAGTGTGCTTGTTCCGGTAGCATCATTTTTACCCATGATATTTACAACATAAACACCACTTGCAAATGAATTTGTTGTTATTCCAGCTCTGATCTGATACTGTTCTTTAACTATTTCTCCGGTCATAGGATAATAAGTATCCTTTATTCCAGGTGTGCTTGCAGCGCTGGATCTTAAAATATAAAGGCTGCTGCTTCCTATTTCCGTTTTCCAAGTTGCCATAGGATCTATATCCAGCTGCATAATGCAGAGCCCGGCGCGCTCCATCCTTTTTTCGCGGATCCAATAAAAGCGGCCTAAAAGAACGGCATAATTAAAAGCGGATACTGTATCAAGATTTGCAGATAAGGATATAACCGGCTTAGATATATCAGCGCCGTTTTTAAAAACAACATCAAAGCTGGCCCAGCTTTGATAGCTGGGCTGCTTCGTGCTGTTTTCATGTTTTGCGAAGGTGCCAAAATAGGCAGTATAAGCCATGATAAGCTCCTTTAATCGGCCATGTAGTAAAGTATCATGTTTTCAGTCTGGTCAAATTTAAACTTATAAGCCCAGTGATAACAGGTATTGTAGTAAAGGCCGCGCGCATTAACCGGAGTTGTCGCGACTTCCTCCAGCTTTACAGATACCCTTATGGCTTCGCGATCGAAGAGAAGGCCGACAACATTATCAAGCTCAACTGCGGTTCCGTTTTCACTTTCGCCGGAAACAACATTAAGCTGGTTAGGAATAATGTTTACCTTCATAGGTTCATTAGGATTCTGCCAAAACTCGATTCCCTCATAATTTTCAAGGCGTACTGTAGACGTTGAAAAGAGAGAGGGGAAAACCGAAGTTTCCACTTTTCTTATAAGCGGCATATAGAGGAAAAGCCTTCTATCAGCCGGCGGGGTATGCCTGGGAAGTACAAGCGCATTTCCGCTATCGTCATTTCTGGCCGGGTAGATATGGAAAAGCTCATTCCTTCTTCCCATCATGGCCATATCACCCTTTATTTTAGCCACCATGAATGCTGAAAACTCTTTAAGATAAGTGGTTTTCAGCTGGGCTGTAGTATAAGTGGTTCCGTTTTCCGCGTTAAATTCTGCAGTAAGATTTACTTTCTGATTTGCGTTACCTACGTTGTATGTTGCAGCTACGGCATTAAGGGTAAGCAACTGATTTTCTGCTTCGGTTTTTGTAGCAAGATCGTTCTGTATATCAATAAGCTTTGCTGCAATGAAGCGGCCCATATCAGCTTCATTCCTCATGGCCTGGCGGAGCTGGACAATATATGTGGTATCGTCATACTGCTCAGTTTTCAGACCTATAAAGTTGATTTGAAGCGGATACTTCTTATTGATCACATAAGGATCAATAGACTGGCCATCTCGAAGCTGAGTGGGTGCCAGATTGGTATTAAAGGAAGTTGTAGGAACAAGCTTCTTTGCATAGAAAGATATCTTTTCCTCAATTCCGCCGTAAGGCTCAGAGCTCTTATCAAAATAGATCTGATAAGCTCCATCATATCTTCTGGTAACGTATGTTCTGCGGCCAAGCACTACGCCGAGCGCATCCAGGGTATTGGTAACGCCGGTTCTCAGCATTTTTTCGCCCACGCTTACCATTGTACTGGTATCGATTACATTTGTAGTGGCATTTTTGCCAAACATATAATCTGCCATTTCATTAATGATAACGTGGATATCCTGCGGGGTAAAAGTATTCATGTTTTATTCCTCCTTTTTATCTCCGAAAAACTTATCTATAACATCATCTATTCCACGCGGCTCTACGCTTCCCATAGCAGGAAAAAGAGATATTTTAGATATTTTATCTATCGCGCCGGTAAGCTCATCTACCTTTTTATTAATGCCGGCTATGATCTCATCAAAATATGCGCTGGCGGGCTCTTCCTTCTTCGGCTCTTCCGGTTTTGCTATTTCCGGTTCGGGCTTCTTAAGCTCTTCCTTTTTGGGTTCCGGCTTTGCGGTTTCTGTTTTATCCTGCGGAACCATCTTCCTGATCTCATCTGCAGTAAAACCGGCTTCAATAAGTTTTAAAATTTTTTCAGGATCCATATTTTTTCCTCCTTAGTATGTTCCTATGCTCCAATCATTTATCATAACCGGAAGGGTAAGAGGCCCGGCGCTGCCGTCAACCTCCAGCGGCCTTCCGTTAAGATCTATATGTTTTCTCTGATAATTCTTAATAGCTGCAACAGTTGCCGGGCCGCAATGGCCATCTATGCTGTTATCAGATCCGGGAATATAACAACCTTCTTTGTTAAGTATCCACTGAACAAACTTTACCAGAACACCATCTTTTCCGCGGTTTATATACTGGCCTGCTTTCGGATGCTGGTACGGATCTATATATGGATTTACTATGCAGCCGGCAAATTTATAGCTTCCGTTCTGGCCATAGTTATTTCCAGGCCACACCCAGCGATTATAAATAAACTTGCCGCGGCTGCAATACCAGCCGGATTCAAAAGTATAAATTTTCCTCTCGTCCAGCGCTTCCACGCTTTCAACATGGCCGGAAATGCCATCGGCTTTCACCAATACTATTAAGCCGCCTACGGCTGCATGATCCCATATTTCCAGGCCCTGAGCGCGGGCCAGCGCAAGCATAGTGCCGGGATATCTGTTTCCAAGCAGATCACAGCCACCGCGGCGGGCTACTTCATTAAAGCGGCCAACAGCAGCACCAGTGCAGTTTGCCAGAACGCTTCCCGGATAAAGCCTGTTTTTAGGGTTTCCCAAAATGCAGGGATTCCAGCCGCCGCATTCATCCTGGATATAATATAAATTATCTTCCGCCGGATTCGTTTTCCTGATATCCATTAGTTTTCACCTATCTTATTAACCAGGGTAGTTATAGCAAGCTCCAGCTTGTTAATAGCATCTTTAAGGCTCTGTGTTTCTGCCTTATGGTTTTCTGATTCTTTCTGCATATACCAGAAAAGCAGAAGGCACATGGCTATAGGAAAGCCAACGCTTGAAATTATAGAAACTATGTTTTCCATCAATAAATCCTCCTATATAGTGAAGCCAGCAGCCAGGCCGGCAGGCCATCCAGATTCCGCGGCGGATATATGATCCCCTGATAAGTATATCCGGATCCATAATCCCAGGTGCCGCCGGTGCGCGTCATGGTATATTCTCGCACTATCGGCAGCGCCTGAATATTCCAGCCGGATTCCGATACGGCTATATTATTATCATCTATTATTCTTTCTATTATGCAGCAGTGCCCATCTTCGGCGCTGTCCCAGCAGATAACGCCTCCAACATGGAGCGCATCTCCGGTAGATAGGCCCTGACTCTGAGCAAGAGCAAGCATATCTTTTGCAGCAACGGAGCCAAGCCAGGTACAAGCGCCTTCATTAAGCTTCTCATTAAAGCGGCCTACTGTATATCCAACGCAGTTAGGAAGCACGCTGCCCGGAGAAGGCCTTAAGCCGTATTCATTATTTCCCTGGATACAAGGGCTCCAGCCGCCAAAGGCGGTTTGTATATAATAGTTTGAGTATATATCAGCTGCCATCTTTAAAAAGGTGGGCGGGGTATGCTGTCGCTGCAAGTTCCCAGGCCTTCCGGGCCTTCTTCAAGGGCCCCGCCCTGATTCCTTATTATCATAAATTCCGAAAAAAGTCAAGCTATTAGAATTAAAAGCGCTAATATTTATTATAATTTTAAAAATATGCCCTAATTTATACTTAAATGCTTAAACCAGTTGTATTACAAATTATTTTGTATTACAATATCCATGTAAATTATAGTTGTCGCTGTAAGAAAGGAAAAGACAATGGACGAAAGAATACCAGAACTTATCAAAACATCCGCAAAGTATGAAGCGCTTGTAAATGCACTTGTAAACTGCTCAGGGCTGGGATACAGTAAGGATTTTTTAAGGATTGACGAGGATAGACAGCTCTGCGCTGTTTTTCAGGCCCTGGAACCTGAAAAGTATGAAGCGCGCATGATAGAATTAAGAAAGGAGGATACTAAGAGTGCAGCATCTGAGATTTAGTTATAAAGGCTACACCGGGATCAGATCCCGGGTAGGCGTTTGGATCGTATGTGATAGCAAAATGAATGATGTAGGCGCTTGCGGCAGCATTGCCGCAGCGCTCAATCTCATTAAGTATCATCTGGAATATAACTGGAGGCTTAAAACATGGGCAAAGTAATAACCTTCAGGATCCAGGATCCGGAATTATACTGGAGGCTCTGCAGGGAAGCAGAGCAGCGTGGAACAACTGTTAGTAAGCTCATAAGAGCTGCTATAGAAGATTTTATTAGAAGCTTAAACAAGGAGAACAAAGAAAATGGCTAAGAAAACAACAGAAGAACAGAAGAACTTCATTTTAACCGGCATGAGCATCGCCAACGTAAGAAGGCTTTCCGAAAAGGTAGTGGCTTTCAGCCTTCTTGGAAACGGCCTTGGCCTTTATAACCTTCGCGTGGTAGAAGGCCAGAAGGGAAACTTCGTTGCAGCTCCGCAGGAGAAGGGTAAAGACGGAAAATACTACAATGTGTATGCCCTTTACCTTACGAAAGAGGACGAAGCAAAAGTAATAAAAAAGGTGCTTGAAACGGCACCGGCGCCGAAAAAGGAAGAGAGCGGCTCAGACTTCTAACAAGAGCTTAACAAGGCCGGAGCTTAAAGGCTCCGGCTTTTTACTTAGGAGGATAAGATGGAAAAAAGATATATTATCAAAGTTGTAAAGAATGGCCGGGCCTTATCCTGGGGAATGATCTTAACTGAAGATCAGCGCCGGATCCTGCATCTGGCACTTACTCAGATCACCCGCTATAACTATCTGTATAAGTTTGAGATAAAGGAGATCGGAGCAAATGGCAATAACTGACGCTATGCAAAGAAAGCTTGCAAGAGTGGCCCGCGCTGCTAACAGACGGCTTGAAAGAGCAAGCGAAGGCCAGCGGGCCGCGCTGGATTACTATCTTCGCGGATACCATACCAGGGAAGGCGCGCGCGGTACTGTATTCCAGCAGGGCCGCGCTAAAACCGAAAGAGAATACCGGGCCCGCATGGCTGAGCTTGAAGCTTTTATGAGCGGCGAAAGCACAACGCGCCGCGGCTGGGAAGAGCTTAAAGAAGAAAACATAAACAAGGCCGGCGAAACGCTGCGCGGGCGCGGTTATGATCTTACAGATGAAGAACTGGCCCAGATCCTTATAGAAACCGGCGGCGCTAAAAAGGCCGGAAAAGCATTTTATAAGGCGCTTAATAATGTTCAGGCTGCCAGGAATAAAAAAGCGAAAAGCTCCGGGGATGATTTCACCGGCTTAACATCTCAGGAGATAACAGAAGCTATTAACAGCCGTGCTTCAGGTTATGAAGCTACTTTAGCAGCACTTAAAAAATGATAGTTTTAAAAGTAAACGATCAAACACAGATCCGGATCCATGAATATAGGGAAGCGCGAAAAACTATTTTCAGCCTGGCCGAAAAATATAAAGATGATATAACGCCTGTAGGCCGCGGAGGAAAAAACCGGAATAAGGTTTTCTATTATAACTACCCCTGCAGCTTTGATATTGAAACATCTACAATCCGGCCTGGCTCTTATGGTTATGAGCATCTGGACGGAAGGCCGCTGGGCGTTCCATATCTTTTCCAATGGAATATATATGGCCTGGTTATTATGTGCCGGTATATAGAAGAAGCCGCGCGGATCTTCGAATATCTGGGCGAAGCCTTCTGCTATAAGAAAAGAAAGCTAATAATCTTTGATCATAACGCCGGTTATGAATACGGATTTTTTAAAGATTATTGGCCGCTGATTTATGATGAATGCTTCGCACTTGATGCTCACCATCCCGTAACACTGCATTTAAAAAACGGCCTTATGATCCGGGATAGCTATAAAATGACTAATATGTCATTGGAAACCCTGGCAAAAGATTGGAGCGCGGAATGGCTTACAGCTCCGGATATCATGGATTATAATAAGATCCGTATGCCCTGGGATAGCCTGGATGAAATGACGCTTTTATATTCCGCTCTGGATGTGCTATCTTTATCAGATGCTATAGAAGGCTATCTATCCGCCAGGAATGAAAAGCCCTGGACAAGTAACCCGACAAGCACAAGCTTTATAAGAAGCGCATATAAAAAGGTTATTGGCCTTGGATCTAAGAAAAGAACAGCGGAGCAACGAAGATATTTTAACACGCTGGAAGCCTGCAAAATAGATAAAGATATTTATGCCATGGAAACCAGGCAGGCCCGCGGCGGTAATACTCATACCAATAGAGCTATAACCGGCATAGAGCAAGGAAAAAACGGAAAAGGCGTAGGGCATGGGGATATAGGATCCAGCTATCCTACACAACTTGTTTGTATGCCGGAATTTCCTATAAGCTACTGGGAAAAGATAGATCCGGGCGCAAGGATAGAAGATATTATCTTCCTTGAGCAGCACGGATACTGCACCTTATTTGATGTAACACTTATAAATCCACGCATCAAGAAAAATATCCCGGTTCCTTATCTTGCTATAGCTCAATGCAGAACGCTTAAAGGCTTTTCCGCTTATTCAGACAATGGCCGGTATTTATCCGGAGCTGAGATGCTGCAAACCACTATTTACGGAATAGAGTGGGATATAATAGCATCTCAATATGATTTTGACGAAGCTGTTATAACAGCCGGTTACTTCGCGCGAAAAGGATATTTGCCGGATATTTTAAGGCGTTTTGTTCTGGATCTTTACGCAAAGAAAACAGAATTAAAGGGGATCCCGGAAAAAACTGTAGAATATGCCTTAGCCAAAACTTATGTAAATGGGGTTTTTGGCATGGCATTTACCCGCATAATACGCGAAAAAATGTGCTTTGATAAGCAAGGAATATTTGAAGGTGAACTGCCAGAACCTGAAAAAGAGCTGCAGCGCTTTCAAAATTCTACAAGCTATTTTCTTTGCTATTCCTGGGGAGCTATGATAGCAACGCTGGGCCGCGTGCATCTTCAAAAAATGATTGATTGCTGCGGCTTTGAAAACTTCTTATACTGCGATACGGACAGCGTATTTTATAAGCATCCGGAAATAGTTACGCCGCGCCTTAAAGAGCTCGATAAGAAGCTTTCCGAAGAGCGGCGGCGCTGCGGCCTGCAGCTTGTCTATAATGATAAAAAAGGCCGGCCGCATGAACTGGGAACTATCGACTTTGAAGAGGAATGCAGCTTTAAATCACTGGGCGCGAAAAAGTATGTTACTATCACGGAAAGCGCCGGCATTGTCTGTACTATTGCCGGAGTGCCTAAAAAGAAGGGCAGCAAGCTTCTTTCCGGCATGGATGATTTTAAGGAAGGCAAAGTATTTGAGGGGTCCAAAACCGGTAAAATGTGTTTATGGTATAATGACGATGAAGGAATAACCATTAAGGAAGGCCGCCACCAACTCAGAATTAAAAGTAATATAGCCATGCTGCCTGTAGATTATATATTAGGCATAGGCAACGATTATTTAAACTGCCTTCAGATAGAAGGCATTAACCCGGTATATAGTTTTTCAGAAGCTGATAAAAACATAGTGGAAGAATATATATAATGAATATTTATTTAGATAATGGCTATCTTAACGCGGCTGCAATAGCCGCGGATCCTTCCTGGCTTAAAGTTATTATAGGAGCCCGCCAGATTGGAAAAACCTACAATGTATTAAAGTATCATCTGGATAATAACATCCCCTTTATACTTCTGCGGCGCACAACAGAAGAACTTGAAATGATCCAGGGCGCAGAGCTTAATCCTTTTAAAGCATTTGAACCGGAATATAATGTAGGGATCTTCAGGCGCGGAAAGCTGCTTATCATTTCCGACTATAACGAAGAAGGCCAGCCCGAAGGATCCCCGCGCGGCCTGGTATTATCTCTTCCGCAAATAGCGCATATTAGAGGATTTAGCGGAGCTGCTTATCAGGCTATTATCTATGATGAATTTATCCCGGAAAAAGGCGTAAGAGTTTTAAAAAGTGAAGGCGCTTCGCTTCTTAATGCTTATGCTACCATTGATGGAAACCGGGAATTACCACCGGAAAAAAAGCCGCCGGTAACATTATGGCTGCTGGCTAACAGTAATGATCTTAACAGCCCGGTATTAGAAGCGCTTAACTTAACAGATGATGTTATAACCATGAGGGTAAAAGGCCTTGAATATTATCATAATAAAAATAATAATTTGATAGTGCAGCCCTTATCTAAAAAGATCATAGATCAGAGGAAAACTACAGCACTTATGAAGCAAGTAAGCCAAGAAGGCGAATTTTATGGTATGGCCATTAATAATGAATTTTCCTATAACAGATCCCCGCTGGTTAAAAGCCAGAGCCTTAAAGGATATAAGCCGCTGTTTTCCTGGGATAATAAAATATTTGCATGGGAAGGCCCTAATAATATATTTATCTGCAGAGCTCCGCATAAAATCGGAAAATATAAAAACAGCGACTTTGACCGGCAGAGCCTGGCCGCTGATTATTTCTGGATCCGGCGCGCTTATGATTGCGGCCTGGTTACTTTTTCAGATCATAGGATGTTAATACTTTTTCAATGGCTGTTTGACATCAATTATTAACGCGACCGATAAATCTATCATCCTTTCAATAAAAGGCGCTCAGATGGCCGATTTTCGGGCCTTCTGGGCCCTTTTATTATGCCTTCCGGGATCCGCTGCAGCGTACCCGGAGAAGCCTAAAAGCTGCAGCGTACCCGGAGAAGCCTAAAAGCTGCAGCCTTGCCAGGATCACCCGCGCGGGCCAATTAGCGCTTCGCTCAGCTGCAGGCAACGCAGGAGCCGCGGCAGGCCAGAAGATCAGGAGCCGCGATGGGAAAACGGTCGCGCGCCCAATGAAAGTCAGGGTATCC
>Ga0326511_10003063_pt1 | contig 13483 bp, 25 predicted proteins | sample 0_2496_0518_D_FD_203701 | JGI IMG/M metagenome (GOLD analysis project Ga0326511, IMG submission 203701) | Bovine rumen microbial communities from UC Davis, California, United States - 0_2496_0518 | ecosystem: Host-associated > Mammals > Digestive system > Stomach > Rumen | place: USA... | reverse complement strand
TGATGAGGTGTGCTGAATATACCATTTTGGTATTCTCTAATAACGGTGACTTGATTGTAGACCTTGCTAAAGAAATCGGTCATTCTGCAAATATGCAAAGAGATAGTAGGAAGTATGCAAAAATAATCGCTGATGCTATAAAAAATTATCGTGAAACTGGTGGACCAGTTGATATTGCTATTGATATTGAAGATCTTTGTCTTTAAGGATTAGCTATGTTTGATTGTTGTATAATGAACCCACCTTATGACAAGAGTCTTCATTTGAAGATTATTGCTGAAATTTTACCGCATTGTGATAAGGTTGTAAACATTAGCCCTTGTAGATGGCTGGAAGATCCTTTAGCCAGATATAAGAGTAATTCCGAATATAAGAAATTCGAAGATAAGGTTTCTAAGAAAATCGAAGATTTGATTATCGTTGAAGCTGATGTAGCTAATGAATTGTTTGACATTGACCATACAGATTTGGGAATTTATACACTTGGAAATGGCGGATATGATTATAGTAAGCTGAGTGAGATGGACTCTATTACTCGCAAGATTTTTGAAAAGTGTAAGGGTAATAAGACGATAATGGACATATCCACAATTGAAGGATATAGAGGTCCACACGAGGGTTTTTTCGGGGTAATAGGTTCACATAGACATCCCGATTCTAAGTTCATATCGGACGATTATGGACTGTTTACGACGTATCGAGAAACATGCGGGAATAAACTCATATTCTTTGATTCTGAAAATGAAAGAAAGAACTGTTTTAATTATCTCACATCGAAATTGTTGAGATATTATAGTAGTAAAATCAGAACTAATCAGAGAATTCCATGGCAATTCGTTCCTGTTATAGATTTCAAAGAAGACTGCACTGACAGCTATCTAAAGCAATACTTTGGGTTGACCGACGAGGAATATAAAAATATTTTTTGTTGACAATCTGTGAAAAATTTACTATATTATAGACCATGCAAGATTTAACAACGAAGAATGATGGTATTGCTAGAAGTAAAGAAAGAATTACCAAAAATGGTGAAGTCTTTACTCCTAAGGCCTTAGTCGAAAAGATGATGGATAAAATTCCTGAAGAAAAATGGAAAGATCCTAAGGCTACATTCCTTGAACCTACCTTCGGTTCGGGCAATATGTTGATTTGTATGCTTGAACGACGTATATCTAGTGGTATTTCGCCCATAAACGCACTCCAGACCCTTTTTGGAGTCGAACTAATGCAAGACAACGTTGATTTGTGTAAAGACCGTATACGTGACGTATTGCGAGCAAATAAGGTCAAGATAACGAAGAAGGTAAACGATATTATTGACCATAATTTTGTGTGTTCTGATTTTTTCAAATGGGATTTTGAAAATTGGTGTTCTAAAGAAGCACAGACTACAGAATCTGGCCTTGAAGAATTTTTTGAATAAGGAAATAATAATGCAAGCAAAATATCTGAGTATCTCAATTCATGATAATGATTTCATGAATTATGCTGAAAGCCTGATGGAATCAATCAATTTTATGTTTAAGTTCTTTCACTTCTATCCGAAGGATGAACAGGACCTTGAAAGACTGAAATCTGGTATTGCTCACATGTGGACTAGTTATGACCTTATTGATAAGGCTTGTCGAGGAACATTCGGCGAAAATCGTCTTGATATGTTTATGAAAAATCTTGATTTGAAAATTGTAGATTTTACTGATATTCCTGATTGGGATAATTATGAAACTATGTATATTCCGTTGTTCGAAAATGCTGAAAATATCATTAAGTAACGGAGTTTAAAATGGCTAAGAACATTAAAGTTATCGGTCCTGGTGAAGCTGAAACAGGTATCAGCGTTTATTATGCACTTCTTAAGAGTGCTAATAAGGTTTGTGATATTATCGGCGAATTTCTTAATTGGCTGAATAAGAACTGTAAGAGCAATGATGAGATTTCTGAAATTGTTTCTAATTTTGCAAAGAAGTTCAATTTAACTGAAATTGACGAATATTGTGATATGACTGACTATAATAATGTTACATCAATTAGCCAAGTATACGGAAAGAAAAATAAGAAGATTCGTGTCTACTCTGAAGACTTTAATTATGATGGCTATGAATTGCCGTTAGATATTGTTCTTTATTATCAGCCGATGATAGATGAAATTAAAGCCATTAAGAAAGCTAAGCATTTGAAAGACGTTCAGTATGAAAAGATTGATTTTAATGAAATCATCGGTAAACTAGCTACATATTATTTTGACCATGTTTCTACAAAAATCGATGCTAAGGATATGGTATTGTGGACAGGTAAAGCTGGTATTGATGACTGGGATAATTATGAGCTGACTATCAAGGATGCAAGGATTGAACAGGTTTGTGACCGCAAAATTCTTTCAATTTTCTATACTGATAAATTTGATAGATCTCATCAGTATATCGCAGAAGTTTGCGACTAATCCTAGTTGTCTGTAAAGATATAATGTTAAGAGTAGGGTTTAAAAATGATCCTACTTTTTCTATATTATAAAGGTAATCAAGAGGATATTATGATTGTTGAAAGTTATATTCAAGTCAGTGCTGAAGATGATTCCTGGGATTATAACGGTCAAGATAGCGTTATAAACATCGGTGAGATCACAAAAGATAAAAATGGTTGGGGTGATATGTTCACTCTTACAGTTAATGACAATTGGTATACGCCAAATGGTACACGTGAACTGAAAGTATATGCTCTCGACGACCGTGTTTGGCATATAAACGAAGGTCATAAAAAATATCGTCCGTATGATTTAGAATCTCTTACAAAGTTCCGAAATGCTCTCGTAAAGAAATTTGCAGAAGAAAAAGCTAAAAAACCTACTGAAAAAGAATTACATATCAATGAAGTTCATAAATTGATGGAAAAATACGGTTTAACTGTAAAGGATTTGGTAAAGTAATTATGACAGTTAGAAAGTTTCAAAATGCAACTAAAGGAGAATAAAATGGCTGAACATCATATTACATCTGAAGATGTTGCGAATTACTATGCTAGTATCTTTGGTGAACGTCGTCAATTTGAAGGAATGAGAATTGACTCTGGCAATAGGGAACGCCTCATTATAATTGATACTCAACATGATTTTATGCCAGATTGTGACTATTATAAGATGTCATTAAAAAATGTGATTGAAATTCATCGTCCTGATTTGTTAGACCGTGAACATAAGTTTACACCAGTTCAGAAGCTTATTATTGATGAATGGGGAAATGAAGTTGAACGACCAGAATTGCCTGTTACAAAGTTGTCTGATTGCCCTAGGAGAAGTTTAGATGCAGACTCGACGTGGACTGAATATGTTAAAAAGTGGTTGAGTCCAAATAGGATTATGTAAAAGGTTTACAATGGGTTAATCTTTTTCTATATTATAATCATAACAAAAGGAGTTTAATCAATGTATCTGTTCAGACGAATTTCATTTGAAAGAAACATAACAAAGGGTGCAAAAGGTCGTGTAGATCTATATCAGTCTTTAAATCCAAATCTGAATTATCTTATTGGTTGTGCAAAGTCAAATGTAAGACCGCTTGATGATAAATTACCGAATTGGCATGTAATTGAAAAGAATCCAGATCAAAAATATCATCCTGGTTGTGTTTTTCAGGCTGAAGGTATGACTGTATTTAACGTCGGACCATATGATGAAGAATTATATGAAGGCAGGACAAAAGTTTATATTTTCAATACTGATTATATTCCTGCTAATATGGTTAAAGAAATTGATGATTATAATATTTCATTTATGAAAGACCCAAATCAAGTTTATGCTGAAACAAATTAAGTGATAAGGAATATAAACATGGCAAAGAAAATGACAGCAGTTGAACGTGAAAACACAAAATTCAATGTGATTGAAGTTGTAACTGAATTCAATGTTCCTCAATCTGCAAAAGTTGTATTGAGCAATGTTCGTTATCATGATTTACCGACAAAACTTGCAGAATATCTCGAACCGGAATATAATAACTATTTTGCTGTTAAAGAAACCGCAAAGGAAATAGCGAGACGTTTTGAACGCAAATGGTATGACCAATGGGTTTCGGAGCAAGAAAACAATTTTAACAATTATTGGATGGGCGATACAGCCGTTGATAAGTGGGCAACAGATGGTGAAGATGCTATGCAAGCATTCCATTACATTTTCTTTCAGAAGGTTTAGTTATGAAAAAATCTGGTAATACCGTTTGTATCAATAATGGTTTAGAAAATCCTGTTGAACTTTATGCTGAAACAAATTAAGGATTAATATGCCTATAACTTTTGATATGGTATTTTTAGGTATTTGCACTATTGTATATAGTTTATTTTGTATAGCAACTATTATATGTAAAAAATGGTCATTTTTATTTTTGGGTATACCTGCGGCTATAATATGTGGTGCAGCATTTATTAAGGTAATAACAGATCCGAAAGGTATATATAATGCTCACTTAAATTCTAGACCAAAATGTGACATAGCTACATCAAAATGTTTGGAACGTCATATTGACTGGGTAAAAGATAGTATTAAATATGCTAAGGCGGTTCAAAAAGAAGCAATGGCTGAAAATGAAAAAGTAATTGAACTAAAAGCAGAATTGGAACTTTTACGTAAGGGAAATCAGGAATGAGAACTTATACTGATGAAACAATAGGCATTGTAAAGATTATGCTTACAGAAGCAATATGTTCAATATTGATAGGCATAATAGCTACAGTTATAGTAATGTATTTACATAATGATAGTATTATCTGCACGGAGTTCTATTGTTATGCTCATCGTCATTCTGTTTATTGTTATTTAGGTTGGAGCGGAATTAATGGCGTCGTGATATATGCTATTTGGACTTTAATTTTAGCGTTTACCAGATATCCGCTATTTTATAATATATTCTGTGTATGGCTTTATAATGCATTACATTTTTCTAGTAATTATTCTGCATGGAAAAGTAATACAAAGAAAAATACAATGAAAGAATTTTTGAATTACGAAAAAAGCAGGTTTATACGATGAAAAGAGAATATGCTTTAATTACAAGGACTTCAGTTTTTTGGAGTATTATTGGTGTTCTGATTGTATTTATGGTAATCGGATTAGCTCCAACTTGTATGTTGGTATCTGGTAATCCAGTTGGTCAATATGCACAAGGTCCATGCTTTTATTGTAAGGCTTGTAATTCTTCTGAAACAGTTGAAAAGTATAGTGGTTATTCGACTATTGTAGATACTGTCTGGACGAAAAAGGATTATAGTAATCCTGAAAATAAACCGCAAACTATGATGGTTAACGGCAAAGAATATATACTTAAATAAGACAACTGATTAGATATTATTATATGAACAGGGTTTAAAAATGACCCTGTTTTTTCTATATTATACACATAAGGAGTTGATTATGAACCTGTCCATTACGCCATTTAGTCATTCGAAAAAATATCGTGATACTCTCAAAATGCTTTATAAGAAGATGATTGAATTTCGTAAGGCCAATCCTTATGATGGTGCTTATGGTGAAATTCATCATATCGTTCCGAAACATCTTTGTAAGAAACTCAAAATCAAGCAAGAGTCTGCTGCTAATAAGGTAAGATTGAGTGTTAAGGAACATCAATATGTTCACATGTTGCTTGAACGAGCACATGGTCTTAAAATCGCACATCGCACTAGTATTAAGGATATTGCTGATAGTAAGATTGCTACTTACAAGAGATTTGGTTTTGAAAAGGTTGGAAAAATCATTTTGACCTCTGAACAGAAGCATGTAGTTAATGTTAGCCGCAAGACTAAGCTCAGAGCTTATAGAAAGAAAATCAATGAGTTTATGAGCATTCATGGTTCTTCTCAGCTGATTGCAAATGCTATTTGTGATGCACTTCGTAAGAAGTTTGAAATTCCTGAAGAATTTCAGATGAATATCGGGCGTAAATTAACGGCTCATATCAGAAGTGATATTCCAACATTTCTTAATATCGGCTTACAAAGGGATGCAGTATGATTCAAGATAATATTGAATATGCTATTGAACAGATACGAAAAGAACGTGATGAATTGATGGTTTACGCCAAAATGATTGAGGAAAAATTAATCGACTGTGGTGTTAATCCGAAAGGCATTTTTGTTGCTATTCGTATAGAACAAGAAGGAATGGGAACATATTTACGTATTATTCCATTCCATGGCTATAGCAATGCACCTAAGTTTAACTATGACCATGGATGGCTGAATGGTGAACCATGCTATACTGACGATGATATTATCTATAAGATAGTAAATAGAGTTCGTCGTTATATGCAATTACATCCAGAGGTTAATACACCAAAAGAATAAAAGGAGATTGATATGATTACTAATGGAATGAAAAATACCTATGTATATCGAAGAGTTAAAGAAGCGATTGACGATGATATGAAACGCTTTTGTAAAGACGATGCAACAATTCCATTTATTGTTTCTGTTATAGCAGCTATTGTATTTTGTTTTAATGGATTAAAGCCGTTATTTAATTATGTATACGAGCCGCAAGAAACATTTGGTTGGATGTTTTTAGCTGCTATTGCTGCTTGTGCAGGTATAGTTCTTTCATTAATTATTGGCTTTGTTATTGGCGAATTATTTAATTATTTGTATGCAAAATTATATTTTTCATTGAAATTTAAATGTGAAATATATGACGATAAAACGTATAATAAGATGATGCAGGCTTATCGTGAACACATAGATTATGTATATAAAGAATTTGTTCATTATGTTAAAGATGAAACTGTAAATGGTGAGAAACCTGCATTAAGATATAGTAGAAAATAGGGTTTAAAATATATCCCTATTTTTCTATATTATAAAGGTAATCAAAAAGGAGTTAATAATGTTCAATTTCTTCAAAAAGAAAACGTTCTCTAAAGATTGTCTTAACGAACTAATGGAACGTAAAGATATCTTTACCTTTGATACTGAACGTAATCTTGTTCGTATTAGGGGAACTGAAATCTTTGGACCGCTTAATGATTTAACGTTTGAAAGTGTTGATAGTGATGAAACATTCAAGATTATTCCTGGTTATAAAGTCGGTTCAGAACTTTATTTCAATCATGAATTGTATGAAGATGACATTAAAAATGCATTAGAACAGATTAATGACAGAACGTTGGCTTGTGAAAATAGTATCAAAGCTGCTATTGAGAAATATGAATATAATAAGGAATTTTTACGTTTTCCAGCTTTAGCTACTACTGGAGAAGGTAAGCTTTACTTCTTGTTTATTGCTCTTCGTCCTGGTAATCTTGAAGAATATCTTAAATTTATCGAGGAAAAAACCGCTAAATTAAAAGTTAACAAAAGTGAAAATGTTGATTTTTATAAGGAATATAAGTCTTACATTCTGAAGAAATTCAAGGAAGTAATGGGTGTTGACTATCAATATGATAAGATGATTGTCATTGAGCCTTATATGACTTGGTATGATCAGAATAAAGAAGAACTTGAAAAGAAGGCATATCGTTTAATTGAAAACAGAAAGTGTCATAATGCATTTGACTTAATTAGATTGGCTTAAAGATGAAGCAACTTTACGAATTTATTGAAGAGACATTTCATATTGACCTTAGTCAAAGTAAGTTCACTATCAATGTGACCAATGTAAAGAATGGTTCACGTCCTGATTATTGGACTATGAAGCTTTGGGACGGAACAATTAGAGATTGGGAGTTGTCTAATCTTATTGCATGGACTGGTAAACGTGATATGGTTCTTTGGAAACCTGGAACGTATATCATTCAAATCTATAAGACTGATGCAGGTAGTTATCTTTTAGGTTCATTGTTCAAGGTAATTTCTTGCACTAAGAATCCGAATTTCGGCAAGCCAATTGAAGAATGTGACAGAGGTCTTTATTCTGCTGAAACTGGTTGTAATGAACCGAACAACCGTTATACTTATCGTTTCGAGCAAATCGATTTAGGTATGTATAAAGGTTGGCCTATTAAGTTGGATTTCAGAATGAATCAAGCATATCAGCTTGATTGCAAGACCTGGAAATCAAAAATCTTAATGGAACCGATTTCAACATATACTGCTCATAAGTTCCCAGGTTACAAGAATGTTGACCATACGTTAAAGGAATTGCGTAACTTAATAGATTTGCCAGAGTGGAAAACTGCTTTGGAAAATCAGAAAGGAATTTATATGCACACTGACATGCTTAATGGAAAGCATTATATTGGTAGTGCATACGGTCGAGCAAGATTGTGGAGCAGACTGAAAGATTATACGATGACCGGCCATGGTGGTAATTCTGGCTTAATAGAATTAGGATCTAGCTATGTCTTCGAAAACTTTAAGACTTGCATCCTTGAAGAATGCCCTGATAACATGAGTGACGAGGAAATTATCCAACGTGAAAACATGTATAAGGATAAGTTCATGACAAGAGAATTTGGGTATAATAATAATTAGGTAATATATGAGTCAATTTGTAGTGGAATTTGATGAAAACGGTAATCCTATAAATGATAAGATTTTTACTAAGACTGATTTTAAGAAGATGGAAAACTTCGTCTTGTCATTTCAGCCAGTTACTATTATTACGAGGCGTTATGCTTCAATTGACTCTTTTAATGCTCACATAGAAATACCAACCAATAGGATTAATAACGAAATTTAACTTAATAAAATCCAAGGAGATAAAAATGTCAAACGAAATTAACATGATTGCAGAATTGCTCAAGCAGAATCCTGAACTTACTGGTAAGCTGAAGGAAGTAATTGCTGAAATCGATGCAGAAAATAAAACACCGACTGTGGAAGATTTTACTCGTCCGAAGCGTAAACAATCATATTATGTAATTCATTTTGATATTGACCAGAGAGATGCTGATTGTATTAGTGTTTCTACATCTGAAATCTATGGTAAGATGGATATTGAAGAATTGACTAAACTTACTATTCTGGCTAACTATATGTTGCTTGATGATTATGATGGTGAATGGTATAATCTTGGTCCGCTGGAAGAATTCATTTCTGGATATCTTGATGGTTTCTTCTATGAACCGTGCAATCGTTTTAAGGTTGATGGTATTGCCATTACTGGCTATGATGCAGACAAGGATGAATTCTTTGAAGTCGAATTGCCTGATCTTCTTGAATTGGGAATTAAGGATATCAATGAAGCTTATCATAAGTATTTCGGTGTTGAAGACGAATACAATGATGACGATGAATAAAATTTAACATAATAAAATTATAAGGAAACAAAAAATGGCTACACGTTCTAAGAAAGTGTTAAAGGAAATCGCCGACAAGGCATTTGAAACTGAAAAGAAAACAAAGAAGGCAACGCCTAAAAAGAAGGTTGAACCGAAGGGTTATACGACTACTATTCCGTTGTCTGTGCAGATTTATACCACTACTAAGCCGACAAAGAAGCAAACTCAGGAACTAACTGCAACATTTAGTGAAATGTTCCAGTCTTTGATTTATAGTGTTTATGAAGATTACATTGAAAATCAGAAGAAAGAAAAGAAAGAAGTAAAGAAGCCGGCTGCAAAGAAGGCGACTAAGAAAACTAGCCGTAAGAAAGCTTAATAAAATTTAAAACTAGGGTTTACAAACAACCTTAGTTTTATTATATTTAATTATACTTAATAAAAAATCAAACATTAAACTAAGAGGAAAAATAAAATGGGATTACTTAATGCTCCTATGACACCTAAGATGAAAGCTGACCTGGAACGTATGAATGCACTTCGTGCTGAACTTGAACAGCTTGAAACAGAATATGCTGATGCTATCCGAATTCCGGGTGTTCAGCGTGTAAAAAATGTTGCATTCATTGATACTGAAAAAGTTATCGATGATAGTGATTATGAAATTGATGAATATTGGCAGATTACGTATGATAATGCTACGGATTTCGATTGCATTTCTTGTAAGTCTGACCTTGAAGATGGTGCTGAGATTGATACTGTTCTTGAACAGATTCGTAAGACTAAGGAAATTTACGAAAAGTTCGAAAATATTCTTGAACAGCAAAAACAGCTCGGTGCAAAGTATGTTGTCCATCGTTGCGAACCGGGTGATTTTGACTGGGAAGGCTAATAGCTCAATATAAAAAATTCAAAATAAAATACCGTATCGATTGTCGATGCGGTTTTTTTCTATATTTGATTATAAATTATTACAAAAGGAAAATATAGAAAATGAATTATAATATTGATTTAATTGAACTTGTTTCTAAGCTCGGTCCTATTCAACAACAGTTAGGTTTTGAAAAGGATGAAGATAATATTGTTTTAAGAGCAAAAGAAGAAGCTACAAGAATTGCATATAAGCTTGTTGCTCCTGCCAGTTATTTTGAATTCCCAGGTAATGCATTAAGGTTCTATGAATATAAGAGATTTAAGTCTTTCTTTGATATCTTCAACCGTTCCAATAAGGATGCAGAACTTTCTGATACTCCGATTCTCGACGCAAATCTGAATTCTGCTGGTGAAGTAATGGACTTGATTATTAAGTCTACAAGAGGAAAGCAACAGTTTACTTATAGAACAGCTGTGGAAGGTGCAATCGAAGACCCGAACTTTAATAATATTAAGCTCCCGTCTGTTGATGCTGAACTTACATTGTCTCAGGCTCAGATTGACCATCTTCAGAAGATGATTGGTCTTATTCAGGATAAGACAGAAAAGTCTGGTATTCGTTTCCAGTTTACAGGCACTACAATGAAGATTTCGTTTATCAATATGACGACTTCTGATTCCTATGAGATTGAATATGATTTGACTCAGCCTGTCAGTGAAGATTTCACCTTCATAACTGATAAGGAAGGTATTTTATTGTTACCGTCCGCAGAATACAAGTTGTCTGTTTCTAATCGTGGATTACTCGCATTCCACATGAACAGAGAAGATGCAATCGATTTGAACCTTTATATTTCTAAGCAACGTGTTGGAGGCAGATAATGTTTAATGATATGAATGCTGTATTACCGCAAAATACTGAAAAGAAACCCGATTATAGAGGCTTGGATCCATGGATGATTATTGTGGAATCTGCAAGAGCCATGGGTATCAAGCTTAATAGACCGAAGGAAAATTGTAAGCATTGTCATGGTCGTGGATATATTGGTCGTCATGCAGATAGTGGTGAACCTATTGCATGTAACTGTATTTTCCCGAAAGAAACCTATGACAGAGAAATCGGTAATGTTCAATATAGACCGATGAATAGAGCAGAACGTAGAGCTCAGATGAAGAAACAGTCGAAAAAAGTAAACTATGATCCATCTGAAGAAACTAATATTTGTATTGAAGAGGATAGAGATTAATGGCAGATATTACAAATCCAAAAGATTATGTTTGGGAACATCGTTTTTCGCCTAAGACTTTAAAAGACGTTATTCTTCCTACGCCATATAGAAATTTCTTTAATAAAATTGTTCAGTCTGGTGCTTCAATGAACTTGATTCTTGCAAGTTCTACTCCAGGAACTGGTAAGACAACGGTCGCAAAGGCATTAGCACATGATTTAGGTTGTGAATTTCTTTTGATTAATGCTTCTGATGAAAATGGCGTTAATACAATTAGAGATAAAGTTGTAGGTTTTGCAACAAGTATGTCATTCGATGAGAAGCCAAAGATTATTATCTTTGACGAAGCTGATAGAATGTCTCCTGATGCACAAATGACTTTGAGAGGATATATCGATAAGTTCCAGGATAATTGTAGATTTATCTTGACCTGTAACTTCATTGCAAAGATTATTCCAGCATTGAAGGAAGAAGGCGGTAGAACTATGATGTTCGAATTCGATATGAGAAAGCCAGAATATACAAAAGAACTTAAAGAACAAATCGTTAAGCGTATGTGTGGTATTCTGAAGTTCGAAGGTATTGAATACGATACTGAAACAGTAAAGGCACTGGTCGAACAGCATTATCCGTCTATTAGGTCTATTACTACTGTATTACAGAAATATTCTATGATGCATGGTAAGATTGATTCTAATATTCTCGAATATGCAAATATCGGCGATGAATTTACAAAGTTGATTCTCGCAAAGAAATGGACAGAATCACGTAAGTATATTGCAGAAAAAGGTTTGTCTTATACTGATGTATATTCGTTCATGATGAATTATGTTGTTCCTGAATTGAAAAATAAAGGCGATGCAATTATTAATATTGCAGATTATGAATTCAAGTCCAATCTTTCTTCGGACCCGAGTATTCAGATGGCTGCATGTTTAATTGAATTGTTTGCTTGTGTATAAATAATTTTATGGGATTTAGATACGATTTTAATAAACTTCCTGAAAAACAAGTTAAGCTAGCATATGAGAGTGATATAAATGAGCTTAAAAGAAAGTTACATTTTCTTCAAATGCTAGATTATACTTATGGTATTCCAGAACGTGAATTAGAACGTATCGACCGTGAAATGACTAAAGCACGAATGGAATTACAACAGTTGGAACTTGAATATGAATTAGCGAGATTTTAATATGGTTGATATTGTAACAATACATACAGATACAAAAGATAATTATATCTTAACTATATTCCATGACGTCGCTATTGTTTCTTATTCTGTTGAAAATGGCTGTGAACTAATAATAAACTATATACACAAACATCCAGAAGTTGATTATGGTGCTAATGAACCTGATTATGAAACATTTTTATGGTCAGATGATGGCAAAACATTAGTTGATGAAGTCGATAGATATACTGGAATATGTGTTGATAATCAGTGGTTTCCGATAGGAGATAAATCACTAGAAGAATATCTAAATACAGTTAGAGTTTACTTGAATAAAGAAATAGTTGAGACTGATTTAGAAGAAATTGAAAAAAATTAATTACAATGGGTTGACAAAACCCATTTTCTTTTTTATATTTACAATTTGATATGGATATTTTAGAAAAATTTGCAATAGCTCAAAAGCTAATTGTAGGCCATTATCCAATGCTAAGTACATTCTATTCTATGTGTAATTTTACAAGAATTACCGAAAAGAATATTACTTTAAGACTAAATACAAAAACAGGTGCTTCACCTATTATAGAATACAACAAAGACTTTGTTGATAATCTTAGACCTGAAACCTTAGCATTATTAATCAGTATAGAACTTTTTAGACTAATACTGCATCATCCTACGACTAGATTACTTTATCCTATAAAATATTGTTATAGGAGTTCTAATGTTATTTGTACCGATGAATCCATTTTAAATTATGCAATGGATTATTCGGCTAAAGATTTATTTCCTAGTAAAAAATCTTTCTTTAATAAAAATCAGGATTGTATTCCGCCTGAATCATTATATCTTGAATATGTTTTTGGTTTAATGGTCAAAGATATTGATGAAGATCCAAATGACGATGGTAAAGAGAGTAAGGAAGAAGATAAGAAACAATCTAATGAAAGCTCTAATGATGAAAAGTTTGATGAACTTAGCAATCAACTTGAAAATAATTCAGAAGAAGA
>Ga0326511_10003062_pt1 | contig 13486 bp, 12 predicted proteins | sample 0_2496_0518_D_FD_203701 | JGI IMG/M metagenome (GOLD analysis project Ga0326511, IMG submission 203701) | Bovine rumen microbial communities from UC Davis, California, United States - 0_2496_0518 | ecosystem: Host-associated > Mammals > Digestive system > Stomach > Rumen | place: USA... | reverse complement strand
TGCCTGTGTATGTATCCTCAATGCTCTGCTCCTGGGTGATGTCCGTGACGTTTTTGCCATATCGGACCACCTTGCCCCGGTTCTGTCCGCGCTCTTGCCAGATATGCACATCGTACATGTCCCACTCGACTTCCGCTCCCCAGCGTGCAAGCAGATTGTCGTCAATACCGCCGATGATTGCCCGACAGCTGTCAACGACCTCCGTGTTAAATTCTTCCTCTTCCACGTCCGTGTCGAATGCGAACGGGTTCGGTACCACGCTACGCATACTTAAAAGGCTCACAGCATCCGCCGGATTGTCCGCGACAAACGGCTCCACCGGTATCGCTGTGAGCTGGTAGGATATATGCTGCGCCCTGATGGTAGATACACCATCAATCGCGTCAGTCACCTCATAGATGCGGAATGCCTGCTTCTTTGGCTTTTGGTTTGCTCTGCAGTAGATGATGTTGCTCAACATTAACTGCCCGAAATGCCGACCGCCGACAGGATATTCCATCGTCAATTCATAGATTCCATTCCGTTCCTCTTCCACAATACAGGAGATGGCATCCGCAAGCCGTCCCAATCCATTCGATCTGAAATTTTGTTCATTTGCTCCGTAGAGTATCGGAAACATTTACAGCCTCCACCATCTCGGTGTGATCTCAACTCTTGTCACACCGTCCAAAACGATGCTGTTTGCCCCACTGTCGAGTTTTGGGAACTCGCCCAATGAAATATACCCGTTTGCATTTTGGGAGCCAAAGAAAGCCTCCTGCAAGTCGCAATCAATGTCTATATACGTGTAGCTGTGCGGCGCGATCTCGATTTCCGTGCCGTTTACGGTGAGACTTCCATCACCATATACACGGATCAGCGGTCTTGACGGCATATCCGTCGCGTTCGTTATATTCCCGCTTGCATTAAAGCTCATCACCACTTCGCCATTAGTCAGGAACCGCTCCGGCCTGCAGTTGAATACAATGTCGAAGCTCCCCGCAGCCAACCATCTCACCGGATCGACCACCATTCCCTGTGACAGTACCGCAAGTCGGAACTCATCCGGGTGGTAGGTGTCCGACAGCCTTACATAGTTCAGCGGTTCCAGCAGTTTATTCGCCCAGGCTGTCAGGTTTGCCTTAAAATCTTTCACAATAAACGCCGGATATGTGATCTCAATATTCTTGTACCTTCCGTGGTCGTTGATGATGTCGCCGTTTCTTCCGGGCACCTCAATCATCTCACGATCACGGGCGGGAGAGTTGAACACTCCCGTCCCGCTGATATATACGCCATATTGCAGGCTATTGATACTGTTAAATGTTAGAGAGTTTAAGCCCATGCCGATCTCCTCTGTGCAACGCTTGTCGTGATCCTCCGGTCTACCGCAATCGCCAGGTCGTTGATGTTCTGTCCGGGTGCGCCGTTGATTGTGTTCGCGATATTAAACGTCAATGTGGATGCATTAACAGGTTGTGCAACTGCTGCCGCCATATCCTCTGCGGCTTTCCGGACTTCCGGGATGTTATCCCGTATGCCTTTGGCAAACAGATCCATCATATCCGGCGCGTAGGTGTGAAAGTCTGACAGAGGTCCTTTTTCCGGTTCGCTGAATCCCAGATATGCCGCAATCTCTTCCGCTGTTGCCGCAATTTCTTCCGTCAATGCTCCGACCTTTTCTTTGATGCCGCTGATAAAGTTCTCGATCATATCGCGGCCCCACGTGAGAGCCTTGCCCGGCAGGTCGGCCAGAAACTGCACAGCCTCGCCCACTCCGTTTACGATCGAGTCCTTGATTCCTGTCACCTTCTCCACGATGCCGTCCCAGATGTTTTGGAAGATCTCCAGCGTCTGCTTTAACAGATCACCCCAGAACTCAATCGCCTCATACACGATCTCGTCAATCTTCTCGCGGATGCTTGCACCAAGTTCCAGCAGTGCTTCACCGATTCCGGCCACGATCTTCCAGAAGATATTGACCGATGTTTTCAGGAACCCTTCAAAGAAGATGATGATCGTCCGGATCGTAAGCTCCACGAGGTTCGTGGCGATGCGCTTCAGGTCTTCCCAGGCTGCATTCCAATCGCCATTTACCAAGTTTTTCACCAGGCTCACGACATTGGTTATAAAATCGATAAATGTCTGTAGCTGTGGGATAATCCCATCAATGACGACGGTCTCGACCATCTGAACGATGTCGGAACCGAATGCCGCCCACAAGGCCTGCATCAGCTCCTGGAACGCCGCCCACAATTGCCCAAGCGCATCGATCAGTGGTGCAACCGACAGCTGTATCTCGTTAAATATGCCGGAGATGTCATTCCGGAAGCCCTCATCCGATGACCACAGAGCCGCAAACGCCGCCGCAAGTGCCGCAATAGCAGCGACCACAATGCCGACCGGTCCCGTGAGCGCCGTGAGCGCTGTCCCGATCTCCGGCAAAAACTGTATCAGTGATCCGATGCCGCTGATCAGCCGACCGCCTACCGACAGAATAGGCCCTATTGCGGCAGCAACGCCCGCAATCTTGATGATAGTCTGCTTCTGTGCGTCGTCCAGCTTCGTCCATCGGTCTTTCAGCTCTTTGGCAAAGTCGTTCACCTTCTTGAGGGCCGGAACCAGCATATCCTGCATTGTCGCCGCAATGTCTGCGCCGGTGATCTTCAGCTCATTCAGGATGGTTTTTAGTTCATCCACCGGATTTATGGTTCCCTCAAAAGTCCGCTCTACCGTACCAATGACGGACATATCCTTTTCGAGGTCTTTCATCGACAGGCGGCCGCTCGCCGCCATATCAACAAAGCGGTCTGCCGCTTTGGAACCAAATACATCGACTGCCATCGCGAAATCTTCTGCAGATACCTCACCATCCTGCAGAGCTTCCAGCATATCGGCAAGGCCTTCTGTGACACTGATGTTGTCTTTTTTCCAGTTGACAGCCGCCTTAGACAGTCCGGCAAGTGCCTGCGATGCATCCACGCCATTCTGTTCAAATTTTCCAAGCAAGACGACCGATTCGTCAAAACTCAGGCCAAGATCCCGTAGAACCGTGCCATTTGTCTCTATGTTTGACATCAATTTGGATACGTCTGTACCTGTCGCCTGTCCTGTTGCCGCTAACAGATCCAGCATCTCGCCCAGATCTTCCACGTCCATTCCGAACTGCTGCATCAAACGTGATGCGGAACCGATGGAACCGTTAAGGTCAGTATCCGCTATATGTGCGAACTTAATGAACTGCTCGGAAACGTCCTGCAGGTCCTGATCCATCAACCCAAAACGTGTGTTTACTTCTCCGGCTGCGATGCCTGCCTGTTCAAACGATGTCGGGAGTGTGGTAGCTATGTTGTTGACCGTATCCTGCAGGGATTCCAGTGTTTCTCCGGTCGCTCCAGTCTTTTTCACAACGACATCCATAGCCGCATCAACTTCTGTCCACGCTGTCATGGACGCAGCACCCGCAGCAAGGATCGGGCCGGTGACATACTTAGTCATCGTGTCGCCCACAGCGGTCATTTTTGCACCGGCTTCTTGTACCTTTTCTCCAACTTCGCCCATCTGCTGGGCCACAAGCTTGGCCTGCTGCTTTCCAACGCTCCCGAACTCCTTCAGCTCGCCTTCAAGTCCTTTGAGAGACTGCTGGGTGTCGATGATCTCACGTTCCAGAGCTTTCTGTTCTTCCGTGATCTCTCCGGTGGAGTTAGTGGCCTTCATCTGTTCGAGGGCCTGTTTCTCCTGCTCCAGCTTCTTTTTGGTCTCTTCGATCGCGGTGTTCAGGTATTCCTGCTTCTGTTTCAAAAGATCCGTGTTCCCCGGATCCATTTTGAGCAGGCCGTCAACGTCTTTGAGTGCGCTCTGGGTATCCTTCAGCGTGCTGTTGACTTTTTTGAGAGAGTCCTGCAGCTGCTTTGTATCCCCTCCGATTTCGATTGTTATTCCTTTGATCCGGTTTCCGGCCATCTTACCACCTGTCAAAATCCTGCTGTGTCGCCTGTCTTACTTTGGGTTCGTCACGATCTGCAAAGTCGTTATTGCTCTCGATAATGAGATCCATCACGAACCCTTCTTCTATTTCTTCCAGATCGTCCATCCGCAGACCGATCTGCAATGCTCTCAATGCATAGATGGCGGTGTTTATTTCTCGGGATCCGCCGTCCCCTCTGTTTTTTTTAGTTCCGAGCTGGACAATTTATTGCCCAGGTACAGCATCAGGATTTCCTTTGATGCCTGCGCCATATCGATTGTTTCAAACTGATCCAGCCATATCATATAGTCGTCTTCTGTGAGCCTGGTCATATCGGCACGTTCTGCCGATCGCGCCATAATATACCCCAGTTTCTGGAGCTTCTCGATCACCGTTGCGTCCATCTTCTCCGGATCCATCCTTGTCAACGCTTGCATGATATCCTCGTGAAATGTGTTCCGGTACCGGACGGCCGTTGCTGCGCTGGAGCGCATCATTACTTCGGTTTCTCCGATTTTGACTGTCTTTTGCATATATCCCTCCATTTTTTTGAAAAAAGGGAGAACACCGTAGTGCCCTCCCCTGTGTGCTTGTTAGGCTGTTACAGTCACCGCGCATGTGTCTGTGTATTCTGTTCCGCCCACGGTGATCTTCGCCGTAATGGTCGCAGAGCCAGCGGACAGCGGGATTACCACGCCATCGCTTACTGCTGCCACTGCATTGTCGCTGGATGTCCATGTTACCGCCGAACCATACGGAACTGCGTTTGCGGTCAGCTTTTCAGTCTCACCGCCTGCATCGAGTTCCATAGCGTCATGATCCAGAACGATGCCGGTTACTGCTTCCGTGCCCTGATATACGGACGCAAACCATGTATTATACGGAGTATCATTCGCAAGCGCACGACTCTTGAACACGTCAGCGTTCAGATCATTGATATGGATCGGTGCCGCCGTCATGTTCAGGGTGTCCGTCTGCGGAGTGATCGTCTCCGTGTTGGTCTCGCCGCCGATGCTCGGTTTGGATGCGGTACAGTTGTACAGCACGTGACGAGTGTTTTTCTTATCGCCGTCAAACTGGAACAGCAGAGCGAACGGGACCGTCGGTGCATTGGCTACCTCTGTCAAGCAGCCGTTCGCATCCTCAACCTCGCCCAGGATGTCCTTGCGGAAGTCGTCCGTGATCTGTGCGATCTCAAGTGATCCGTTATACCCTGCATCGCCCTGCAGAGTGAAGAATGCGATATTGTCCGCGTAAAATGTATTTGCTTCGCCCTGATGATCCATCGTCAAATTAACAGCACCCGGCAGTCTCTTCGGAGTGCCGTAGGTTGCTGTGTTGTCGTTCTGGCTGATCGTAGCTACTGCATAATACACATTTGTCAGGCCATATTTGACCTTGTTGGTATTTGCCATTTTCTTTATTCCTCCTTGCTTATGATGATGTCGCCCGCGTAGGCTGTCACGTAGAGCAGTTCCGACTCCAGATAGGTTTCCGTCTTATCGTAGGCCCATCCGTTCGCTTCCAGAATGCTCTCGATCGCTTCCTCGCGGCCGAAGTCTTTGATATCCGTATACAGTTCTATCCGCAGATCCGAGATCCGTTGAAAGTTGATGTTGTCGGCATACAGATCATCGATACCGCTAAAAAACCACCGTATGTACGGCGGTTTCAGCGTTCTCTGTTCCTCTTCATCGAAATGATGATAGGCATACGGCAGACCGATCCCTGCGACCATTGCCGCGATCTCTTTGATTGTCATATGTTCTTCACCACCTCTTCCTCGAAGTCCTTCTCAATCTGTTCCTCTACCGGTTTGATGTGCGACTTTCCCGGCCAAAAGGCGCCATTTCGAAGTGTGTGTCCGTTCTCTAACAGGTGCGGCAGTCCTGGCTTCTTGGAGTAGATCACGCCGGTTGCACCGACACGATCATTCTCCACCTTATACGTCCAGCTCTTTGCATATTCTCCCGTCCCGCCGAACGCTTTTTTGCTGGCCTGTCTGACCGCCTTCGCTCCCGCTTTGGTCACTTCCTTCACTGCTTCTTGGGTTCCCGCTGTGACCTCTCCGGCATACTCTTCCAGCGCTTTCGATATCGCACTTGCCAGCTGGTCATGTGGAGTTCCTCTTGCCATCGGTTCCGCCTTTCCTCTCTGCATACAGTTCCATGTAGTCGCCGGATTCGTATGTCCGGTAGACGGAGTAGGTTGCTCCGTGATACTCCACGACCGTCTCTCCCTGGTAGTCGCCCTGAAACACGTCAAAGCGGAACTCCGGATTTAATCCGTTCCGCCCTGCTTCAAAGAACTCCCGCCGTGAGATTGACAGCACCCGCGCATAGACTTCCCTGCGCTCCGGCTCGCCTTCGATCCACCGTCCATATTCGTCCTGTGTCCTTACTCCCTTGTACAGAGTGATCACATCGTCCTTCATCGCATCTTCTCCGAGAATAGCCTGTTGTTGAGAATATACCGGAGCTGCTTTGGCATGCCCTCGCCGCTGTCTCGCTTTCTCCACAGCCACCCTGCATACATTACCACCAACTGTGCATCCTCCAGATCGGTTATGTCCAGCGTAACACCTTCCGTCCCGATCATCTCCTTTGCGGAATTGATGTACTGTGTCAGACGTGTGTCATATGCGGTTGTGTTGATTTTTAAATCAACTTTGAGCATTGTCAAAAGCTGCTCCATCGTATATCTCCTTTACTTATTCCGTTACAGTTACGGTGCAAGCCGCATCATACTCTCCGCTTGTTGCGGTGATGATCGCGGATCCTGCTGCCACGCCTGTCACCTTTCCGTTATCGTCTACGGTCGCCGCAGTGGTATCAGAGGATGCCCATGTGATCGCTCCGTCTACCGGGAAAGTCTTTGCTTTAAGCTGTACATTTCCACCTGCTGCGATGGATGCTGTGCTCTTGCTGATCTGTACGCCCTGCACGCTGTTTGCAGTGTCTCCGGCAAAGCTCATATCTGCGCTCGGAGTCGCACCGTTCACGCCGATGGCGATGAATGCCTCTGCGATAGTAGGTTTGCCATCATAACGTGCCGTGCCCTTGAATACGGTCTGATCTGCCAGGAAGCGATAGTGCTCGCTCTGCGCAAACTTCTGGCCGCCTCTCTCTGCCAGCAGGTACAGGTCGAAGAATCCGCCGATAATTACATAGTTTGGGACGAAGTTCAGAACTTCGACGATACCGTCAATCACCGGCATACGACCATTGACTCCTGCCACGATTGCACCGGACGCGTCAATGCTCATAGACTGTGCCACCATCCAATTGTATGTCAGCTCATTCATGACCCATACCTTTTCGCCGCGTCCATAATTGCTTCTCTTTGCAGCCGCGGAGTTGATCATAAAAGCCTTGTACAGATCAATTCCGGTCACGCTATTAGCGATTGTCTTGATGTTGGTCGTGTGCAAGTCAACCCACGGACGAGCGGTCGCCGGATAGCCTGCCGGCTCGGAAGTCTGTGCCAGACGGGTCATTACACCCAGCGGCATGTGGTTGCCGGTACCGAACAGGATCGCCTTGTCCAACGCCAAACCGATGGACTGTCCCAGTGCGGTCATCAGTTCTGCAGCCAGATCAACATCAGAGTCCTCCAGAACTGCGTTGCAAATTGCAAAAAAGCCGCCGACCTTGTTGCATCCAACTTCCACATCAGCAAAACCAAGATCCAGCTCATTCAGGTTTGCGCAGCACTCCGTCCATACTGCCTCCGGAACGGTGCCCTGGATCACCATACGGCCATCACCAGACAGCGGTCTCACATAGACATGGCGGTACAACTTGGCGTAGTTCTCCACATTTTCGCGCAGGATCCCCAGGAATACTTCCGGGATAGTCAAACCCACATTGGTCAGTGCTCTTTTCTCTTTCATTGCGGTGCGTACTTCTTCCAGGTAGTTCTTAACATCCTCGCGCGCGAAGAATGCGTCGCGCTCCTGCTGGGACTTGCCAAACATTGTTGCTCTCTTGCTCATTGCTTTGATCTCCTCTCTCTTCTCTTCCACCGGTACAACAGGTGCCGATGTCTGTGTGTCCTGTGCCGCCTCTTCGTCAGCCAGCGACTGCTCCAGCTCTCTGACTTCCGCTTCGAGCTTTTCTTTTTCCTCTTCGTGCTCTTTCTTCTCGGCCTCGAACTTCTCGATCTCACCGTCTACCGCGTCACGCTCTTCCTGTGTCGTGGTTTCTTCGATGGATTTTTCCAGTTCCGCCTCTCTCTTCTCAAACTCCGCATCCTTCTCACGCAGAGCTTCCAGAGCCTTCTGTGCGTCGTTGAGCTTCTTTCGAAGCATGATTGCTTTGAGTGCCATCTCTTACTCTCCTTTCAGTCTCTTCAACATCTTTTGCTTCCACGCCTGTGCCTCACGTTTCTGGATCTCCTCCCGTTCGGTGCAACGCGCGGTTATGCTTGTTTCCTCGTAAGCAGGAAACGTGCAGCAACTCACCTCGTACAGATCCACCTCTTTGATGGTCCAATGGATGCTCCCGTCCTCCCGGATATCGGTATCCTCAGAACGGATGTCGAAGCCAAACGAACACTGATCCACATCGCCACGTTTCACCCGCTCGTAGAGGTTCATCGCATCCGCATCTTTCGGATTGATACGGATGGATCCCCACAGTCCGCGGTTATCCTCGCGCAACTCTAAAGTGCCCGCCTTGCTTCTTCCAAGCACCAACGTCGTGTCGTGGTTGGTGAGTGCTCTCACATCGTTTGACAGCGTTTTTGTAAACGCCCCCGGTGCAATGCTTTCCGTCAGCCCCGGTGCAATTTCATATATGCTGTTAAATACAGCAAAGTGCCCCTCGATCCTGGGTTCATCGCCGTCTTCTCTTGTCGAAAAATCTGTTGCTATCGTGCGCATCCTGCGCTGTTTGTCTCCCATCTCATTCTCCTTCCTGGATCAGCTTGCTTTGCTGTCCGATCATATCTGCCGGTATAAAGTTCTCCAAGATCCGGAGATCATCCAGTCCTTCCCTCGGAGGCATTCCCATGATGTCCCTCACTTCGTTTCCTGTGACGATGCCCTTGTCACTCAATCCGCCATATACTGCGTATAGACTGTTGAGATCGAAGTCCATCAGACTCCGGACGTTAAACCGCAGATACATCTTCGGCGACAGGATCAGCTTCTTGCTCATTTCCTGTGCGATCGAGACCGCCAGCGGTCGGATCGTGTTCTGTACGAAACTGTTCCACGCTGCTCGGTCATATCCACCGACACCCAAAAGGAAAGCCGGAACACCCAACACTGCAGCGACTGTCCTCTTGTCGATCTCCACGGAATCGCTGATCGCAAGATCCGCCAGTGTGAGCGGTTTGACTTGCTCCACACTAAACTGATCCGCCGGAATGATCCACGGCTGCCCCGGCGTTTCCGGTTTGATGTATGAGTCAATCAGCTTTTGCCTTCCTGCAGGGCTGGAAAACTCTTCCGTTAGAGCATCCACCTTGACGATGATGCTCGGTTTGTATTCTGAACCCATAAAGGCCTTCTTGGTTGCGGCTGCCTGTTTCAAATTGTTGGCCACATCCAGCAGTGAGACCGTCACTCCCGCACCTTTCCACAGGTAATACTTGTCCGGATTATAGACAAAGTGGAGCAGGTTTCCCGGTTTCTTCGCCACTCCGTCAATCCACACCTGATAGTCCCGATAGGATCCACCCACCGGAAGCAATTGCACGCGGCTTGCCGCGATCGGCTCCAGGCTCTCCAGGTATCCGAGGTGCGTATGTGGTACAACGATCGCATTTCCCCGTCCGTACAACAGCATCGTCATCACGATCGACTGCATCCACATGGATCTTGTCATCGTTGGCATCGGATCAATGTCGATCACTCGCGACAGCTCATTGACGACCCGGACGTCTCCCCTCTCCGTATTTGCCATCAGATGGATGGTCATGGATCCGATCAGCTCTGCAATTCTGCGGCACGCTGTCAGGATCTCCGGGTTCCGGTCGAGAGATGTATATCCGGGCACGCAGATATCACCGTCAGAAACCACGAAGGCAACCTGACCGGTGCAACGCTTTTCTGTCTTCTTTTTGGTCCTACTCATCTCCCCACCATTCTTTTCCTTTCTTCTCCTTTTCTTCCCTTGCGACCATCTGGATCGTCGCAAACACCGACGCATCAAACAGGTCGATGCGCATCTCCGGCGATACTTTCTCGTATTGCACCGCGTCGTCCGTCTTCTCGACTGCTGCCACGTTCTGCACGCAATACTCATAGGCATTCGAGTGCAGATAGTAGAGCGTCCCGTTCTTGGCCGCGGTCTCTATATGCCTAAAACCTTGTGATTTTAAATAAAAATACTGCGGTTGATCGATCACGTTGAACCCGGCCTTTTTCATCGCCGGGAAATATTCCTCGCCGGCGAACTTCCGGTCGTGTCCGACTGCCTTGATCCGGAATCCCATCTTCCGCATTTTGACGAACCAATTGACGATATCCCCGATGTTGACGGTCGGGCTGTTGCACATCGTCAGCCACCCGTCTTCCTCCCATCCGAACAGTGGGATATTGTCTTCGTCCGACTTCTTGGCCGCCTGTGCGATCGGTGTGAAGCCGTGCGTGATGATGATGTCCACATCTTCGTACTTTCCCACCAGTGCTGCTGCCGTGAGGTCGTACACTCTCGACAGATCGGCGCCGCCGAACCAGTCGATTTTCAATTTGGTCAGCTCTTCCAACGTCCAGTTATACTTCCGATCGGATGCCCGGAACTCTTCGATATCGAACCAGGCTTTGAGCGCTGTCGTGTAGATATTCAGCGACCGGGAGAGGAAGTCCTTGCGCTGCTGCGGATCGTTCTGTGCCTGCAGTGCCTCGTTCAAGATGTCCTTTGGCCGGATCGTCACTCCGTAGTTTGGATTTGCTTTCCGGTGCTGGATCGGATTTGTAAAATCGCAGTTTCCTTTATCGTCCACATCTGCTCGGGCGATAAAAGCAAACAGCTCATCGTCTTTGACCGTTCCTGCTGCCACCTTTGCCGCATATTCCATCCGGCGATAGCCGAAGCTGTTGGCGTTATCTCCGGCGGTTGTGATGCCAATCATCAGCTTGTTGGTATAGCCTTTCATTGCTTCTTTAAAGCGGTTATACTGTGACGGTTTTTTATAAGCTGCCATCTCATCGGCGATTGCAAAGTTACAGCCGAATGAATCCTGCGCATCCGGATTGCTTGCCATGATCTGGATGTCGATCGATCCATCCGGTACACCGTTAGCCTCGAACGTGTACTGGATCGAGTGCTCCATTGCGTTATCTTTGACCGAAAACTCGTCCCGTATGCCCTTGTAGGTCAGAGAGAAGTCAATGAATTTAAACGACTCCATCGATTGCCTCAGGGCCGCTGCCACCACGTACACCGTGGACCCGCTATGTCTCTGCAGGATTGATACCGCAAATGCCATCGCAGCCACGAACGAGGTCTTGCCGTTCTTACGGCCAAGCATGATCATCGCCTCTTTGAACCTGCGCTCCTGTGTGCCCTTGATATAAAATCCGAGTAGATTGCACACAATGAATACCTGCCACGGTTCCAGCCTTAACGGCTTTCCCAGGAGCGGAGTTCCATCCAGCTTCTCACCTTTTCGGTGAACGAACATCCCCTCCATCAACGTGATACACGCATCCGGATCTTTGGATCTGTACTCCAGGTCGTCACGTTTCAGATCCGCCAGGAATCTCTTGCAGGCGTTGACAATATCATCCCCGGCGATCACGATATCGTCGCCGGTGAGCACGATATCCGTTCCTTTGATCACAAGGTCCGTTCCCTGGATCACGATGTCCGTTGCATTGCCCAGGACTTCCGCCCCGTAGATCACGTCCTCCGCGTATTTGATTGCTATCTGCTTGTAGTGTCGTGCGATCATATCCCCAGTCCTTCGAGCACATCAGCGAAGGACTTCTTGCTTGACACTTTCAGATCCAGGGCTTTTTCGTTCAGCTTTTTCAAGCCTGCCGGAGTCAAGCCAAGCTCCCGCCAATATACAAGCGCATCACGATTCAGATCGTTCGCCAGTCGTAGCGCCGGATTCTGGACGTAGTTCGATGCTCCGTTCTTGTTCGTGTGCGATATGATCGGATTGCCTCCGGTCTTCTTGTACACGTCCATCGCTTCGTCCCTGCGTTCCAGGATCTCCGCTAGTGTGTCGATCATCTGGTCGAAGCTCGGACGATACGTCCCGATCTCCACGCATGATGCTTTGATTTTCGATTTCCATCTCTTCTTTGTCATCGCCCAGTTCCTCGATGATCTTCCGTTCCCGATCAGACAGCTGCCAAACTCTTGCTGCTGCCTTCTCTGCTGCTGCCTTCTCTGCTGCTGCCTTCTCTGCTGCTGCCTTCTCTGACAGCAGGAAACCACCGCCGAAGATGGCCTGTCCTTCCTCTTTCTGGCTATCCAGCTCTCGGATAAAATGCGCGTCCGACTTTCTCACCCTGAACTCTGTGTCGTGCTTGCTCATATATCCAAGCATTGCCGCCGTGATCACTTCCTTCGGGTACGTATACTTTGGCATCGACTTATCCGGAAGCGAATCGTCGCTTGCCTTCTCGACCTTCCTGGTCAGATCCGGAGCTGTCCGCATCAGTATGTCCTCCGGTTCCATATTGGTCAGGAAGGACGTGCAAACCTTTGCACCGTTCGCATAGGTTATGCTTGCGTGTGCTCCGATCAGTGTGCAGATCTTCCTGCCGACTGCTCCACTGATCCCCGTCAGACCGCTGCAGAAGAGGAAAAACCGGATGCCCTTGTCACAGTAGTATTCCGTGATCTTTGTGATGATCGAGAAGGGCGGATTGTCCACCACAATGCTCTCCGGCTTGTAGGCGTATCTTTCAAAGTCTCCGCCCGGATAGAACGGCCGCACGAAGTTCTCACGCTTCACGCCGTATTCCTGCTCTACCCACTCGACTACGGCTGCATATACCAGGTCTGGAGTGTAACAGTCGTCCGTGGTTTTCTTGGTTTCAAACTTCTCAACGAACTGCTGGTACTCTTCCGACTGCTCGTCTGCATTGTCCTGCAGCCGGTTCTCGCTGTTGAACCATTCCTGTGCTTTCTGTTCTTCCGTGACCTTCGCTCCTGCGATCGCCAGCCCGCCCGGATCGAATGAAAACAGGGACATGTCCAGCTCCTTGATCTCCAGCATCTCCGCACCGATCATAGCCGTGTCCCACTCCGCAAGCTCTCCGACTTTGTTATCTGCCAGCCGGAACGCCTTGATCTGCTCTTCCGTCAGATCGTCAGCGATCACGCATGGGACTGTCTGCAGTCCCAGCTTTTGCGCTGCCTTGTATCTTGTGTGGCCGCATACGATCTCACCATCCTGCTTGATGACCATCGGCACCTTGAAACCAAACTCCCGGATGCTGTTGGCCACATAGTCCACGGCCTTGTCGTTTTTCCTCGGGTTTCTGCCGTATGGATGCAGTTCAGCTATGCTTTTCTCGTGGATCTCCATCGGTTTTACCCCTTTTCTGAAATTTCCCCCGTGTGTAAAAGAACC
>Ga0326511_10003061_pt1 | contig 13487 bp, 30 predicted proteins | sample 0_2496_0518_D_FD_203701 | JGI IMG/M metagenome (GOLD analysis project Ga0326511, IMG submission 203701) | Bovine rumen microbial communities from UC Davis, California, United States - 0_2496_0518 | ecosystem: Host-associated > Mammals > Digestive system > Stomach > Rumen | place: USA... | reverse complement strand
ACAAGGCAACGTGAGTGTGTTTGGACTTAAAGAGTATCAGACCGAGAGCATATCGAATAACCTTGTGATTACATTCGATGCACTTGAAGAAGTGACCACAGTTTCAATATCAATTCAGTAAAGGAGAATAAGATTATGAAATACTACATTATGACTATTGAACAGTACACAGCACAGGGTGCAGAAACAAAGACCGAGCAGGCAAAGGTTGAGAAGAAGAACACCTATGACAGCGCACTTTCGTACTTTTATGGAACACTGAAAACCGTTGCAGATTCAGCCGCACACAACTATCTTGATATCAAGATTGTTCAGTCTGATGGCGGTATCATCAAAAAAGATGTATATGGCGCATATGTTGATGAAGAATGACCGACAAAGCCAAAATCCTACTATGGCTTATCGTATCGTTCATAGTATGGGTAGCATCAATCGTATATTCAAGTAGGTATCCGTTATGACTTGTGAAGATTGCATACATCTACAACCGAATACAGAATACTGCAACGAGTACGATATCGAGGTTGATGTTAAGCCGTATCGGATATGTGCCGCTATGGAAGTGAAAGAAGAAAGCGACACTCCGAAAGAGGACAGTTGGGAGAGCGTGAGCAAATGACACTTGAATTAATAGGCTCAATCATATTTCTTTTATTGCTTATGGCATTTGGCTTAATATCCTTGATTGTGCTATGGGTGGCAAAATGAATACTATCGATAAAATCCTGCTTGGACTTGTTGGATTTCTTACAGGATTTACAATTACAATGATCATCATATTCTGCATCTATCAAGTTACTCCAGATACCTTGATTGAATGTGTTTTTGCCTGCTGTGCATCAGAGGCAGTAATCACTTTCGCCATATGGCGAATAAAGAAGAAATGTGGTATAACTAAAAGCAAAGGAGATAAGAAAAATGAAGAATAGAATTGCAGATAAGTTGACAAGCAGAAAATTCTGGATTTGCGTTGCCGCATTTCTTGGATCTGTTGCTACATCTATATCTGGTATTGTAACTGATAATAAGTATGTAACTACAATTGGTGTTGTTGCAGGCATTTTATCAGCCGCCATATATAGTTTTTGTGAAGCATGGGTAGATAGCAAGGCTGTGGAGAATAAAGATGGTGAGTGATGCATACATTCCTGTATTAAATACAGTAATATCATCTGCCATATCCTTGATAGTGGCTTTTGGCACTTGGCATGTATCTATGAAAAAGGATCGTGAGAAGCAGACAGAAGAAGTGAAAGATATGCTTAATACTCATCGTGAAGAGTATTTATCTGGTATCCACAATGTGCAGGATGATATATTACAGGTACAATCAACTGTACAGAGCCAAGTGGGTGTGATTGAAGTTAAGATCGAGAATCTATCAAAAAGCGTTGATAAGCATAACAGTGTATTGGAGCGAACTTTCCGCATTGAAGAACAGGTAAGATCATTGGATCACAGGCTTGATAATCTGGAGGATAAATAATTGGGATATTCAGCATCACAGGCAAAAGCGTTTATTGATCATATCGCTCCAATTATCAAAGCGGAGGCAGACAGAAGAGGTTATGCCATATGCTCCACAGTAATTGCACAGGCAATCATTGAAGGAGCGGCAGGCACATCGGGCCTTGCAAAAAATTTCCACAATCACTTCGGGATGAAATGCGGCTCTTCTTATAAGGGCAAATCGGTAAACATGAAAACCAAAGAGGAATATGATGGTAATCTTGTTACGATCAAGGATAATTTCCGAGCATATGATTCCGATGAAGAAGGCATTTGCGGCAAGGGCGGCTATTATGATTTTATCTCCACCAAGAGATATGCCAATCTCAAGAATGCGGCTAATTACAAACAGTATGCCGAGTATTTGAAGGCCGATGGATGGGCAACTTCATCCTCATATGTCAATACACTTTGCTCCACAGTAAAAAAATATAATCTGTATGTTTGGGATGATGATGTACGCAAAGAGTATTATCCGCAGTACACAGGCAACAGTGATTCAATTGTGGAGGCTCTGGATAGTTTGGGCATAGATTCATCCAGAGAAAACAGAAAGAATATATACATCCGCAATTTCATGGATGATTACAGATACAGCGCAAAACAGAATACAGCAATGATAATCCTGCTTAAGCAGGGAATACTCATAAAACCATAGGAGGAAACATGGATCATATACCTTTTGTTGTGCATGAGGCTGATATGACAAGAATGGAGCGCACAAATAGAAGAGTGTGGATATTATGCATCATTCTTGTGGTATTGTTATTTGGCACTAATGCAGGATGGCTGTATTATGAAAGCCAATTTGAGATAGTTGAAACATCATCACAGGAAGTACAGCAGGAAATCGATACAGGTGAAGGCGATGCAACTGTGATAGGCATAGGAGATATAAATCATGGCGAGAGTGAGGCAAACAGTACGGACAACAACAACGAGGAGTAGGCAGAGGCAAGTTGGTGGCAATTCTGGTTATCATACCTGCCCTTCATGTGGTGGTACAGGCAGAAAGCGGAATGTTGGCAAAGGCGCAAAAATGAAATGAGAGATTACACAAATAGTGAAGTTGAAGTGCTTATTGATGAATTGATACATTCCGAGCGTGATCGTGCGCTGATGAAAAGAAGGCTTATTGATGGCCTTACTCAAGAGCAATTGGCAGAGGAATTTGATTTATCTGTGCGACAAGTACAGAGATTGATATACAAATTACAGGAGAAAATCCTGCTTTCATAAAACCTCATACCTCATATTTCAAAAAAGGAATGGCCTGCATAATAATGCAGGCTGTTTCTTTTTGTCGCAAAAATGGCATGTTTATGACATTCTGAATCTTTCTTAAATTTCATATCATAATCTTATCAATCAGAGGAGGTTGCGATATGTATAATCCTTATCCACAATATAATCCATATTTTCAGCAAATGCAGGCAATGCAAGCATCTGCGCCTGCTCCTACACTTCCACAGCAACAGATTATACAGGTGAATGGCAAAGCAAGTGTTGATACCATAAGCCTTGCGCCTAATTCAAGCATTCTGGTGATGGATACATCTGCGCCTATTGTGTGGATGTGTGTATCAGATGGAGTGGGGAAGGTAACTGCAACACCATATGATATTGTGGTGCATAAAGAAGAGCCTCCTGTTGATGTAAAGAGCATAGAGCAAAGGATCGCTGTGATCGAAAGCACAATATCGGAAATGGAGGAGAAGATAAATGCCAAATCCAATGTTAGCAGGGTTAAATCAAAATCGGCTCTTGCAGACGATTCAGCAGATTAAAAGCATGGGAAATCCACAGATGATGCTCCAACAGATGCCACAGTATAAGCAGGTGATGGATTATGTGGATCAGAATGGTGGAGATGCCAAATCTGCATTTTATGCGAAAGCAAAAGAGATGGGAATTGATCCCGATCAAATAATACAAGCAATGCGCAATGCTTAATACAAACAGTGTTTCATATGAAACACAGAAAGGAGATTTGCCATGAATGAAGGTACAGGAATCACACCTGTAATGCCCATTGGCGGCAATTACGGAATGGATGGCTTTGGTGGTGGAGGATTCTGGATATTCGCTCTTCTTATCCTTGCGATGATGGGCGGCAATGGCTTTGGATGGGGCAATAATGGCTTTGCCAATGCCATCGGTTATGAGAATCTTGCAACTTCCAATGAAGTACAGCGTGGATTTGATGCGCAGAACAGCCTTGCTAATGAAAGAGAGATTCTTTCTGCAGTAAACGCAGGTACAGCACAGGCAGTTGCGGCAACAAATCAGACCTTCCATGATACTCTTGGCATCATCCAGAACAGGTATGATGAACTCGCAAGAGATATCAGTGGACTTGCGGTAGGACAGGCACAGGCACTTGCAAATCAGAATGCATGTTGCTGTGAAACAAAGCAGTTGATCATGCAGAGCAACTATGATGGCGCAATGCGTGATGCCGCAACTAATGCTAACTTCACTGCACAGATTCAGAGTGTGAAGGATATGATCGCACAGGATAAGATCGAATCTCTGCAGGCACAGGTATCGCAGTTACAGTTAGCGCAGGCAACAGCAGGAATGCTGAAATTCCCTAACACATGGACTTATGGCGCAGGATATTTTCCTCCCATTGGCTGTGCATGTGGATGTAATGTGTAATCCGAGCATATTGAGTATGCCTTTACAATAAGCAGACAGAGGCATATTGCCTCTGTTTTGCTTTAATCGATAAAATATACCATTGAACATTAAAAGGCCCATTTAGGGGCAAATAATGAAAGGAGAGAACTATGTTAGAAGCATATAGCACAAATATAGATGTTGCGGCAAATACTGCCATACCATTTCAGAATGTATCACTCCAGAAGGGATGCACAGCAGAATTATCTGGTACAGGCACAATCAAACTGAATAAATGTGGTGTGTATATGGTGGAATGTGATGCATCCACATCTGCAAGCACTACAATTCAGTTATACAAGGATGGCATTGCACAGCCGCAGGCACAGAGTACAGGTACGGCACTTTCATTTGTAACGCTTGTACAGGTGCTTGAGAATAATTCATGTTGCCCTTGCGCATCACCTGTATCACTGCAGATCATAAATGAAACAGCCACAACATTTACCGATGTAAATGTATGTGTAACAAAACTGATATGAAAAGCATAGGAAGCGGTGACAATGGGGAATTAACATTCCTTGATATAATCTCCATCATAAGTTTCTGTGTGGGATTGCAGAATCTTGATTTGAACATTACAGAGCAGGATATAACTAATCAAACACAGGAACTTGATGCGAGATTAAGGGATGTTGTGGATGATATCCATAACCATTTGTCTGTACAGGATACAAAATTGAATGTGATACTTAACAGATTGGAGGCGATGAGCAATGACCAGAATTAAAGATTTGGCAGATCAGATCAAAGATGAATTATGTTCAGCCAAGGATTATGCCGAGGAATATCTTACATTCAAGGCCAAGGATGAAGGCACATGGGCAACAAGATATAAAGAAATGGCGCAGGAAGAGTTAAAGCATGCAGGATATATCCATGAGCGTGTGGTGGCAGAGATCGAGGAATTGAGAAAAATCTATACTCCGCCACAGGATATGATGGATAAGTGGGATGCAGATCATAAAAAATACATAGAAAAGGCGGCATGGATAAAACAGATGCTTGCAATGTGAGGTGATATGTATGGATATTACAGAGATCACAGATGAAATTGCTAAATTAGAGCAATCAGAAACTAATTGGACTAATATCCAGAAGTTATCATGGCTATATACAGTATATGATCACATGGCAGGTGATAGCGCACATGAGATCAGATATACGCAGGATGCAATGCCAAGATTCGCAGGAGAATTTGGTGAGGCTGTAAGTGGAAAAGATATTGGCGGCCTTATGAATATTTTATCAGAGCATATGAGTGTGATTAAGGTATTGCATCCAAAAGAGTATCAAGCAGTGCTTAACCGCATCGCAGAAATCCCTTGAAATATAGGGATTTCTTTTTTTTTGTAAAAATATATCAAAAAATGTTTAACATACTCCTATAGGAGTGCTATATTTGTATCAGAAGCAAATAACAACACCCACACAGGAGGTACAACATGAACGAGATTAAGAAAGCATTTGAAACATTCAAGAAGGAACTTGCAAAGGAAGTTGGCCTTAAAGGCGGCTTTACGATGAGCAAAAGACAGATCGAGTTAAGAACAGCAACTTATCTGGTAAACACCATAATGAGTTATGATGATGAAGTTAAGAGGTTGGAAGAATTCGATATAAGAGTGCAGGGATATGATACATGGACAGATTCAGAAAAAGCAAAGCATCATGAAGATTCAATTAAACAGATTGAGCATTATGAGGCACAGAAGGCAAGATTTGGAAGCAAAGCAAATGAATTGATCGAAACAGTAAAGATGATCAAATCCAGTAAGGCATTTGCAAAACTTGAAGAAGCAATTGGAAAGATCACGCTTACAACAGAAACCAAAGAAAATTTTTACAATTATATCAGATTCAACTATTAAAGCAGATAGGAGGCAAATATGAAGATTCACGATAACACAGGAATGAAATTAACAGGTGCTTTGGATTGGGCATTAAGAGATTTGATGGAGAGATATCACATCTCCAGAGCAAATGCAAGGAAACTTCTTGCAGAGGCAATTCCAAAAAATTGTGTGTGGGATGAAATCATAAACATGTGTGATTGGCAATTAGGAAAGGAGCAGAGTAATGATCAAGTATGAGGATGATTGTGTGGGATGCCCACAGGGATGCATACATTGTGGTAGAAAGCATACAAGGCATTTTTACTGTGATGAATGTGGTGGGGAGTTTACTCCAGAAGAGTTATATGATATGGATGGTGAGATGTTATGCCAAGAATGCCTGCAGTTAAGGTTTGATACAGTGGCACAGCATCCAAGCAAATGGGAGAAGGATTGATATGTGGATAGTATTTGATGGCAATGAGGATGTTATTGCAAGGTTAGATGATCTGTATGAAGCAGAGATGTTGGCAGAGGCAACAGGTGGCAGGATCGAAATGATGATGTAGAATGTTACATTTTAGGCCGAATATAAATTTCTTCTATATACTATTTATTTTTTCAAACACTTTTTTATATAAAGGGAAAATGTAACATTAATACATAAAAAATATATATAAATATAAAAAAGTATAGAAAAATAGTTGAAATTATATGATTGATGGTATAAGATATTCTATGGAAAGGAGGTATATCAAAATGACATTGCAGGAAAGGATGGTAGAATACAGAGCCAAAGAGCGCATCAGCCAGACCGAACTTGCAGACAGGTGCGGAGTATCATATCAGACAATCAACAGTGTTGAGAATGGTACGCAAGAGCCGAGCAAGGTTACACAGGCAAAGATCGAGTTGATTATTGGTAAGGAGGAATAAAATGAGGTTAAGTGTTAGCAGGATCAAGGCTTTCAAATCATGCCGCAGGCTTTATGAATTAAAGTATATCGAGAATTTACAGCCTGCACAGAAACCAGAAGCACTTGAGGTTGGAAGCAATTATCACAAATTGCTTGAGGAATTGAATACCACACATCACATATGGGATTATGTGGAGTATTCAAAAGAGATGGCAATGGCACAGGCATACTACAGATACATATATCCAAAGTTTCATGTATCAGAGGCAGAGAAGTGGCTTGAGTATGATCTGGATAATGGTGATAAGTTGGTAGGCATTGTTGATGGTATCGCTGATGATGGGCACATTGTAGAGCATAAGACCTGTGGAAGCGATATTACAGAGCAGTATGAATACAATCTTCTGTGGGATGAGCAGATATTGGCCTACATGCTTATGACAGGCAAGCGCAAGGTGTGGTACACAGTATGCAGAAAGCCTACAATCAGACAGAAGCAGAATGAATCGGATGAGGAATTTTACCACAGGATGATTGAATGGTATGCAGAAGATACTGATTCCAAGATAAGGCTTCTGGAGATCGAGCGCACAGATGAAGAGGTTGAGGAATTCAAAAGGAATCTTGAAAGCATTGCGCTTGAGATGAACATCACAAAGAATCAGAAGGCCAATTCAAATGTGATTACTGATCCATATTACAGGAATACATGCCATTGCAATATGTACGGCAGAAGATGTGAGTATTCAAGTATATGCATGCATTATGATCCAGAGCAGGAATATGTGGAGTTTGTGAAGGGAGAGGAATATGAACATAATAAAGATTGATGAGGCTAAAAGCCAAAATCTGCCATACACTGCATTGCTTTACTGCAAAACAGGTGGCGGCAAATCAACAGCAATCGGATTGATTGCAGAAGCATCAGAAGGCAATACATTGGTGCTTGATATCGATCGTACAATTACCAGAACGCTTGCCAAGGGTGAGATCGTTAAGGATACAAGCAAGGTGCTTGTGCAGGAGATCGATAATATCCATACATTCAAGGCATGGACAGATGCGCTTGTTGAGATCACTCCACAATTCTTGGCAGAGAATAACATCAAAACTGTGGCAGTTGATAATGTATCAGAGTTGGAGAGATGCATCTTATCTGATCTTGGATCACAGGGCAAGAATAAGGGTGTGCCTGCTATGGCTGATTATCAGTACATGCAGTTTAAGTTGGTAAATTCCCTGCGATATATGAAATCATGGGGAGTGAATGTAATCTGGACAGCATGGGAGGATGTTGTGGCATTTACGCATCCAGATGGTACGCAATACAGCCGCATTGTGCCGAAGATATCTACAAAGATTGTGGATAATATCTGTGGCCTGTGTGATATAGTAGGATGGATCGGCATCAATAAGGATGGTGAGCATGCGATACTTCTGGAAGCAACACAGAACATTCATGCGAAGAATCAAGTTGATGATCGCAAGAGTTGCAAGGTTGAAGAGTTTATTACAAGCAAGGAGGATAAATAATTATGGCTTGGCAGTATCAGAGAGAAGAAAATAGCAATTTCACAACTAACATTCCCGAAGGGAAGCACAGAATCCGCATTAAGAGTGCGGAGAAGGCTGTGAGCAAGAGTGGCAATGATATGCTTGCACTGCAGTTTGATGTATCTGGATACAATACATCTCTGTATCACTACATTGTATTCCTGCAGGATAAGCCAGAAATCACTAACAGGAATCTTACACAGTTTTTTGATTCCTTTAAGGATATTCCCGATGGAGAATTCGATACATCCAAGTGGATCGGCAAAGTTGGTGCTTGCACTGTGAAGCATGAGGAGTACAATGATAATATCAATGCAAAGGTGGATAAATTCATTCCTGCAGATAAGCAGGGTGATCTGCCGCCTTGGCAGGAGATGGCATCAAATAATGCCTCTGCAGAATTAACTGATGCACAGATTAATGAAACATTACCATTTCTATGATTAATAATAAAAGGCTTGGCACTGCATTTGAGCAGGAAATATGTAATATATTGGCGCATAAGGGATATTGGGTGCATTTTATTGTGCCCGATATCCGAGGCGCACAGCCTTTTGATATCATCGCAGTAAAGGATGGAAAGGCAATTGCGATTGATTGCAAAACCTGTGTGGCAGGATCATTTAATATCTGCAGGCTTGAGGATAACCAGATAATGGCTTTTGAAAAATGGATATCCTGTGGAAACAATGAGCCAATCATCATGGTTAAGCATAAAGATAAGATATACCAAATATCATATCTGGAGATCAAAGAAAAGAAAAGCATTAAATTATCAGATGAGTATTTGATACAGGAGGAATGATGAAATACGAAAAATTGAATAGTGATGATAGCATGTTTCTATCTATGACAGTTGTTTTATCATCAGTGGCATTTGGGTTTATGTTGGCATGTGTTATGGATAAGCCTATAGAGAATCATTCGCTTTCAAAGAGAGTTGTTGAGCCGATACCTGTTGAGAAAGAGGCTGTGGAAGTTGAGTATTATGAGGAATTGATTACAGAGCCTATCAAAATTGCAGATGATCAGAAGATTCTGGTGAATGCCTTGGATACATATAGTGAATATGAATTATCACTTATGGCAAAGGTGGTACATGCAGAAGCAGGAAATCAAGATGAGATCGGAAAGCGGCTTATTGCAGATGTTATCTTAAATAGATTAGATTCAGATGCATTTCCAGATACAGTTGAAGAAGTGGTGTGGCAGGAGAATCAATTTGCAATGCATGAATTGTATACTATTGATGATCTGAATGCGGTAAAGGATGAAATCCAGAACAGAACAGATAACCAAGTATTGTTTTTCAGAAAGAATCATTATCACAGCATTGGCAATCCTGCATATCAACATGGAGATCATTATTTCAGTACAATGTAAGGAGGTGTAAACATGGAGGAAAGAGAAAAACAGGAACTTATTGAAAGAACGCTTGCACTTGATACAGAACAGGCAAGAATAATAGCAGGAGCATTACCTGCAGATATATTGTGGGAAGCAATACATAACAGATTATCTGAATTGATGGATTTTCGCAATAAGTATGAAGAATTGTTGGAAGTTGTAAAGAAGATACCTTATTAAGTGAGGTGCAAGAATGAGTATGCAATATATAACTGCTCCAGAAGGCAAGGAATATAAGACAACATATATTGGCAGGCAGTATCATCTGGATGAGAAGATGAGGCTTGATCCAAGATTAAAGCGCAGGATTCCTAAAAGATGGCTAACAAATGGATGGGCAATGGAGGTTAGTAAGGATGGAGATCACTCTTGATTCAAAGATGCGCATCAAGAATCCAACACCTGCTGTGGAAAAGTGGTGCAGAGAATATCTGATCCTTGATAATCCCGATTATTATAAACTTGAACGCATGGGGAAATGGACAGGTAATGTATCCAAGACCATTCAATTATATGAGAGTGTAGGCAATGAGTTATGGCTTCCATTTGGATGTGCAGAAAAAATATGGAAACTATGTGTAAAGAATGTGGCATGGAATGTCCAGATATCGCCCATAAGGCCATTTTCATATCAAAGCCATATAAATCTATATCCTTATCAAGAAAAGGCCGTTAAAGAGGCTCTGCGCATTAAACATGGCATATTAGTGATGCCATGCGGAAGCGGCAAGACACAATGCGGCCTTGAAATCATTTCCAGAATAGGTGGCAGAGCCTTGTGGCTAACACATACAAAGGATTTGCTTAATCAATCAAAGAAAAGAGCCGAATCTGTGTTTGATAATGTGGGATGCGGTACGATCACAGAAGGCAAGGTGGATATCGGTGAAGGCATTACATTCGCAACAGTACAGACGATGGCAAGCATCGATATATCTGGTTACAGGGATTATTGGGATATCATCATTGTTGATGAATGCCAACACTGTGCAGGATCACCAACAAAGGTTACACAGTTTTACAAGGTAATGAGCAATCTATGCGCAAAGCATAAGATTGGCCTTACTGCTACACCAAAGAGATCAGATGGCCTTGAGATATCCATGTTTGCTCTGCTTGGCGGCATTATTCATGAGGTGAGCAGGGAAGATGTGGCGCACACTACATGCCCGATTAAGGTGGAACAGATCAACACAGATTGGTATCCTGCAGATGATGTATGCATGTATGATGGCACTATTGATTATCATAAAGTGATCGAAAGTATGATTGGCGATGAAGAGCGATTTAATAAAGTGATGGATGTAATTAATGCAATTCCAGATGCATCGCCAACAATTGTACTTGCAAACAGAGTTGCTTATTTGGAAGATATGAAAGCCAATTATGAGAAAACAGGAATCTGTTTATCTGGACAAGGCCAGAGCAAAAAGGCAAAGGAGGCAAGGAAGAAGGCTCTGGAAGATTTGGATAACTGCGAGATAGATTGCATATTTGCTACATATCAATTGGCAAAGGAAGGCTTGGATGTGCCAAATCTGCGATATGTGGTGCTTGCTACACCAGAAAAAGATGAAACAACAGTGATTCAGAGTGCAGGAAGAGTAGGCCGAAAGGCAGAAGGCAAGGATTATGGCACTGTGATTGATTTTGTGGATAATTTTGGCATGTACAAAGGATGGGCAAGCAAGCGCAGAACATATTACAAGAAGATTGGTGCAGAAATTTGTAAATAAATATATAAAAATGTTTGACATACTCCAAAAGAAGTGATATTATCATCATAGAAACAAATAACACATCACTTTTTTAGGAGGTATTGATATGACAAAACTTACACTTACAGGCAAAACATACGGAATCAAAGAGGCCATCAAGGTATTAGGTTTTAGATGGAATCCCGAAGCAAAGGCATGGAGCAAAACTTTTGACGATAAGGCAGAGGCAGAAGAGATCGCTTCCAGATGGACAGCAGAAGGTGTGTATGGCACTCTTACAGAAGTAAAGGCAGAGAAGCCGAAGTTATATCCTGTAAAGGAATCCTACATCTTCAATCTGGAATCCATGCATGATAAGTGCTATTGCCTTATATATGATATCGAGGAAGGCAAGATTCAGATGCCTTTTGAAGTGGCAGGCAAGACAATCAATGATGAATCTGATCTGTATGATCTCATTGAAGAGGCAGGATCACTTGCAAGCAAGGCATGGAGAGGTGTTACAGGCAAGGATTATGGCAGAATCAAGGAGATAGTTGCTTGGAGAGTGAATGCCAGATATACCAATTGCCTTGCAAGCGGAATGAGCGAAGCAGAGGCAGGCAGATGCTTTGAGGATATGTAAAAAGGGGCTGACCTAACGGCTATACGGGGAGAAAGTAAGGATAAGGATGAACGCTTATGATTTTAGAAATCTACTTGATAATTTAGAAACAGCAAGAATATACGCAGGAGCAGAATGTGGAAGACTATGCAATAACAATCAACATATAGATGCGTGTGTGTTTCAATCTATTAGAGATAGTATTGCACAGAATATACAGTTATTACAATCTTATGTGATTTGTAAGGCAGAAGGGAGCGAGGAGGAATGAACATGAATTATCAAGTAGGAAACAAGGTATTTGAAACCGAGAGTGAGGCAGAGGCAGGCGGATGCTTTGAGGATATGTAAGGAGGTGAGAATATGACCATTAAAGAGGCCGCAGAGATTCTTGGATTAAAGGTGCGCACGATTCGTGAATGGATAACCACAGGCAGGATATATGCGGTAAAGGTTGGATGCAGGTGGATGATTCCAGAAGAAGAAATATACAGCAAGGAGGTACAGGATCGTGCTAACAAAGGCAGAGAGCATTCCAGAAGAATTAAAGAAAGTATCGCAATGGGTATGTGTGGGGAAGAGTGATAAGATACCGAAGAATCCCTTTAATGGCAAGAATGCAAAGGCAAATGATCCCAAAACATGGGGAACATTTGAGCAGGCAGTGAAGGCTTGCGAGGCATTTGGATTTGATTATATAGGCTTTGAATTTGCGCCTCCATATTTTGGTGTTGATCTGGATCATTGCATGGATAACACTGATTTTGTGGATGAATTTGTGGAAACACTACAATCTTATGCCGAATTCTCCAGAAGTGGTGATGGCATTCATATCATCTGCAAAGGCAAATTACCCGAAGGCAATAGGCGCAAAGGCAATGTAGAGATGTATTCAGAAGGCAGGTATTTTATCTGTACAGGTAACATCTACAATGCCGAGTATACCAAAATCAAAGAATGTACCGAATCTGTAAAAATTCTGCACAGTAAATATCTGCCGAATTCTGTACCAAAGGCAGAAGTGCGCAAGCATGTTGTTATTGATATGGATGATGCAGAGATAATTGATAAGGCAAGAGCATGCAAAAGCGGAAGCCTCTTTTCTATGTTATATTCTGGACAGTGGGAAGGCCTATTCCCTTCTCAATCAGAGGCCGATCTGGCACTATGTAATCAATTGGCATTCTGGACAGGCAGAAATGAGGCGCAAATGGATCGCATCTTCCGAACATCTGGCCTGTTTCGTAAAAAATGGGATACA
>Ga0326511_10003060_pt1 | contig 13492 bp, 16 predicted proteins | sample 0_2496_0518_D_FD_203701 | JGI IMG/M metagenome (GOLD analysis project Ga0326511, IMG submission 203701) | Bovine rumen microbial communities from UC Davis, California, United States - 0_2496_0518 | ecosystem: Host-associated > Mammals > Digestive system > Stomach > Rumen | place: USA... | reverse complement strand
ACTATTGAAATTTTTCACAAAACATGTTATAATAAACAAGTAAACATTTTGACAGCTGAACCGCGGAAGCTGACTGTATTTTTTATCATCCGCGGAGAAATGAGGATTTAATTTATGAAAGCCTGGAAGATTATTGCAATTATCGCCGCCACGGCACTGGCAACCGCCGCCGCTGTTGTTCTCGTGCTGAACAGAAGCCGCCGCAGAAGTAAAATGCGCTTTGACAGCTCCGAATTTGATGATGATGACTTCATGAATGATGTCTGGGGTGTCGAAGACGTTGACGTGGAACTCCCCCCCGAAGAAGCTGCTGATTCCGCTGAAACTGTCCTCGAAGAAGCCGCAGATGCCGCCAAAAAAGTCGTTTCTGATGCCGCAGATGCCGCCGGAGAAGCCCTCGAAAAGGCCGCCGAAGCCATCGCGGAAGCCAGTGAAACTCCTGACAATGGCGATGCATCCGCTGATGATGATGCTGACACCGACAGCGATAATACTGATAATGCCGATCAATAAGTCTTTTTCCCCTGTCACTGACAGGGGATTTTTTATTTTGTAATTTATTTTCATGATAATGAAAAAAACACTTGACAAATCCTATCTTTTGTGCTATAATATAAGCATACTAAACAGATAGGAAATAAGAAATTTGATTTTTATATCTGCTTAACACTTGATACAAAACTTGAAAGGAGTTTTTCTCATGAGCAAGATTTATAAAAGATTCAGCGACTTAATCGGCGGTACTCCTTTGCTTGAACTCAGAAGCATCGAGGAAAATCACCAGCTCCAGGCAACAATTATCGGCAAACTGGAATATTTCAATCCGGCCGGCTCCGTAAAGGACAGAATCGCAAGAGCTATGATTGATGATGCCGAAGAAAAGGGACTGCTGAAAAAAGGAAGCGTCATCATCGAACCAACCAGCGGTAACACGGGCATTGGTTTGGCGGCTGTTTCCGCGGCAAGAGGCTATCGTCTTATCATCACCATGCCGGAGACCATGAGCGTTGAACGCCGTAACCTCATGAAGGCTTATGGTGCGGAACTCGTTCTCACAGAGGGTGCCAAGGGCATGAAAGGTGCCATTGCCAAAGCCGAAGAACTCGCCAAGGAAATTCCGAACAGCTTTATTCCGTCCCAGTTCTCCAACCCGGCCAACCCGGCCATTCACGAGAAAACCACGGGCGTGGAAATCTGGAATGATACCGATGGAAAAGTTGATATTTTCGTTGCCGGTGTCGGCACAGGCGGAACCATTACAGGTGTCGGAACCTATCTGAAATCCCAGAATCCGAATGTCAAGGTTGTTGCCGTTGAGCCGAAGGGTTCTCCCGTTCTGAGCGAGGGCAAATCGGGTCCCCACAAGATTCAGGGCATCGGTGCCGGATTCGTCCCCGAAACACTGAATACGAATATCTATGACGAGATTATCACCGTTGGCAATGAAGAAGCATTCGAGACCGGCAGAGCCATTGCAAGAAGTGAGGGCGTTCTGGTCGGCATTTCCTCCGGTGCGGCAGTATGGGCAGCCATTCAGCTTGCAAAACGGCCGGAAAACAAGGGTAAGACCATTGTAGCCCTGCTCCCGGACACTGGTGAAAGATACCTGTCCACTCCTATGTTTGAATAATTCCCAAAATAATACCTCACAGAAAACCCCCGGTTTCCGAACCGGGGGCTTTTCAGATTAATGCAGGCCGAAACTGATGGAGATGGCATTGTCCACACGGGTCATAGCCTCGGAATCGAGTGCGCCCATTCTGTCCTTGAGACGCTTCTTATCGAGCGTGCGGATTTGTTCAAGCAGGACGATGCTGTCTTTCTGAAGTCCGCAGGAAGAAGCTTCGAGAGAAATATGGGTCGGGAGTTTGGCCTTGTCTAAACGGCTGGTGATGGCCGCGGCGATGACTGTCGGGCTGTGCCGGTTTCCGACATCGTTCTGAACAATAAGTACCGGCCGGATACCGCCCTGTTCTGAACCGACAACCGGACTTAAATCTGCATAATAAATTTCGCCTCGTTTTACTGGCATCATGTGAAAACAGCTCCTTTTGGTCAGATAAATTTCTTGATTTTAGTATTGCATACAGACAGGGGATTTATACAGGCTTTCCGGATTTTTCTTTTTTATACTTTATGCGGAATTTTTCAGAGTGTGCAGGTCTTGACAAATCCGGAAAAATGTGCTATACTAAATCATAGTGATATGACTGGGGCGTAGCCAAGCGGTAAGGCAACGGACTTTGACTCCGTCAGTCGTGGGTTCAAATCCCGCCGTCCCAATAACAGGAATAACGGAAACACTCTTTTCAGAGGGTTTCCGTTTTCCGTATCATGTCTCAGCTTCGTCTTCGGGTCTGGGGTAAAGATAATCGAAATAGACATGAAGATGATGATAGATTTTTTTCCTGGCGCGGGAGAGGGTTCTGGAAACTGTCGATGCATCAAGATGCAGGTATGAGGCAATCTGATAGTTTTCCATCTGCTGATAGTAATACAGATAAATAAGCTGTCTCTGTCGTTCGGTGAGGTCATGCCGGATGACATCCGTCAGGGCTTTCTGAGCAGTTTCAAGCTGTTTCCGGTTGGTGGACGGCACGGCTGTGATGTCTTTCAGCAGGGAGTGCTGAAAGTCGGTAGTGTTGATAGGAATCCGTTTCAAGACATTCCACTCCTTTCAGGTGTTTTTGCATTTCGTTGATGGTGCGGAGCATTTCGGAGCATTCTGTTTTCAGCATATCGCGCCGGGCTTTGAGGTTTTCGCGCTCATCGGGTTTGATGGACTCATCCCGGAGCATCCTGTTGAGTTCATGAATGCGTTTCTGGAGCTGAGTACGGCAGAGCTGATAATCATGGATTAAATTCAGCATGGAGGTTCTCCTTTCATAGAAATTAAAATCAAAAGCAGAACAAATGTTCTTGATTTAATTTTACAATATATTTCAAGATTTGTCAAGAGGTGATTGAAAAAAATGGCGAAAAGCATAACAGCATTTCTTGAGAATTATGCAACATGCACAAATATCAGAGGGCATATGCCCGGCCATAAGGGGAAAGCTCTTCTTCCAGAGCTGTCTACGGCGTATGCATGGGATATTACAGAAATTTCCGGCGCGGATAGTTTATTTGAGGCGGACGGAGTTCTCCGGGAGGGAGAAATCCAGACGGCGATGGCGTATCAGAGTCCGGCGGTCTGCTGGAGTGCGGGGGGTTCAACGCTGTGCATTCAGGCCATGTTGGCGCAGATGAAATATGAAAACAGGATTGTCATCGCATCGCGGACGGTTCACAGGGCGTTTCTCAACAGCTGTATTCTGCTTGATTTGCGTGTGAAATGGGTATTTCCCCGGCGCGGTGGGGTGATTTCGGGGGAATACTGCCCGGAGGATTTTGAGAACATCCTGAAAATGACGGATGTCCCGGCGTGTATTTATGTCACATCCCCGGACTATACCGGACGGATGCAGGATATTGGGGCATTAGCGAAGATTTGCCGGAAATACGGGGCGAAACTGCTTGTTGATAATGCCCATGGCGCACATCTGGCATTTTTGGAGAACAATCAGCATCCGATGGCATTGGGGGCGGATTACTGCTGTGATTCAGCACATAAGACACTCCCGGCTTTGACGGGCGGTGCATTCCTGCATATGAGAGACCGGTCACAGGTGCGTATCATGAAACAGCATATGATGCTTTTCGGGTCAACAAGCCCGTCTTATCTGATAATGCAGTCACTCGATGGCTGTACGGACTGGCTGAAGTATCACGGCCGGGAGGAGATTCAGATTTGTGCAGTGCGTTCGGCACAGCTGAAAGAGAATTTATCTGAAAAATATGAATTTCTGGGGACAGACCCCATGCATCTGACACTGGCGGTCAATGGCGTGAAGTTGGCCGAGGCTCTGAGAAATGCCCGCATCCCTGTTGAATGCGAATATGCAGACAAAACCTGCTGTGTGATATTATTATCCCCCATGATGACAAAATGCGATTTCAATGCTCTGGGATATACTCTGCAATGCTGTGAGGCGTTTCCGGCGGTGACTGCGCCGGAACTGCCTGCTCCGATGGAGCAGGCCTGTCCGATGAGAACGGCGGCATTATCGGGCTATGAAATGATAGATTTACATCAGGCAGAGGGGCGTATCTGTGCGCCGGTGCAGGTGCCTTGTCCTCCGGCGGTGCCGATAGCCTTCAGCGGAGAACGGCTCACGCGGGATTGGCTCGCGCTGATGGAATTCTATGATTTGAAGCAGATTGCCGTCATGCAGGAAAAAATCTGAAATTTCACAAATGTGCCATTACTTGCCGTATTTTTCGTGAAAACTATAATATCTGGACAAAAAAGAATGATAAAATTTGTAGAGATTTTCAATAGATTTTTTAATCCAGATATGTTATAATGACTGTAAGGTCTGACAGGTTCCCGGTCAGGTCATGGGCGTGAACCCGTTCATATTTTTTATCAAGAAAGGAAAAATCATTATGATACTGAAAAAAATAGCTGCGGTAACGGCGGCATTCTCCCTCTGCGCCGTATCATTTGCTTCTCTGGCCGCAAGTGCCGCCGAAAAGATGATTGATTATACTGCCAACAGTGAACTTGCATTAGGCGATGAAGGCAACGTTCTCCGCAGAAATATTTATAATGTCTGGGGCAATTCCGTTGAAGATATTGATGCTGAAACACCTGTTTCCGGCTATATCAAGATTAATTTCACCATCAGCGGGATTGGTTCTGACACATCCAGAAAAGATGCTGAAAAGCTGACCAAATATGATGCTAATGGCAGTGCGGATTATATTGCATTCATCGGCGGTGCGGCAGGCGGAAATACAGCCCGTCATTCCATCACCGGCGCAAGTGACGGCACGGATGAATATATCTCCATCACTGGGGATGGTACTTATGATGTCACCTGGACACTGACAGAACCGTCATCTAATATTCAGTGCCTGTATTTACAGACGAATATCTGCTATATTGATTATCTGCCCGAAGATGAGCAGGAAGCCGAAAAAGCAAAGAAAAACGCCGCTGATAAAAATATTGCCGGGTCAAATGTGACTATCACGATTAATTCCATCGTGACGGAAGAACCCGAGGAAGATACTACCGAAGATACCACCCAAGCGGATAATAATGACGATACCACCGAAGCGACAACAACAAATAATGATTCCAGCTCTGACAGCGGTAATGACAGCGATGGTGATACAAAATCCACAACAGCTGGGAATGCAAGCACAACAACTGCATCCACGACAGCAACAACAACCGCCACCACTGCTGTGAAGACCACAACGACAGCCGCCGCTGCAACAACAGCCGCAACGACAGCCGCATCATCGAGTACGACTGATACTGCAACCGTTTCCAATACGGCTACTGGTGATGCAGGAATTGCCGCCGCAGTTGCCGCCCTGGCCGTAGCAGGAGCCGCCGCTATCGTTTCTAAGAAGAAGGACTAAGTTTGTAAAAAAACAGCCCTCTGTTTTCAGAGGGCTTTTTTTCATAAGTGAGGGATATATCTTGAAGAAATTAATATTATATGCATTTTTTGTCATGATTTGTCTGAGCGGATGCAGTCAGAAACAGCCGGAAACGACATCACAGAATCCGGCTCCGGAGTCCGCCGTCCAGGAAACGCAGGAAGTCCAGGCCGTGGAGGTCAGCACGGAGGAAGAAATAGAAACGGAACCGCTCCCCACAAATGCTCCTTTCCCGGAGGCAGACCCCAGCTCCGTCACATTCGATGACGGGAATTTCAGTTTTGTGCAGATTATCAATGATGATGATGTTTGTGCAGAGGGAACGCTTTCTGTTGAGAATGTTGACGGGAATTTCATGCTCAGATTCACGGATGAATCCACAAATGAATCAAATCTTTCAGATGCAGTTCAGAAACTGCGGATTTCTGTGGGAGAACTGCTGAATCCTGACCAGCTCGAAAGTGTATACAGTATCGGGTTTGATGTGTATGCACGGGCAAAATCAGATTTGTTTCTGAATGATGACGGCGATTATGTCCGGGTGCCGGGCTGGATTGGCGGTGGAGGCGGTACGGTCTGCGCGGATGGTAACTGGTACGGATTTGCTGATTTTTCATCATCGGGAATCAATGAGTATGATTTGGAGCGTTCTGACGCGTGCCATGTCGAATTTAAATTTTTATTGGCGGAATCCGGCAAAAAATGGGACAGTACTGTAGAAGATGCGAATTTCTTAATCATGCGCTGGGGGATGCAGAATCTTTCTGATTTATATCTGGATAATCTCACATTCTATGATGTGGAGGGCAACCCGATTCCGCTGAATCCGTCCGCACCGGAAGCAAGTCAGGAAACTGAGGAAACAGCATGAAGAGAACAGTCATTTTATTTCTGATATGTGCCGTTCTGCTGACGGGGTGCGGATTTGCCGGGGTGACATATCAGAACTATGTCACAGCCGTTTTGGAGTGTACTTATCATCATGATTATGAGGGGTATCAGAAGCTCACGAATGCAACCATTCCGGAGGCGGATTCGCTTTATTGGGCGGAAGTCTATCCGCTTTCGGAGCGTATCCAGGATTATTACGGCCTGAAACCGGACTTGATTTCTGACGAGATGAAAGAGAATTACAATCAGCTTGCGGAGAAGATTCTCAAGAAGACGAAATACAATATCCGGGATGTTGTGAAATCAGAAAACGGCTATACTGTCACGCTGGTGATTTCGCCCGTGGATTTCTGGGAGAAATCTGCCGGAGAGGTGAAAGCCTATTATGAGGATGATTTCACGCCTCGCTATTCAACGGCGAAGACAAAGGCCTCGGCTGATAAGCTCGAAGAGGTATATGCCTTTCAGGTGCTGAAAATCCTGAATGCTCATGTCGATGATATGGCATATGCACCCTCTGTGATTTATGAATTTGAAATCCGGAGCGGAGAAAATGGTGTATCCGCGCAGACATGGCAGGAGATTGACAGTTTACTATTGAATCTGAACTGAGGAGGTTTTTAGATTATGGAAAAGACAACAGCATTCAATCAGACTGCTTCTGATGATTTTGACAACAAAATCCGGAAAGTGATTCCGTTCTATGATGAGATATATCATCAGATATTTGAGTTACTCGGGGCATATTGCGGAGACAGGTCACTCCGGGTTCTGGACACCGGATGCGGAAGCGGTAATTTTTCGGTTCAGGCCTTGGAGAATCTGCACATTTCGGAGCTGGTACTCTGTGACCCATCGGAATATATGCTTTCCGTGGCGGGGGAAAAGCTGAAAGGGAAACCATGTGAATTGATATGCATTGGTTCGGAGAATCTGAATTATCAGAATCAGTTTGATGTTGTGACGGCGATACAGTGTCATCATTATTTTGACAGGGAAACGCGCCGGACGGCTGTCCGGAACTGTTTCAATGCTCTGAAGCCCGGGGGGATTCTGATATATTCGGAGAATATCGCGGGATGTTCGGAGACGGGCAGAGAGCTGATGCTCCGCCGGGTGGAGGATTTTGGTCTCCGTGCCGGGCGTACTCCGGAAGAAGTGAAGCATCATTCAGAGCGGTATAATACAGAATTTTTCCCTATCACGGTTCCGGAGCATCTGTCGCTCCTCCGGGAGACGGGATTTGAAACAGCGGAACTTCTTTGGTATTCCTACATGCAGGGTGTTTTTTATGGGATAAAAGCCTGAGATTATCAAAAAAAATGCTGGTCGTATTGCAGACCAGCCAAAAATAATAAGGATGTAGGATTTATGATAGATTTATTATAGCATATATTATGGAATTTGTCAATAATCTTTGTACAATTTTGTAACATTCACCAAAAAAGAAGTAAAATATTCTGCATAATGCCCAAAACGGCATCAGGCCGGGTCTTCGGGATTGTCTTGTTTTTCGGGTTTTTTGTAGGGTTTATTTTTGCCTGGCTTGCACACTTCGACTTCGGAGCGGTCAACAGTATAGGGAATATCGTCTTCTTTCTCCGGATGAATGCGCAGTTTGCCCGTCAGGAGATTGACCTCTTCAACGCGCCCCTTTCCCTGGGGCGTTTTGACATAGGCACCAATGCGGGGGGTAATTTTCTGCAATTCTTCATAGACGTTCTGTTCATGGGTGAGACAGCACATCAGCCGTCCGCAGGTGCCGGAGATTTTAGTCGGATTGAGTGACAGCCCCTGTTCCTTAGCCATCCGGATGGAAACGGGGTTGAAATCTTTCATATAGCCGCGGCAGCAGAATTCCCGTCCGCATACGCCGAGACCGCCGAATAGTTTCGCTTCATCCCGGACACTAATCTGACGGAGTTCAATACGCATCTTGAATACCGAGGCCAAATCTTTGACGAGTTCGCGGAAATCCACGCGGTTATCGGCTGTGAAATAAAACAGCAGTTTGCTGTTGTCAAAGGCGCAGTCAACGTCAATCAATTCCATATTGAGGTGATGGGCTTTTATCTTCTGTTTGCAGATGACAAAGGCCTTTTTTTCTTTCTGTTCATTTTGTTCGATAGTATCAAAATCTTTCTGGGTCATGATACGGATGACGGATTTCAATGGTGATACAACAGCAGTATCATCAATCATCTTGTTAGGAATGGCGACAGTACCGCATTCGAGGCCTTTGGATGTTTCAACAATGACTTTTGTACCGAGGGGCAGAGTCAGGCCATTGGGGTCGAAATAGTATACTTTTCCGGAGTTCTGAAAGCGGACTCCTGTAATTTCGGTCATAATGATAAGTCCTTTCCGGCGTATGGTCACGCCTGTTACAGCAGATTTCCGCCGAGTGCGGCCAGCACCAGTTTGACACTGACATTGGCATTGAGAGCTTCATAGGCGGATTGGAGTTCCTGGCAGAGTTGTTCAGCGCGGTTGATGGTCAGCACGGCTGAAAGAGCCTGTGCGCTGAGGCGGTCACATCCGGTGAGGGCATCTGCCTGATATTTGATAATCAGCGCATCCCGGAACTGTTCACGCATGAGTTTCAGGAACGCCGCCGCGCGGAGGCGGTCTTTTTCGTACAGGGACAGGATTCTGAGAATTTCATAGGGTTTTCTCTGAGCCACGGCCATTGTGAGGGAGGAGGCATGGCTGGTCATTTCCTGCATTTTGGGGTCTTCGAGCCAGGCAAGGGCAAGGCCGATATTTGTTCTGTACACCTGGGAGGCTCTTTGCGCATCGGCAGGGGAACAGCCATGTTCTAAAAGTGACTGATATGTTTCGCCGGGGGTACACGGGCAGACGGAGAACAGCATCATTCTTGAGAGCATGGTTGTCAGGAATGTGTGCTGATTCTCACAGGTGAACAGCAGAATGACATGTTCCGGCGGTTCTTCGGTGAGTTTGAGGAGCGCGTTCTGTGCCGGAATGCCGATAGCATCGGCATCAGAGAAGAGATAGATTTTTTTATTTCCGTCATTCGGGGCAATGACGGCATCTTTGCAGACTTCGCGGACGGTGTCAATGGAGAAGCCCATTTTTTTACCGCTGTGTTCAACGGGAATCAAATCGGGGTGAACGCCGTTCAGGATTTTCCTACAGCTCCGGCACGTTCCGCAGGGGGCGTTTTCCTCATTACAGAGAGCCGTCATGGCGAAATAATTGGCAAGGGTTTTCCGGCCTGAGCCTTTTTCCCCGGTAAACAGGCAGGCATGGGGCAGATGCTGATTTTTTTTCATGACCCGAATCAGGTTCATGTTTTTTTGATTGCCGTAGATATTCATAATTTTTCAAATCTTTCTACATCTGTGACGAAGACAGTTGCCCCGCCGACTTCGACTTCAACCGGGAATTCGGCCTCAGCGGAGATGGGGAGGCCATTGGGGACAGTTTTTTTGCGTTTATGGCTTTTCTGACGGATGACATCAATCAGGGTGTCGAGCCGTTCTTCCTCGACACAGGTGAGGAAAGTGGTATTTCCGGCGGACAGGAAACCGCCTGTTGAGGCCAATTTTGTGGCATAGAATCCGGCATTGGTGAGAGCCTTGCCGACAGCCTGGGAGTCATCGCTGTTGACGATGGCAAATACAAGTTTCATGAAAAAATCCCCCTTAGTCATGGATATATGATTAGTATAACACATTTCCCGGAAAAAAGCAAGTGAAAATCACAAAAAGGAATACCGCCGGGCTGATTGTTCCGGCGGTTGGGAGAACAGGTTATTTATTTTTATGATAAATAATATTCAGGCCTTTTAATAATAAATCATCATCGAGAATGATTTCTGATTTGCATAAGGGCGTGACGAGACCGGCAAGACCGCCCGTTGCAATGACAGTGCATTTCTGGCCTAATTCATCCTGAATGCGTTGAATCATGCCGTCAAGAGAAGAGGCCGTAGCATACATGATACCGGACTTCATGCAGTCGATAGTATTCGAGCCGATAACTTTTTTAGGGGCTTCAAAGCTGATTTTGGGGAGCTGGGAAGTCTTATCGACAAGGGCATTCATGGAGACGGCCATTCCGGTCATGATAACACCGCCGATATATTGTTTTTTCTCATTGACAACGGAGAGTGTCGTAGCAGTTCCCATGTCAATGATGATTTGCGGAACGGGATATTCGTGTAATCCGGCCACGGCATCCACGACCAAATCAGAGCCGAGCTGTGCGGGATTATCAATCACGATGTTCAGGCCTGTTTTGATTCCGGCACCCACGACCATGACTTTTTTTCCGGTATATTTTTTCACGGCTGATTTGAGTGTTGCCGTAATGGACGGGACAACGGAAGAAATAATAGCATCATCAATGAGATTTTTATCAATCCCGTGCATTTCTAAGGCCATTTTGATTCCGGCGGCGTATTCGAGGGCAGTCGCGGATTGATTTGTCGAGAGCCGTTCCCGGAACAGAATCTGATTGTCTTTGTCAAAACAGCCGAGGACGATATTGGTATTCCCGGCATCAATTGCTAATAACATGAATTTTTTCCTCCGGATTATAAAATTTTTTCGGCGTGACGGGTCACATGACATCCGACATTGACGGCAACCGGAAGCCCGGCGATGTGTGTCGCCCCTTCTTCGATATTGACATATAAGGCCGTAATCGTTCCGCCGAAGCCCTGCGCACCAATCCCCAGTTTGTTGATGCTGTCAAGCATCTTCTGTTCGAGTTCCGCATAGAGCGGTTTGGGATTCCGGATACTGGCATCCCGGCAGAGGGCTTTCTTGGCTAATAAAGCACACTCTTCAAAATTTCCGCCGATTCCCACGCCGACCACAATCGGGGGGCAGGGATTGCTCCCGGCCTTGGCGATGCAGTCCGTTACATACCGGATAATATCCTCATGAGAAACAGCCGGGGTCATCATGCGGAGCTGGGACATGTTCTCACTGCCAAAGCCTTTCGGACAGACGGTGATTTTGATGTTTTCGCCCTCAACAAGTTCTAAATGCAGAACCGCCGGGGTATTATTTTTCGTGTTGACACGTTCGAGGGGGTCGCCCACGACAGAGCATCTCAGATAGCCCTCTGTATAGCCCTTAGCCACTCCGGCATTGACGGCCTCCCGGAGCGTTCCGCCTGTGATATGCACCTCCTGGCCGAGTTCGATAAAAACAACCGTCATTCCCGTATCCTGGCAGATGGGGAAATTCTCCTCCCGGGCGGCCTGGAGATTGGCAATCAAATCATCAAAGACAGCCCGGCTGACGGGGGATTCTTCGAGTCCGGCGCATTCATGGATTTTTTTTTCTAAATTTTCCGGCAGGATTTTATTGGCTCTGATGCATAATTCCGCAACGGTGTCGGTAATTTCCTGGACATTGATTTCACGCATAAATTCAAGCCTCCACTATTTTTCCGTTAATCATGACGAAAACGGGGTCATTCATAATATCTAAGGGGTCATCTCTGAACAAGACCAAATCAGCATCCAGACCGACAGCAATCCGGCCGATTCTGTCCGAAACGCCGAGGATGTCCGCGGCTTCGGAAGTAATGCCTCTGAGTGCGGCTTCTCTGGGGAGACCGCCCTTGACGGCCAGTTCCGCCGATAACGGCAGATATTGAATCGGTACTTCCGGATGGTCGGTACAGATGGCGATGTGAACGCCTTTTTCATATAATTTAGCCGCGTTTGAGATTTCTAATTTACTCATTTCGGGTTTGCACCTGTCACAGATGATGGGACCCACTATCACAGATAAGCCCCATTCGCCGAATAAATCCGCGGCGATATGTGCGCCCGTGCCGTGAATAATCACATAATCAAGACCGAATTCTTTCGAGATTCTGACCGCGGTACAAATATCATCTGCACGGTGACAATGAAAATGGGCTTTCATATTGCCGTGAAGCAGGGGGAGGAGGGCTTCACATTTGGCATCATATTCAGGGGGTTCTTCCTCATCGGGGTGTTCCTCGAAACGCTGAAGGCGTTCGGAGTAGAGTTTTGCTTTCTGAAGGCCTTCGCGAATCAGGGCAGCGGTTGCCATGCGGGTGACGGGCATTTCATCGCGGTCGCTGTAAGTAGATTTGGGATTTTCGCCGAGTGCGAACTTGATACCGCAGGATTTGACGGCCATTTCGTCAGTGCATCTTCCAACGGTTTTCATCAGGAGCATTTCACCTCCGCAGGCATTGGCACTGCCGGGGGAGACCATGACGGAAGTGATGCCATGGCGGACGGCATCAGAAAAGCATCTGTCATAGGGATTAATGCCGTCAATGGCTCTGAGCTGGGGGGTAAACGGGTCAGAGATTTCGTTGCAGTCATCGCCCTCAAAACAGATACCGTCCTCAATAATGCCTAAATGGGTATGGGCATCAATAAAGCCGGGGAAGAGAAGTGCATTTTCCGCGTCAATGTCATCGGGTGAGACGGAATCGGGACGGCCTTGTTCCACGGCAGTGATTTTGCCGTCCTTGACTTCGACATAGCCGTAGAAATGCATATCTTCGGTCATAGAATAGACTTCGGCGTTATAAATTATCATAGAATTAATTCTCCTTATTTTCGATACCTAAAACATTCAGGATTTCAGAGACAGAGACCGCCGGGCTGTGGGAAGCATCTATGACATGGTCGGAGTGCTGTTTATAAATCACATAGCGGTCATGATAGAGCTTTTCGAGCTGGGAGCGGGTGTTATTTCTGACGATGGGTCTGTCGGTATCGGCGATTCTGAAATAGCAAGTCCGGAAAGGGACATCAAGAAGAATGACAACGCCATTCTGACGGGCGGTCTGTGCATTGACTTCCCGGAGCATGGCACCTCCGCCGCAGGAAATGACACCATTCCGGGTGGACAGTTCCCGGACGGCCTGAGTTTCGAGGTCACGGAAATGGGGTTCACCGTATTTTTCAAAGATTTGAGGGATGGACATTCCGGCCTGTTCTTCGATATAGTCATCCATGTCGATGAAGTCGCAGTCCAGTTTTTTGGCAAGTTTTGCGCCGATGGTGCTTTTTCCGCACCCCATGAATCCGCATAAGAAAATTGTCATATTTTTACTCCTTTGTGATAGGAAACAGGCG
>Ga0326511_10003059_pt1 | contig 13493 bp, 15 predicted proteins | sample 0_2496_0518_D_FD_203701 | JGI IMG/M metagenome (GOLD analysis project Ga0326511, IMG submission 203701) | Bovine rumen microbial communities from UC Davis, California, United States - 0_2496_0518 | ecosystem: Host-associated > Mammals > Digestive system > Stomach > Rumen | place: USA... | reverse complement strand
TATAGCCAATTTAAGAGAAAAAGAGCATTAGTCAGTGGATTTAACACCAACCAATGAAGCAAAAACTGATGCAATGCATAGAACCACACAAATCAGGCATGTTATTTGACAACTGCTTATCAGTAATGGATAATACTGTTCAATAATAGGAACATTTCCCATTACAAAAGCAAATACCAATGTCAATATTCCCATACTCATTGCCTGGCCAACAGTACGCATCGTTGCAACAGCAGCTGAAGCAACGGATGTATCTTTAGGAGGAACCGAACCCATTATCACATTCGTATTTGGTGGTGAAAAAAGTCCAAATCCAATACCATAAATTATCATAGATAATATTAAAAACTCAAGAGGAGTTTGACCGTTTAAAGATGAGAATAAAAATAATGAAATCGTCCCCAATGCCATTCCAATAGCTGCCAGAATTTGTGGAACATACTTATCAGATAATCTTCCGGCTATTGGCGCAAGCACCACCTGACATAGCGGTGCAACAAGCAGTATTAAACCTGCAGTCTGTGAATCAAATCCCTTAATATACTGCAAATGATAATTTAGTATTGTCGTTACTGCATATGTTGCCAAGTAGGCACACAGTGATGCGAAATTGGCGGATAAAAACTTGTGATTTTTGAAAAAATTAATGTTAAATACCGGATATTCACGCCTTAGCTCAATTAATCCAAATATTATTAAGATTAGGATTCCTAAAATAGTCAATACAATTCCCAATTGAGTATTCAGTATAGTGAACCCATACATGAAAAGAACCATACCTATTCCATATGTTAATGAACCTTTAATATCCAGTGGAATGCCTTTAAATGAAATCCATTCCTCATCAATTTTGGTTAAAAGTAAAGCCAATATTACAAATAAGAATGGTACTCCAAACAATACTACAGATCTCCATCCAAGATTGTAATTTAATATTCCACCAAGAACAGGAGATAATGACAGCCCAACATAAACACCAGTGATGTTAATGCCTAATGCCTTACCTCTTTCTTCAGGAGGAAATGCTGATACAATCATTGCCATTGAAGTAACATTAATAAAAGCAAGTGAAATTCCTAAAATAAACCTGCAAGCAAGGAATTGTTCCTGTGTTGTTACAAGGACATTAACAACTGAAATTATAATAAATAAAACAATGCTTATATTTGTGACTTTTTTAAGGCCGAATTTAGCTGAAATTTGGCCTGCCGGAACCGACAGAACTGCCACAACCAATAAAAATATAATAGTAACCCAATTTTGAATAATATTGCTCATTCCATACTCACTGGCAATACTTGGAATTACAATAGTCACTGCATTGACTGCAAAAACTGTGAAAAATGACAATACTGTACAAATCAATAAAAGAAGATTTTTTGACTCCATTATTATATAAAAAAGAAATGATTATATATAAATATTTCTATATCTATTTAAAGATTAAATAATTATTATGCTTTATTTTTTAAGTTTATCCATTAATCCACTCATTCTGGCATAATGGAACATGTACAATTGGACATATCCAGCATAGTCTCCGAATTCATCCATTCCAAATTCACGTACTTTTTCTACTTTAATGTCCTTTCCATCAAAATACAAATAAGATACAATTCTTTTAATCCATACATCACTTGGAAAAGCCTGCCTAAATCCAAATCCATAAAGTAAAATACAATCTGCAACTTTTGGACCTACACCAGGAACTTCCAAAATTGTTTCAAATGCTTCATCATAGGACATCTTATAAATATCTGAAAGGTCTATTTCAAGTGTAAAAATCTCACTAGCCTTTCTCATATATGGTGCCCTATAACCGACACCACAAGATTTTAAATTATTATTTTTAATATTTCCTTCATTTAAAAGCTCTTCATCATCATCCAAATATAATTCCTTAAAATTACTTGGATTTGGAAAAGAATAATAATCATTGAAATTTCGACCCCATTTTAATTTCATATCGTCAATAGACTTTGTCCAACGTTTGATTGAATTGTTGGCCGAACAGATTGATGAAATTATACATTCAAAAGGATCTTTAGCCTGAAACAATCTTAATCCATTGCAGAATTTAGACATGTCTTTAAGCTCATCATAGCTATCGAGATATTTATAAAACTTATCCAAATTAAAGTCCAAATCATAAATTTTTTTAACATTTTCAATAGCTGTCTTTTCAGATACATTTCCAGTGTAAGTAAAATACATGCATTCATCAGTTTGTTTTACATTAAAAATAGAAGGCTCACCATCAATACAGACTAAATCACTATAAGAATCATCAATGTATTTCCATGGAGGCTGTGAAGTCTGACCGGAAACCTGAGTCAGTTCCAAATCAATAGGGGCTTTTATAATCATAATCTAACAGCCACATTATTTTCTTTCAAGTATTCTTTTACCTCACCAATTGAATATTGATTGAAGTGAAAAATACTTGCTGCAAGAGCTGCACTTACATCTGTCTTTTCGAAAACATCTAAAATATCTTTAGGCTCACCAACACCACCACTGGCAATGACAGGAATATCAACTGCATCATTGATTGCCTTATTTAATTCAATGTCATATCCGGCCTGAGTTCCATCCCCATCCATACTGGTTAAAAGGATTTCACCTGCACCGCGATCCTGACACTCACATGCCCAAGCTATTGCATCCATTCCAGTGAATTCACGTCCGCCATAGATGCTGCAGTCAAACCAGCAATATCCTTTATCGGTTTCAATAACTATTTTATCCTTTGCGTCATCAGGATGTGAAACATATCTTCTTTTTGCATCGATTCCAATGACAACAGCCTGGGAACCGACAACCTTAGAAGCTTCAGTCAGTAAACTAGGATTTTTAATAGCTGCCGTATTAGTTGAGCATTTATCAGCTCCAGCCTTTAACATCTTAATATAATCGTCAACTTTTCTTATTCCTCCACCTACACAGATTGGCATGAACACATTTTCAGTTAATCTGTCAATTACATCTGCCATGGTAGCACGTCTTTCATGTGAAGCTGTAATATCCAAAACAACAACTTCATCAGCACCTTCCTCATAATAACGAGTTGCAAGTTCAACAGGATTACCTGCATATTTTATTTCTTTAAATTCAACACCTTTTACAACACGTCCTTCAGGAACCTGTAAATCACAATCTAAACAAGGAATAATTCTTTTAGTTAACATAATATCAAATATAAAAAAAGTAGTTATTGTTTTTAAAAAACAATAATATTAAGCTGAATATCTTAAAACAAAACAAAATATAGCTAAAACAACAGTTAAAACTACAACATGTTCAGGAGAAAGTTTTGGACCAACACTTTCTTCATCAAAGTACCTTACCAAACCTGCACCGGTTTGAGGCATACTAATTTTATTATCTTTTTTTGCCATAATATCTCCTTTTAAATTAATTCATAAAAATAACTGATATTAATTATTTTATTCATACTATATAATATTTATTAATTAGGGAAATTTGAAAAAATTAAATTTTTTCTTTTTTAAGAACCTTAATTTCACTTATTTTTGTATCTGGATATTGGCCATCCTCATCCTTTTCAACAGCCTTAACCATGTCCCATATTGTTAATAAAGATACACTAACACCAGTGATAGCTTCCATTTCCACACCGGTTTTTCCTAAAGTATTAACAGCACAGGTACATGTAATAAATGTAGGATTAACATCAAAATCAATTTCAATTCCAGTTAGGCTTAACGGATGGCATAACGGGATTATTGATGAAGTGTTTTTAACTGCCTGAATTCCTGCAATCTGAGCAGTTGTCAAAACATTACCTTTCTTTATTTCTTCAGCCTGAATCATTTTGATTGTACTTTCATCAAGAAATATTTTTCCAGAAGCAATAGCCCTTCTTTTTTGATCTGGCTTTGCACCTACTTCAACCATGTGTACTCCACTGTCTGTTAAATGTGTAAATTCCTCACCCATATTATCGCCTTATTTTTCACTTACTTCAATTACATCCAATTGCTTACAAAATGCCTTAATGCCTAACTTATCTGCTACATTAGGCTGTGATCTTCCTTCATCACCTGAAATTAATTCTTTAATGTACAATCCACCCTCAGTCTTAATTGTCATTTCAAAATGAGTATCATCAATTACTTCACATGACAAATCCAAAACATGCTTGATACGTACCTTATCTGCACGTCTGTGGGAAACCCTTATTGGAGTTTGCTGATGAATTTCATCCAATTGGGACAAAATAGCCAAATCCCCTTTATTATACGGAGATTCACACTCAACCAATGCCTTATAAACTTTATATGCATCAGGAGATGATACCTTAATTTCAGCTTTTCTATTCCTATGAGTAAATTTTAGATTATGATATTGAGTTTTACCCTCGTTAATTTCATTAATTTCAGCTTCGAGTTTAGGCAAATCTATTTTTCTTATTTTAGGCTCTTTTATTTCAAGAACAAAGGGTCTTCCCGAACCCAGCATCAACACATCAATATCTTCTCTTCCTGCCCCATGGAATTTGGCTTCATATCCGTTAGTAGCTTTTAAAATATGCTCAGAAATTAACTCTTCTACTGAACATAGATATTGTTTGCCTGTAAAATTACATTCCTCACAGCCCCTACCTTTGCATTTTCCGCAAGGCCATTTCGTTTGAGGAATTCCACGAACCAATTTATTGTATTTACCTTCAATGAAAAGAGGATTGATTTGTATTCGAACTTTAGGTTCCTTAATTAAGTTAACATTAACAATGATGTCCTGCTTTTCAAAATTGACTTCTTTTTTAAGTTCCTTTTCTAATTTTTTACCAATTATTCTGTTGATTTCCTTTTTGATTGGTTCAACGTCAAGATTTAATTCATCTATAAACTCCTCATCACGTTTTTTGAGTTCCTTGTCAATGCGTGATCCAACAATGAATGAATCAAATTGAACTTTTAGAAAATCTATTTTATCATAAATTTTATCAAACAATTCATCATCGATTTTATTGAAAATATTAGCACAGATAATGCATTCATCCTCATTTAATTCCAAATCCAATGATTCTGCTCTTGAAACATTATCTTCACCGTCAATTGTCTTTGAAAGCATACGTCCAAGGCAATGCTTACATATCTTGGCATCTGTTTTTTCTAAAATTTCTTCAACTAGCTGCATATTAATCTTATTTCATGAATTGACCCATCATACGGTTCATTGCACCGCCACCTAAACGACCACCACGTTTTCCAATTCCTTTCATGGTCTTTTTAGTGTTATTGTAATATTTCAATAGGTCTTTAACTTCAGATTCTTCAACACCTGCTCCACGAGCAATTCTTTGAACTCTGGACTGTTTGATGATTTTAGGATTTTCCATTTCTTCCTGAGTCATTGATGACATCATGATTTTATAGGATTCTATTTTATCTTCAGTCATCTTTGATGCTTCCTTAGAAATCTTATTTCCCATACCCGGAATCATATTCAATACCTGTTGCATAGGACCCATCTTATTCATCATTTCGAACTGATTTTTCATATCAACGAGAGTGAATTTACCTTTAAGCATGTTGTTCATGGTTTTTTCTGCAATGTCCTCATCAATATTTTCTTCAGCCTTTTCTATTAAACTTTTAATATCTCCCATTCCAAGCAGTCTGGAGATAAATCTTTCAGGGTCAAAGAGTTCAAAGTCATCTATTCTCTCACCGGTACCGATGAATTTGATTGGAGCTCCGGTTTCTGCAACAGCAGACATTGCTCCCCCACCTTTTGCTGAACCGTCTAATTTTGTAATAATGATTGAACCAATGTCTGTAGCCTGTGAAAATGCTCTTGCCTGTTCACCGGCTTGCTGACCAATAGTACCGTCAATAACAAGGATAGCTTCAGTAGGATTAATTATATCATCCAATTGATCCATTTCCGCAATCAAATCAGATTCCTCTTTGTGTCTACCTGCAGTATCGAAAATAATAACTTTACGATTTTTAAATTCTTTTAAACCTTTTTCAGCCAAATCAAGAGCATCCTTATTATCAGGATCACCATAAAGCGGAACATCCATCTCTTCTGTTAACTGCCTTAACTGTTCATAAGCAGCAGGTCTCCAGGTATCTGTACATACTACAGCAGGATTGAAACCTTTTTTCTGCAGGTATCTACATAATTTTCCAATTGTGGTTGTTTTACCACTACCCTGAAGTCCTAAAAATAATATTTTATAAGGTCTTTCGTTAATATCCAAACCGGCAGCTTCACTGCCCAAAAGATTTACCATTTCTTCATAGATGATTGTTATAACATGTTCTCTTGGAGTGATTCCTTTTGGAGGTTCTTCCTCAAGAGCCCTTTCTTCAATTTTTTTAGATAAATCTAATACTAAAGCGATATTAACATCAGATTGAATTAATGCACGTTGAATATCTTTAACAACTTCTTTTATTGTTTTTTTATCAATAACGGACATTCCCACTAATTTTTTCATTGTATTAGTGAGATTTTCACCTAAATTTCCAAGCATATTATCACTTTTAAATAAATTTATTAATTATATTAAGATATATTTATATTTATATTAAGTTTTAAAATTTTTGTGTGAGACTATGTTAGAAGAAGTAAAAAAATCATTGGAGTCTTCCCCTATTGTAAAAAAAGGAGATTATAACTATTTTGTTAATCCCATAAGTGACGGTGTTCCAGCAATGGACCCGAAAATGTTAAGAGAATTATCTTTAGCAGTTCACAAACATGCGGACTTGGATATTGATAAAATTGTTGCTGTTGAAGCAATGGGAATACATTTGGCAACTGCACTGTCCCTTGCAACAGATATTCCATTTGTTGTAATCCGTAAAAGGCAATACGGTCTTGAAGGAGAAAAGCAGGTATATCAAAAAACAGGATACGGTTCATCAAACCTTTATATCAATGACTTGCATCCTGGCGAAAAAATTCTGCTTATCGATGATGTAGTAAGTACCGGCGGAACATTGATTGCCCTTATCAAAACTTTAGAGGACTTAGGTTTGGAAATTAAATCAACAGTAGCCGTTATCGAAAAAGGAGAAGGAAAGGAAATTGTTGAAAAGGAAACCGGTGTGGAAGTGCTTTCCATAATAAAACTTGATGTCATTGATGGAAAAGTAGTTATCGAAAAAACAATTGAAGATTAAAATGTCACTATACAATATGGATTTAGATAAGGTAATCCGTAAAATCAATTCCAAAAATGTTAGAAATGTGGGTCTTCAGTTTCCAGAAGGCCTTAAGATGCAGGCAGTCACCATTGCACGTGAAATCGAAGAGGAATGTGATGTGAATGTAATCATATCCGGTGATCCTTGCTTTGGAGCATGTGATGTAAGCGACTATAAGATGAAGGATTCAGTTGATTTGATAGTTCATTTTGGTCACACCCCACTTCCAATCAGATATGAAGTGCCGACAGTCTTTATAGAGGCATTTGCCAATATAGATGTCAAAAAAGATTTAAAAAAATGCCTGGAAAGTTTAAAAGACTATTCAAGAATAGCATTGGTTACAACAACGCAGCACCTGCATTTATTGAATGAAATGAAAGACTTTCTAGAGGACAACGGAAAGGAAGTTGTTCTTGGATCTTCTAAAAGCACAAGAAAAGGACAAGTACTGGGCTGCAATTTTTCATCAATAAAAAATCTGGATGCTGATGTTTTTCTATTCATTGGAAGCGGAAACTTTCACCCCCTTGGAATTTACTTGTTTACGAAATCCCCAGTTTATGCACTTGATCCGTACAACAATGAATTAAGGGAAATGACTGATTATGCAGACAGAATTTTAAGAATACGCTTTGCAAGAATTACAAAGGCAAGAGAAGCCAAAAAATGGGGAATTATAGTATCTTCAAAAGAAGGCCAATACAGGCTTGAGCTAGCAAATCAGATAAAGAAGCTCCTGAAAGATACAGGAATGGAAGGATTTGTAATAATGGTGGATAACGTAAATCCGGATGTATTATTACCATATTTCGATTTGGATGCATTTGTAGTTACTGCATGTCCAAGAATAGCTATTGATGATTCACAAATGTATAAAAAACCATTGATTACTCCACAAGAACTTGAAATAGTGCTTAATAAGAGAGAATGGGAAAACTATCAATTGGATGAAATACTTTTTAGAAGACGATAATGCACTAAAAATTTAAATATAAACAATTAATAAAGATATTATATTAATGAAATTTTTCTTACTTTGGTGATTTAATATGGGCGAAAATGAAGAGAAAATTGTAATGCCAGGAGATAAATTAGGAATAATTGAACAGTATGTGCCTGGAGAAGGTACTTATGATGACGATGGAGAAATTAAATCATCAGTACTAGGAAATGTAAAAATTAACCAAAAAAGAAGAATTATCTCAGTTGACTCAAAGTTTGGAAAACCTGCTCTTTTGAAAAAAGGTGATATTGTATATGGTCAAATTACCGACATTAAACCGCAAAGGGCAAATATCAATATTGAATGTATCAAAGACAATCCTAGACCTTTAGCATTGCCATATATGGGAGCAATTCATATTTCCCAAGCTAAAAAGGATTATTTAGAAAAATTAGGAGATGCATTTAGAATAGGCGATATAGTCCAAGCTAAAGTAGTTAAAATAACTGGAGATAATGTTGATTTAAGTACTGTAGATAAAGATTGTGGTGTCTTAAAAGCGATGTGTACTCGCTGCAGAGATTATATGCACACCACCAATAAAAAAGACGAAGTTCAATGTAACTCATGTAACAGAAAAGAAAAACGTAAAGTTTCAATAAACTATGTAAATTAAAGTTAGGTAGATAATATGGATAATATTAAAATTCTTAATAAAACTGCTAATGAAATAGAATTTGAAATTGAAGACGAAAGTCATGGTGTATGTAATGCACTCAGACATATTTTAATGCAAGATGAAGATGTTGAATATGCAGTTTACAACATTGACCACCCACTTACTGGAAAACCAATAATGACCATTAGAACAAAAGAAGGAAATCCAAAAGATGCATTAAAAAGAGCTGCTGAACAACTCAAGGCAGACAGTGAATCATTCAAACAACTTATTGAAGAAAACTTATAACTTCAATAACCTTTACTTTTTTATGTGATTAATATGGGAAAATACAGAAATCCCAGTTTAACGACAGATATTTTTATTTTTGATGATGATTTAAATTTTATATTAATTAAACGCAAAAATGAACCATATAAAGACTATTGGGCGCTGCCTGGCGGTTTTGTAGATTATGGAGAATGCGTTGAAGATGCAGCAATGAGAGAAGCTTTAGAAGAGACAAGTATCGATGTTGAACTAAAAAAACTTGTTGGAGTATATTCTAACCCTTCAAGAGATCCTCGAGGACATACTGTAAGTATAACCTACACTGCAAGAGGAGATATGAAAAAAATGAATGCTGCAGATGATGCATGTGACATAGGCATTTTTAAACAGGAAGATTTAGAAAAAATAAATCTTGCTTTTGACCATGAAAAAATTATTAATGATTGCTTTAAATCTATTATAATGTAAATATTAATATTATTAAATAGTATATATTTAAATAATTTAAAATAAAAATCTTAATTTGATATAAATAAAATAAGAGGTTGATAAAATGGAATTTTGCCCAGAATGTGGAGCAATGTTACTTCCTAACGATAATAAACTTAAATGTAGTTGCGGATATACAAAAGATTTATCTTCAGACAACAACGAATACTCTGTTTCACAAGAAGTGAAAGGTAAACAAGGTGTTGTTAATATGGGTGAAGTTGAAGATATGAGATCCCAAATAACCGAAGTATGTCCAGAATGTGGTCATGATAAAGCTTATTATGAATTAAAACAAACTAGAAGTGCTGATGAAGCACCTACAAGATTCTTTGAATGTGCTAAATGTGGACACAAATGGAGAGATTATGATTAAGAGGAAAGCATTATGAAAGATTCTAAAGATAAAGAAAATAGAATTTCCAATCTGAAAAACATGTTTGATCATATGAACGATGATGAAACTGAAGAAAAATCTGAGGAAAAAAAGGACGAATTAGATGACATCGAAGAAGATGAAGAGTTAATTAACTTCCTCAATGAAGGAATGGAAGAGTATGAACTTGATGATGAATATATCTACCGTCCTGGAAAAGAATCTATTGAAGCAATTAATTTAGAAGATGATGCACAAATCGATGAAAACTTCATTATTGAAACTGACATTAACGAAAAAATCGACAAGGAATCACAAGTAGTGAATCAAGCATCAGGATATGAAGATGCCATTAACGAAAACTTTGACAATATGGTTAACTTAAAAATAGGTGAAAAGCCAATCTTAGCCATAGTAAGTTTAATTTTAGGAATTATATTTATAGTAGCTTCAGTTATAGTATTTAACTCCGGAACTGACAGAATAGTAGACAATGTAGTTTCCGGTGAAAATAACTTTTTAGTAGTTCTATTAATAATTATTGGAGCGTTATTAATTATCTATGGATTATTTAAAATATTGAATGTTAAAAATCCATTTGACAGCATGTTTGATTCAATGAATGATGATGAAGAACCAACTGAAAAATTGCAAAAAGCTGAAGAAAAACCAGAAGAGCCAACTATTCCTAAAAGCAATATTCCATTAGACAAAGAATCCTATAAAATTGGTGAATTTGATATGGATGAGCTTAAAAGTAGTCTCAAAAAATCTTTCTCTAAAACTGTTGAAAAATCAGAAGAAGCAGAAGAAGAAATTGATGTTGAAAATCTTCCTCCTGCCCGTGAAAAAAATCCTGATGATAAAGGACTAATAAAAGAGGAAATTGAAGAAAGAGACTATGAGCAAGCACAGCTTGATGGTGAGTCCATTGATGAGATTTTTGCTGATGTTGAAGATTTAAAAGATGAAAAATAATTATTTTTTTATTGGGCCTGTGGTCTAGTCAGGAATGACACAGGACTTCGGATCCTGAAATCGGGGGTTCAAATCCCTCCAGGTCCGCTATTATTTTATTTAAACTATTTTTTAACCCTAACCAGAGCTTCCTTAAAAAAGTCAGGTACTAATGATCTGTAAATTGGACTTTTAAGTACCATATTAATATCTGAATCTAAAATATACGTGTAGCAATAGTCATCCTCTGCACGCATACCCCTACCGTAAGCCTGCATCAATGTCATGACAGTCTTATATGCATACCATTTCTGGTCTGTTTTTCTTCTCATGTTAATCTGTTTGTCTCCAAGATATGGGAAAGGAATCTTATAGATTACCTGAAACCTGCACTTATCATAAGGCAAATCGACACCCTCACTCATTGACGGAGAAACAAGAACTAATGGATTTTCATCCTTTTCGAAATAATTCAATATATTCTCACGATTATCAGAATTATGGGAAATCAATCTTGAGTTAATCAGATTATTATTGATGTAATGCTGGCACTTATAGCTGTTGGTATGAATCAGCCCCTTTTCATCCTTATGCTTTTCAAGTATTTCCTTTAATATAGGAATAGTTTTAGGAGCAGTCTTTTTAATCCTATTTTTGGACATTTTACCTGCCGGATTTAAAATGATAGGCCTTTTTTCTTTAGTAAATGGACTGTCAACCTTGATATGGTATACTTCATCAGGAGATAGGCCTAGCCATTTAGCAAAGAGATTGCTAGACAAGATAGTTGCACTCATGAAAATTACAACATCCCCATACTTTAAAAGACTATCCTTTGCATAATGATGAACTCTTAACGGCTTGAATGAAACACCATTTTCATCACTGTCAATAACCCAGTTTTTAGGTTCATTTTCAAGGTTTTTCTTAAGTGTCTTGAGTCTAGAAATTGTAGAACGAATCCTGTCAGCCTTATTTTTGGATAAATCCTTAAGTTCAATGTCTTCATATGATTCACTGATGGCTGTAATTTCCATAAGCCAGTCCTCAAGTTCACCGTCCTTAAGAGTCTCTTTGGATATGACTTTACTGATATCCTTTTCCAAACGGTGATTATACAGGTTGACTTCCATAGTATTCATCAGTTTAGACTCAATGTTGTGAGCTTCGTCCAAAATAAGAAGTGAACGAGTTCCAAAATGCTTTACATAGTTCAGCTCGGCAATTGCATAATCATAATTCATCAAAGTTATTGGAGAATTGATTGCATTTGCCTTCTGCTGCCAGTAATTGCAATGATCAGCAGACTGGTAAAATACTGCCCCACCAAATGAATCCTCAAATGCAAGTTCTGCATCCAAAGTCGGGTTTTTGGCAACACCAAATGCACAAAAGAAATTGCTTGAAGTAGGAGAAGTTTTACAGGCCCCCATATCACATGTAACATCAAGACCATCATGCAAGCATGAAAAGTTAGACCTTCCCTTAACAAGAGGAAACTCAAATTCATCGCTGTACTGGGACTGCAGCTGTTTTGTCATTGTCAGAATATAGGCAGAACCATACATTTTTGCAAGAGTAGTTGCAATTGCAGATTTGCCCGTACCTGTTCCCGCTTCCAAAATAATATACTTATAGCCTTGCTTAATTGCATCATCAATATCCTGAATAATCTCGAATTGACCAACCCTTGGCTCGTCAAACGGAAAGTTCTCAATTATTTCCTCATCGATATTTGGATATTTCTCCTTAAGTTCAAAAAATCTATTAACCTGCATCTTATGGTCTTCTATAGAATAGACTTCAGGAATCTCATCATCTAAAATAGAAGATGATCTAGGTTTAGTAAAACTAAATAAATCTTCAGAAAGCTTTTTTTCACTAGATTTCTTATTACTACAAATACAATTGCTTTTAAGCATACCACAATTTGGACAAAACATAGAATTTGACATTAAAAATATATTAGTATAGCATGCTATAAATAAATTATATAAGAGCATTTGATAAGAAATATTTATAAGTGATAATATGGCTGAAAGAGGAAAATTATATGGAATTGGTGTTGGACCTGGAGATACTGAATTATTAACTTTAAAAGCTGTTAGAATATTGGAAACAGTACCAGTAGTTTTTTCACCAAAATCCTCAAAAGAAAAGGAAAGTATAGCACTTTCAATCGTCAAACCAGTGATTGAAGGTAGAGATGATTATAAAAAATTAATGCTAGTAGAACCAATATTTCCAATGATTGAAGACAAAGAAGAACTTGAAAAGGTCTGGACATCCGCTTCTGAGATGATTGCCCAATATCTTGATACAGGACGCGATGTTGCATTCATAACCCTTGGTGACCCTTCAATTTTTAGTACTTACTCATATGTTCAAAAGAAACTGAAAGGAGCCTATGATATTGAAACCGTTCCTGGAATCACTTCATTTACAGCCTGTGCTGCTGCTCGTAATGAAGCATTGGTTGAACAAAATGATATTTTATCTGTTGTTCCTAAAATTGATGACAGATTAAATGATGTAATGGAATACAGCAATGCGATAGCTTTAATGAAAGCATCAAGAAACATGCGCAAA
>Ga0326511_10003057_pt1 | contig 13498 bp, 8 predicted proteins | sample 0_2496_0518_D_FD_203701 | JGI IMG/M metagenome (GOLD analysis project Ga0326511, IMG submission 203701) | Bovine rumen microbial communities from UC Davis, California, United States - 0_2496_0518 | ecosystem: Host-associated > Mammals > Digestive system > Stomach > Rumen | place: USA: California... | reverse complement strand
TTTCAAACATATTGTTTGTTTTAAAAATACATCCTGTTACTCTATCAGTGAATAAGAATCTCTGAGTAGAATTATGTGAAATATCATTAGCTTGAAGATAAGTGCTTTTAACATTAGATTTATAGTAATCGAAATAAATATCATTAGGGAATTTTGTATTATCATCACCAATTGCTGTTGAACGATTATATGTCCCAACATATGATCCATCATATGTAGTTTCATTATCAGATATTATTGGCAAGAATGCAAAATATTTATTCTGATAATCACCTCCACCAATTATACATGTCCAACTATGGTTAATATCATTGACAAATTCTAGAGACGATGAATCTTGAGAAGGCCAGTTACCTTTACCATGGTATATCAAACGAATTTTTACACCTTCTGTTGTTTCGCCCATAATCCAAAGGTTAACATATGGAGCATCATTAGCTGATGTTGAATATTTATCAGAGAAATTATAAACTCTATTAAAATTAGTATGTCCAGATGGAGTTTTGTTTGTTACAGAAGCTGAAGTTGTTTTTACTGTAAGTATAGCTTTTTCATAAACGACAACTGGATCATATGCACCATGCCAAGCTTCCATTCCGACAAATTTACCATAACTAGAACTAATATTATTCATATATGATACACCTGTCAAAATACCACTAGAAGATGGTAATGAATAAACCATGTTACCACTAAATGACCCATCTGAAAGTTTATTTTGTGTAAATGCTACAGCATAACCAGAACCATTATATACAATTCCATGACAAATTGATGATAATCCCGTTTGTACAATTTTTATTTTAGCATTATTATAATCTTTAATTGTTGCTGTAGGTATATGTCTAAATACATTATCTGGTAATTGGAAAATATTTAATCTTCCTTTATCTGGAGTTTCTGTAATGATAAAATTTTGATCAATATAGAATGTAGTAACATTCAATATTTTATGATCTTCACTATCACCAATTAACTCCCATGTGTTTCCAGATGTTGATCGATAAATATATCGTTCATTGTTTAGATAGAATACATTTTGTTGTGAAACTTGTAATTTCCATTCACCATATGTATGATCTGAAACATCAATTTCACATTTATTCACTTTGTGGAAATTATCGCCATCAAATGAATAATAAAGATTAATTTCACTAAGAGCAACAACAATATCTTTATTAGCAACAATATTTAACCAAGTGTGGTCAATAAGTGTTGTAGTTTCCTTAAAATTATAAATATTTGAATAACTGAATACTGAAGGTGCTATTCCTGAATCATGTGGAGCAATATTTACTACAAATGATTGGAAGAAATGCTTTCCATCTGTAAAGTTGGTTTCTGTCGTTGAATCTGGGAATACTAAGATGTGTAAAAGTGCTGTATTAATTGGGTCCCTATACAACCTAATAGAAAAACTGTTAAGATATTTTAATTCTGAATTAATTTTTTCTATAATCATTTCAGAATAATTAGTTTCTCCAACTCTAATGGATAATAAACTATCCATAATTTCAGGATGTTGTTGAATATCATATTTATAAATATCAGAAGATACGTATCTAATATCAACATCTGAATTTGATTCAACTATAGTAGTTTCTACTGAATCAATTTTTGAAATAAAGAAATCACTATATCTTAAACCATTTCTAAAGAACATTCTAGGGTCAGAAAAGTTATAACGATTTCCATAATAATCTGCAATTGAACAATCATACCATGTAAATTTATTATCAAGTAAAACAACACTACTTGCAATATATATTTCTTTCCAAGTTTCACCATTGTCATAAGAAGTGATAAACATATAACCAGTACTATATTTATAGAACATAACTGGAAATTGATTTTTTACCATAGTAAAACTTCTACGATTAGATATATTTGATTTCATATAATATTTTGGAATATATTTTATCGTTTTAGTATCCAAAATACCTATAGATGAATCTGAATTTCTAGCCGCATACCAACCACTATTATTTCCAACTTGCATGAAAGGTTCTATATATGCGAGATTAGATACTTCATTCCATGTTTCGCCTTCATCATTAGAATAATATGCAATATGAGTATTATAGTCATTACTATCAATTTTAATCAATATTGTATTACCAGCTTCATAAAAATAGCATGCGGTAGCGTAACTTGTACTTATTGTTAATGGAATAAAATATGTATCATCGTCATTAAATTTTAGTAGACAACATTGATACACTGTGTTATTGTTAACTGTTGTTGCAATGTAACCAGATACAATTAATTTTCTGGATTCAGTTATACAAAAATTTCTATAATTATAAGCAGGAATGAAATTACTAGGATATTCAATACGTTTCCAAGAAATACAGTCTGTACTTTTATACATAGCATTTACAAAAAATGCATAAAATACATTATTAACACATAATACATGTAATATAGTCACATCTGGTTCATTATTTATATTTAGTTTAGTCCAATCTAACCCACCATTAGTACTATAATATGTCCCACGAGCATTAGAGAAACCAAACAACACACCATCATCATTTTCACAAATATTGTGCAAAGAATCACTAAAATTAGCAAGTTTCCAAGTATTTCCATTATCATCACTATACTTTAAACTATCATAGTCTGCATGTTCATAAGACATAGTGAACAAACGACCACTTCTACTTCTAAATAATTTCCAAAAAGCTGTATCACTACTAGCGCCTTCTATAGTTGGAGTTTTTATAGAGTTTTCAAAAGAAGTTGCATTTTCAATCTCGAAATCTCTATAAATTTTATCTTCACTCGTCATTAAAGAACGTTTAGTAGTATCTTCTGTTTCATTAGTATACAATTTATCAACAATACCACTATTGTATTCATTAGTACTAACAACTTGACCTGGTTGTAATTGAATCTTATCAAATACTGTAGAACCATATGCAAAAGTTTTTTCTTTTCTAGGAACTATTTTATTTTTTCTATGTCTAAAAGGTTCAAAACTTTCATCCAACCAATATTTAGGATTACTTCTGATATAATCATCTTTAGGAATTTCTGAATTAATACCTGTAGATTCTGAATCTTCAATATCAATATTAGTCATACCAAGTTTAGTTTGATACTTGAAATTCTGTATGATATTGAACATTTGTTTTTCTTGTAAAGTGTTATCATTATTTCTAATAATTTCATACTCATCTATAAAATAAAATTTTACAGCTTTTTCGTAATAATCAACACCTTCTTCGAAATTTGTAATATTTTCTACAGGAATGAAAACATCAATCACGTTAGATTCTGGATCATTTGGATCCAATGGTTGAGATGATTTTGTATAATATGTAGTGTTATAAGCAGGATATTCTCTAGTTACTAAGGTATATCCATAATAATGATTATGGTTTATAAGCTCAAAATTGCTACTAGAAAAATCATAACCAGCAACAAATACACCTTCAAATTCAAAACTATAAATACCAGGATAATTGCTACTAACAGTTAAACAATATCTAGTCTTATTATTATTATAAGTATATTTGTAAAATTTAAGATTTATTCGTTTGAGTAATTCTTTAACTTGATCTGTAATAATATTTTCATGCTTAATATAAAGTTTATCATGGTCAATAACTACATTCAAATCAAAGAAAAACTTACCATTTTGAAGTTTCATATTGAATGCTATTGAATCTTCTACTGGAGAAATAATATCTCCAACAACAATTTCTTTACCATCATTAGAAACTTCAACATTAATGTTTCTCAAATATGAAGTTGTATCTGGATTTAAACGCAATACAGAATTAGAATCCATTTTTGGTGCATCTATTAAAGAAAAATTATCTTTATCAGCATATTTAGATTCCATACATTGTATATTAGCAGAATTTGTAAATAAAGAATTAATCTTATCTTTAAAAACATTTATAGCTGCAGTATAATAACGTTCGAGTTCATATTTCCAGTTGTCAATATTTGGATCTCCACCCATAGCAGCAACAATAAGATTAAATTCATCATACAGCATGTTGAGTAATTTATTTAAAGATTCTTCGCCTTCTATAGGTTCACCATTTTCACCAACATTAAAACCTATGATTTTACCATCATTATCATAAATCAATGCATCTACTAAATGGAATTCTATTTCTTTAATTTTTTGAGAAATAGAATCATTCGAACCGTCGTCGGCTTGAAGAGCATTGAATCTTTTGATTACTTCATCAACTAAACTATCAAATTTTTTCAATTCCTGGATAGGTATAAAATCACTATCTCTTGCTTCTTGCAAAATACGAGCAATAACAGGTAAACGATTCTGATAAGCCATATTTATACTCCTTAAATAGGGTTTTCTTACTTATTTGTAATATATAGCAATGTCGTTATTTGACATTTATAATAGGAATAAATATAATATCAGGGACCTATTAGCCCCTGATAGATATTATTTTTCGAATATTTGTTTAATAATTTCTAGTTCTTCTTTAGTAACTGACTCAAATCTGTATTTTTGTTTAACATCAGGATATTTTTCATGATCAACTTCACTCACAAACATATCATATGGTCTAATCCATACTTTATGATCTTTAAGAGATCTATATGTAATAAACATTTCATCATGATTTTCAGAATGTGCAGAAACTCCAAGAATCTCATAAATATAATTCAATGGATCTTCATTAGAATCTTTATGTTTAAAATGTTTTACGATATTAGATCTAAATCTACCATAAATAGTATTATCATCTTTATAATAATAAAATTTTGGTTCAAAAATTAAGAATGCATTATTAATTATATCCATAAATATTCCTCCTATTATATAAATATATTTATATGGTAATTATTTTTGATATACATATTATATCAATGAATGTAAATCATTTATACAAATTATACCATAAGGAGTCAAACTATGGAAACTTTTAAAGAATATGATGTTGAAAAATGTAAAAGACATCATTACAAAACAATGTCTAACTCAATTTATTATGAGTTATACGAATTTATCAACAATTTTCTAAAACGTGGTGAAGATTGTGCTAGAAAAACTGAATCCCGATTTAATTTCCATCTTATATACGTATACATATTAAGTTGCATATTACTGATATTAACAACAATCAAATTGCTTCCGTTAACTTCATTCGATGCATTGAATTCAGTAATATTAGTTATTTTGATAATTTTATTTCTTCAAATTTCTTGTATACCATCAATATCTTTACCAAAATATAAAAATATTGATATGGTTTTGCTTATATTGACTCAGAATCTAAGAAAATTTATGTGGATTTTAGGTTTTACAAAATTCAGTACATATGAAACATGGAGAGAATCCTCTATTGCTAATAGATTATTTAAATCAATAATTGAAGGAATAAAGTATGCATGTACAATAAATGCGAAATTTAATCAACAACTGCATGAATGGATTAATGAATATCTTGTGTATAAATATGATTTATCACTTGTAGAACTTACAGAAAAATTAAAGCATTTAATATCCTCAAATAATCCTAATGATGAAATGATTCGTATATTAACAATAGCGATGACAACTGAAATAAATGATATTGCTATAATGTTTGATGAAAATAATGAATCAGAAATTTCCGAAGAACTACAAATTCATTTTGAACGATGTAAAGAACTTTGGACAAGATCTTTACTATTATTGTTAATTCGTAGAAAATCGATATTTACAAGTAGACTTGGTCCAAATAAAACTTTTATTAATGAATTGATATCTACTATAGATAATGGATTGTTTGATATTGAAGATAAATTTGAACCAATTACAGATAAACAATTCACTACTAAATCATATATAGATCGCATTAGAAATCCTAAAAACAATTTTAACGATTCATTAACCGCATTCTAAAATATAAAAGAAAGGGGATAACTATCCCCTTTCTTTTTTTTGTTTAAACCCCTATCATTATTCATATATTATATTAATGAGGAAAAGAAAGATGAATAATGATATTAATATAATAGCTGGAAATATTCGTATGAATGTTGACCCTAAATAATAAATATAATATCTATATCTTTCTTAAAGATCATTATGGTAAAGATTTTTGATTTTGATTTGGAAGCTAAAATTGAAGAAAACTCATTAGGTATTTCTAGAATTTATAAGGTTTTAAAACAACTTGAAAATGATGGACATGATCCGTCGATTCTCGAATTGAGAAAACTTGATGAAGAAATGGCTAAAAATGAAAAAGTCACAAGTGAAAAGTTGATGAAAAAATGGTTAGAAACATATGCGATTCAACCAAAAGTAATAAAACCTGCTTCAAATAACAGTGAGTTAAATAATCTTAAAAAGATTGTCGACTTTCAGAAAAATTGGATGAAAGAAAATGAAGACCTGTTCAAATACTTTGGAGTAATTTGAACTAAAAAGAATGGAGATAACTCTCCATTCTTTTTTTTTAATAATCAACCAAGTTAAACAAATTAGTAGTTATCCATATTAATATCTGTTTGCGCAAATTGATCTTCAGGAATGTAATATTGCTGAAGATCTTCAAATTTATTTAGTTTTTTTATTTTTTTGTAAAGATCAGTATTTCTATCATATGTATAATAATCGAAACTTTGATCAGGTATTAATATTTTGGATCTGTCGATTTGTAACATATTACCACTACTTGGATCTTTTATATAGAAATCTAAATCAGAACGTTTTTCAACAACCTCATTTTCTACAGGAATATATTCCCCATTAGCTGCTATATAATAATCAAAATTCGCATCAGCTATTAAGAAATCACTCTTTTTAATTGGAATAAATACTTTTCTTTCAGTAACTTTGCCATTTTTGGAATTGGCTACAAAAGATTTTAAAAGATAATATTTCCCTCTATTATATTTTGTAATAGGCTGTTCTGTTAAATAATGTCTATTAGGTTCATCCCAATTTAGAATTATACCTAATTCATCAATTTTTTTACGCATGTATGATGTGCATTCTTCATATAATTGCCTATTTACCCAGATATCTATATAGTATGGAACGTTTAAATCACAATTTTCTATATGAAAATTGAAATTATGATCTATTGTATATTCACTTTTATCTAAAGGTTCATTATTCTTATAAATTTCAACTTTAAATAATCTATCAAAGTTATCATATTTATTAGCTACATCAATCAATGCTTTAGCAACGTAATAATGAGTAGGCGTATCTTCTTCAACTATAACATCATCAATTAAATTAAAATCTTCAGTTACAGAAGACATAAGTATTTCAGATTCAAAATAAAAATGAAAATATTTTCTAGCATCAACCATTTTGTGTTTTCTATCATCTTTAAACACTTCTTTAAATTTTACTGTACCATAATAATTCATTTTATCTGTTTCTGAAGAAGTTCTTAAACACCAATCATTTTTTGTACCGCGAATAATTGCTGGAACTGAAGTTAAAAATGAAACAGGATTAGCATATTCTATATATCCTGTAAATGAAACATTCCATCCAGTATATAATCCACCTTTCTTTTCACCATCATCTGCATCATATTTATTTAAACGACATGTAATACGTTGTTTTCTTGCTAATCTATACATATATGAAGTTAAACCATCATTATCAAATTCTTTAAATGGTTTAATAGCTCCACCACTTCCAGTATAAAGATATTTGTTAAAATTATCATTAATTTTCTGTACATAAGCTCTAGAATCATCTGTATCAGATTTCATTTTTTCCAAAGCCATAATTTCAGGTTTAAATACACAAGATTTAATATATTGCATTAACAAATTTGGAAGAGGTATATATGCATCAGCTTCTATAACATTCACATACAAATTTTTAATATTTGAATCTGCTATATTACAAAAAGCTAATTGATCAGCTTTTGTTTGTAAATTTACATTTATTTCAATTTGATTTCGTATAGTATACTCATTAGTAGCCATTATTACTCCATGAGTACCATAACAAAATGGTTTATAACCTGTAAGATCAGTATCTATAGCAAAAGCTCCTGGCTGTTGATTAACATTCCATAATGAACCAAAAACCTCTTCATGATTATTTCCACCACGTTTAATAACAATTCTTAAAGCCGGTTGCAAAATCTTTTGTCCAGATTGATATTCTGATAATTTACCAGTTTCTTTATTTACTAAATATTGATTTGCTGTTCCTGTTTGTGTATCAAGATAAATATGTGTAAAAAATCCTTTAGGAAAACGTTCTAAGAACCAATTCATAACGTTTTTAGCTATTTCATCTTGAAATACACTATTATTTAATGAAGGAAATACTCCTAATCTAGTTGTACCCATAATTATACGCTCCTCTGAAATGGAACAAAACCATATTTTAAATATGTTTTATAAGCTTTTTCATTCGCAGCAAAACAATTCAATACAATTTGTTCTTTTTCTTGTTCTATCGCTCTATTTTCAGCGAATTTAAGCATATTTAAACAATATCCAGATCCTCTAAATTTTTTACAAACAAATAATTCTGAAATAAAAAAAGAAGGTTTATTATTAAATTCATTATGTGTCATTGTCATATATGAAATAATTTCACCTTTAGAACTTAATTGAATCCATTTTTCGTGATCACAATCTTTACTTAATAACCATTTTACAAAGTATTTAGAACCAGAATCTGTTAAAAATTTATCATATATATCTGTATTTGCAAATGGTTTTTCGTTAGATAACAATTCTTTTATTCCATTTATTAAAGGATTTCCATTTATATATGAAAACTTAGAATTATCACCTTTTATAAAAAAATTATCATCATTTTTATAAATTTGATAAAAATTTGTATTTGTATCTACTGTTTGACTACATAAATGTGTTTTTACCAAACATATTGGCTTATGAGATATATGTACTTGAGATTTATTGTCTATCATATTTCTAACCCTTATTCAATAAGTTTAATATTTTTAAATACATGTATCTATTAATAGAAGGTTCAAAATCTTTTATTGAATCATTTATATAGAGTTTTATATAATTTTCATATGATATTTCTTCTATTGATTCATTGTATTTAATATAATCATTACGAAATTGATTTTCAAGTCCATTACAATATCGTTTATTTTGATTATATATTCGTTTTGTAAATTCATAATTTTTATGCAAATTGTATCCCAATATTGACATAAACATTGGAAGATATTTGAAATTGAAATTATTTATTTTAGAAGTTATTTGATAGTTTTGAACTGATTCTAAAGCTTGTAACATTGCGTTTAAAGACATATTTTATCAAAAACCTCCTATAAATAAATCAATATAAATTAATTGATTATATTGATTTGTTCGATTTAGAAGTTTTATTATAAAGTCGACAATTTTATATACTATTTACAATATATTTAGGAGTTTTTCATGAGTTATAATAAAGATATCGCTATAATGAATTCGCGATTGAAAAAACTTAAAAAAGAAGCTAAAAATAGTAATTTAACATACAAAATCGATCAAATCATAAAAGGTACAGCAGGTTATTACATAATTTTTGCAAATAGATTGATTTTTAAATCTGTTAAATTTAACAATGAAGCATTAGATGATATTTCAGAAGTTATTAAGGGAAATATAAATCTCACAGATACTAATTATTTTACTCAAACTAATATAAAAGATATAAAAAATGACATTTCTACTATAGAAATTGTAAATTTATATCCAGAATATATAGGTATTCGTAATGTTAAAGATGGTTCTGGAAATGACATTGTTGTAGGTGTAAAACCTGGTTCACTTGATGATATTACTAATTCAATTATTAATGAAGATAAAGTTTACATTAAAAAAGCAAATCACATTTATAATAAAGATGATTCGGTACACTTATTAAATACTGTTTCAAGTAAAGTTTCAGAAGCAGAATTAGAAATGTTATCAAAATTTTTAAACACTCCTACACTAGATATAGATGATCATATTAATACTAATTTTGCAAACGATAATCGTGAAACTACTCAAGATCTCATTGCATACAAAAATATTGAACTTTATGAAGAACCTATAATTTATGGTGATTATACTTACAAACAATATAAAATTATAGATATAAATGATACTGAATGGTTCTTAGTATATCAAATTAAAAATTCTGATAGCAACAATATAAAGACTGTGTATTTAGAAAATGCAAATGCATTTATAGATCCATTAATGGGATTAGGAATACTTATTTGTAATTACAAAAAAATTAAATATCCTGATACAAGTTATAAAACCCTAGTGATAAATAATGCAGGAAATATTTGTGAGCATACAATAACGAAAATAACTTCAAAATTGTTTTCTAGTGCTAATTATAACCAATTTTCTATAACATTTAATGGGACTACTGTATACAAAATATATAAAATCTACACATTTGCTTTTACACCTTTATGTATTTATACTAATAATGAATATCAACTTACTCCTATAACACTTACCAATAATAATGTGGATTATATATTGTTTATTAATCCCAAATTGATTGAAAATATAGCTAGTTATTCTGAAAAAGAAACTATATTTGTATATTCTGATAGCAATGGAAATTCTTCTACTTCGAAATTTAATAATATTATTAATGCAAATCGTTCTGAATTATTGCGATTCCAATTAGGATTACAAATATCAAATACATCAGCACTGTATTTAATATATTGTTTAAATAAAACTGTTATAAATGAAACTACATTACAAAATGGATTTATACAATCAACAGTTCCTGGTAAATTTACTAAATTTGCGCCAACAGAAGGTAAATCGTCTTCATATTGCGCTTGGACACCAGATTCATCTAATTTCAATTCATCAAAAACATCATTTAAAGCTTATATATTTGATGACACGACGACAAATAAACATGAATGTACATTTAGTTCTATTGAATCTGCTATTTATGACTCTACTCATTATATCAGACAATATAAAGCATCAGTAAAAATAACTAGCACTTCAACAACATTAACTTTATTTTCATTAATTTATAATAATATCACATACAGATTAGGTGTAACTGGATATATGATGTATTATGCACCAGGTAATGATGGAGTTGTGCATGTTTTACGTAGAATATTGGTAGATGATTCTACATATGAAAGTAAAGTATCTGTATATTTTTTACGCTCAGGAGACATTATCAATGACAAAAAATTTAAATGTAATTTTACCGTTCAAGTTGATTCAACGTTTAAATATGCTTTTATTCAGCACGATTGTAATTATACAGACTTTAATAATGCAGGTTATGATAATCCTTCAGAAGTAGATGAAGGACATGCAAAAACTAAACTTGAATATATTGCTTATAGATATATTGGTACTGATTCTTACACTTTATATAGACATGACAGTGGATTATCATACAAGATCGGTGTAGATGGAGATAATAATGTAGTATTTTATTATAACAGATATAGTAACTGGTTACATTGTATCTATCAAGGTGGTATTGAAACAATAAATGTAGGTGTTCAAAATATAACATCTATTTATGATGGACTTCCTTCAGGGCAAACAGCATATCGTGTTAAATGGACTTATTTTAATAAATCATATGATGTAATCTGTATTTATAATTCAAAAGATGAATTGGTATCAACTGAAGCACTTCCAGCTTTATATCCATTCACTATAAATAATACAACTTTTTATGCATCTACTGCCAATAAAGCTATATATGAAATTTCTTCATCCAAATTTAAAAAATATACTGATGTTGATTATACTAACATTACAAATGCGTACGATACTAGTACTAGTGGAGAAAAATATATTGTAAAATGGGATAAGAAAAGTGGTCCTTCATACACTTATAAAGGTATTATGAAATTTCAAACTAATGGAAATTTTGCATCATTTACTACTTGTATTAAATTTGGTACTGTGTAATTATTTAAATGTTAGGAGTTTATAACTATGAAAGAAATTTTATTAGTATTATTTATTGTATTTGTAGACTGTTCACTTGTTAGTAATTTAGTTTGGTTATTTAGTAATATTTTTAAACAGCGTACAATGAAAAAAGAAAAAGATATTCAATCTATTGAAGATCTAACTATTGCTGCCACTAATGATAAATCATTTGTTGATGATGCATTATCTGATTGTAAATCACTTATTTCTACAATTGATACGTGTGAACTTGAAGAAAAAGTATATAAACGTGTAGATATTCTTAATGAATCTACACATTTGTACAAGTTAACTATGTTATTTGATGTGGATTCACCAATACAATCTATAGATTTTGATTCATATGGAAATAAATACAATTATGACCCATCACAAGTAAGAACATACAATTATAAAGAATTACTTACCAAACAATCATTTGCTTCAAAATTCTTTGAATATATGTTTCCAGAGTTTGATAAAATTCATAAATATAATGATAGTAAAAATGGTATTTGTGAGATTAATTTCACAAATAATAAAGACTCAAACAAATGTATTTTAGAAATAAAATATTTTTACGCATCAAAAAATATATCTATGAATTATCCAATTCTTAATGGATATTATTTTGGATGTCGTATTGGGTCACAAATCATTGTGAGTGAATTAGAAAATACTCTAGAAAGAATTAATACGTTAGTATCAAACTTAGACTATATTCGTCCAAAAGATAAACAATATATCACGGAAACTATTCAATTAGAACAAAATAATCTTAATTGTCATAAGTTTCCACAATTCGAAGAATAATTAAATAAGAGGAGCATAATAGCTCCTCTTATTTTTTTTTAGAATTTTGCTTTAAATAAGTTTTTGAATTTGACTTTATTATTCATTTTTCCTATTTTTTGAACTATTTTATTATTTTTCATACTGAAATTTTCTTTAAAATCTGTTAAAAATGATGATTCAGTCTTTTCATCATTTCCACCTTTAGTATAATTACGAGTTTCAGTATTCTTTCTAGCTTTTTCTCTTATTCTTTCTTCTTTTAATACATTATGTAGATCTTTAATTTCTTTTAGCTTCTGAGGTTGTGTAGCTATAGCTCTAACATAAAAACTTTCATTTTTATTAGAAAGAATCTTATTGCATACATTTTTTACAAGATAATCATTATGTACTAAATGAAAGAAACAAATCCAAGTAGTTTTTTCGACAGTCATTAACTCGAAAGTATTTCTAACCACTGGAGCTTGAGTAATAGCTATCTTACTTAAATAATTTGAAGGTATACATAATGGAAATCCTCCAAATTTATGTTTAATTACATAATCAAATGTAAATACAAATCCAGGAGAATTAGAAAATACATAAATATCATATTGTGTCAAATCTCCTAAAGTTTTTGAATGTTTCTTAATAGATTGACTTGGACGAAATTCTATTACAATATCATACATCAATGCTGTTGGATATTTTTCATTTTCTTCACTAGGAAGTTTAAAAAAGAATGTCCATCGGTCATATTTTTCATTATGTACGCAACTTACCAATATATCCTTTACAAACTTATCAAAATATTTTTTCTTATATTCTT
>Ga0326511_10003055_pt1 | contig 13506 bp, 10 predicted proteins | sample 0_2496_0518_D_FD_203701 | JGI IMG/M metagenome (GOLD analysis project Ga0326511, IMG submission 203701) | Bovine rumen microbial communities from UC Davis, California, United States - 0_2496_0518 | ecosystem: Host-associated > Mammals > Digestive system > Stomach > Rumen | place: USA... | reverse complement strand
GGCAACAGTCAGTCGATTGCTCGGACATAGCAGCGTGGCTACAACGGAGATCTACGCTGATGTGCTGATGGACTCGAAGGTGAAAGCTATCAATAGTATTAGTGACATGTTCAAATAAGTCAAAGAGTTGTTTTACCACTGGGCAGGGATGGGCTTGTTCCCTCCTGCCCAGATTTATCTGAATATTTTGAATACATCGAGTTTTTTGAATACATGAGTACAAGAAATACAAAGAGTACAAAGAGTACAAAGTGTACAATGTCCACAACGGACACATTGTGTACAAAGAATACTGCGGTCATCTATGCCCGTGTCAGCAGTGTCGGAGACAGACAAAGCACAGAACGACAGGTCAAGGACTTATCGGACTATGCTTTGTATAAACAGCTGGAAGTCCGAAAGGTGTTTGAAGAGCATATCTCAGGCGCTAAGAAGAATGAAGAGCGTCCTGTGTTATGCCAAACCCTTGAGTATTGTAAGGAGAATCGCATTTCAACCCTTCTTGTCAGTGAACTGTCAAGGATGGGTCGTAATGCGTTTGAGGTTCTGGCCTCTGTCAAGCAACTACTTGACTGTGGCATCAACCTCTATATCCAGAAGGAACAGTTCAACTTGTTGGGTGACGATGGCAAACCATCGTTGTTCGCGCCAATCATGCTGGCTACGCTATCAACCTGTGCGCAACTGGAACGTGAGAACATCACCTTCCGCCTACAGTCAGGTCGGAAGCATTATGTAGCCAAAGGAGGACGATTGGGACGAAAACCGGGTTCTGTTAAGACTATCGAACAGAAACGTGAGGAATATAAGGATGTCATAGCATTACTGAGGAAGGGGTACACTATCCGTGACGTTGCCAAACTGACAAGAAAGGGAGTCAGCACCGTGCAACGTGTGAAGAAGGAGTTTCAATTATAAGTGTTTGTTGTGAAATTGTTCGACACGATTCTGTTGCCAATTCAAATTTCAGAAGTTCGGAATGATCCACACTGACAGGTCACCGATACTTGCAGGAACTTCGAACTCCCAAAATTTGAATTACAACAAATACAATTTGGGGGAGAAAGTGAAGCTAATATTCGGAGTAATTCAATTCACCCCAAGCCTTTGTATATGCATCCTTTGAACCTGAAGGTATTTTTACTATAGTGGATGATTTTTCTTTTAGGAAATCAGGACAATCCAGTAATGGCATTTCCTGAGTAAATACAACTTCATGTATTATTCCTGTGAAGTTATATTTTCCTATAAGCCTTATCCCTTTTCCAAATATAACACTATGAAGTTCACCAGGAGAACTATTGATGGCAAAATCGTCTATTTGCTCCAGTGAGTCTGGAAGTTTTAATGTTGTGAGAGTTTTTCCCCATATAGTATATGGATACAACCTCTTGATTCCTTCGTCGATTGTCAGTGAAGTCAGACCTTCACATATCCAGAATGCCCATTTTGCTATTCCCGTCACTTCATACTCATCAAGATCATGTTCAATTTTTGAAGGAACAGTAATCTCTCCAGCATAGTAACTCTGTACAGGATAACCTGCAGGATCATCCATAATTTTCCTTTGCACTGTAACACACATCTTGTCTTTTATAGACAGATTCTCTTTGTACACAATACCATTGACCTCAAATGTTTGCTGAGCGTAAGACACATATCCAAACAAACACAACAAAGAAAGAACAACCTTTTTCATGTGGCTTTTATTTAATTAGTTATTGATTCCCTTTTGCTTTCCAATGCTGCTGGCAAGGAAAGAGATAGCCCTGGAATGTATTTAAAGGCACCATCGCCTATCTTTTTTACCGAATTAGGTATCGTTACCTCGGTAAGTTTTCTGCATCCACCAAAAGAATATACTCCTATCGATTTTAAACTTCCCGGGAATTTCACTGATGTTAGATTTTTGCAACTGGAAAACGCATGATCATCGATGCTCCTTAATGAGTTTGGAAGTACGAGGTTAACCAAACAATCACATAGTGTGAATGCTCCTTTACCGATGTCTTCCAATCCTTCATGAAATGAAAGGGCTTGCAAATTCGTACAGTTGGCAAAAGCATGAGCACTTATGGTGGTTACACTTCCCGGAATATCAATTGATCCTATTGACTCACAACTGTTAAATGCGTTTGAAGCTATGGTCTTTAGCTGTTTTGGCAATTGGATATTGCTTAATTTCTTGCAACCCATAAAACACATATTGGGAATCAACTGTACCTCCTCTGGAATGATAATTGACTGGAGCGATTCGCATTGAAAGAAACAAGCGACCCCAATCTCGCTTATATGGTTAGACATATTTATACTCTCCAAGTTTTTACATTCATAAAATGCCGAACTGCCAATATTATGTACAGTAGACGGAAGTTCTATTTTGCGTAGCAGTTCACATTTGTTGAAGCAATAATCAGGTACAGCAGTAATTTCTCCTTTTATTTCAACGTCTTCAAGGAATACGCAGCCTGAAAAACAATTTCTGCCAAGCGTAGTTACGGTTTTCGGTATAACCACTTTCGTAACGTTGTCGCATCCAGCAAAGGCATCTTGACATATTGCTATAGTACCTTCTTTTATCGATATTTCTGACGTTTTGTTTGCACTTTTTATAAAGTACTTCCCGATATACAGGTCATCGCTAATATCCCATTCACAATCTATGAAGTTATTATTTCCTATATAACCAACATTTTCGCCACCAGATATTGATTTTAGCTTGCAACCTACAAAAACATTTTCTTCAATTGTTTCTAAAGACTGTGGGAGGACGATCTCTTTCAATTGTTTCGCATTCATAAACGCACTCTTACAAATGCGTTTGACAGAATTACCCAAAGACAAGGTTTCTAGTGCGTCACAAATCCCAAAAGCATATTCGTCAATGCATTCCAAGCCATTACCTATTGAGACATTCTTAAGTCCTATGCATTGTGAAAAGCAGTGCTTCCCAAGTTTCTTTAAACTGTTGGGAATCACAACAGAAATAATATCATTACAGCCAGTAAAATTATAATCAAGTATTTCTTCTAATCCTTCATGTAATGTCACCTCACTAAGACTAGGACATGAAGTGAAAGCACTGGTTTTAATTATTCTTACAGAAGAAGGTATGTCTACTTTCTTTAACTGCGAACACATCATAAAAGCAGACTGGCCGATTGATTCAACTGTATTTGGAATAACAATGCTACTGATATCAGCTTTTAAGAATGCCATATCAGAAATACCAATAACTGTATAATTGTCCAAATCATGTTCTACAACTGATGGTATAACGATTTCGCCTTCATAATAACTTTTTGTGACTTCCCCACCAGATATTTCTCGTCGTTCAACAGTCACACACATCTTATCTTTTCTAGAAAGATCTTCTTTATACACAACTCCGTTTACTTCAAATGTGTTCTGAGCAAACATATTGTTTGTAAATACGCTGAATAAGATTGCAATGATCGAGTTCCTTCCCATAATGTAACATTTATTATTTAACACCATCAAGCATGACAAAGGCGGCCCAATATTCAGGGTCTCTATATTTTCCTGTACTTTCAGATTTTACTGCATTTTGTGCCAAGACGAATGACTGTTGCTTTGTTAATCCTTCTGTTAAGAACTTGTAGAATGATGTCATGAAAAGTGAAGTGGCATCGTCATCGACTTTCCAAAGAGACATGACAATACATCCAGCACCAGCTCTTTTAAGTCCTCTTTGAAGTCCATATATACCTTCGTTTGAGATGGTGCCTAGCCCCGTCTCACAAGCTGAAAGGACAACCATATCAACACTGGCAAGATTAATCCTGCTTATTTCTTTAGCCGTTAAAATTCCGTCATCTTTCTTATCCGCTTTCTTTTGATAATTTTGAACTGTATTATAAGCCCCCGCGAAAAGAAGACCGGAACGGCTTAGTGACTGTTCTTCAAAAGTAGAATGGCTGTCATCTGAAGAGACAATTCTTCCTAATCTGTTGCGCGTAGATTGAATATTGAATCCGTGTGTGGCTATATGTAGTATTCCGATGTTCTCACCATCAAGTCCTTTTACGACTTGCTCTGTTGCCTCTGCTCCCAAATGAATACTGTAGTTCTTACAAGCATTTTTTAATAATGATGAAATTTGTTCTACCTCCTCCTTCGTAGCAGGCAAATACTCAAAGCCACCTCTTTTCCTTAATTCTGAAATATCAATCTGGTCTTTAAATGATACATTATCAACATCTTGTGCCATCGCCATTTCACTATGGGATGCGTTTCTTACATCATACTCTATACCGCCAAAGAGAACTGCATTGTTGTAACTGCTTTTAAGACTGTCTTTCTTGATGAGTTCTCTTGTTGATGACAATCTGGAAACGTCATAAATCTCAGAGAAAGTCTTTCCTGAAGTTTCAACAGGCAGATGCTCGATTCCTATTTGGTAGAGTTTCCCGATGGGAGAGAAATATATTTTCTTTTTGTTCTTAACGAAAGGTTCCATAGGTTTCCAAAGCATATTGTAACCCTCTGTTGTTTTGTATATCTCTTGAATTGTAGTTAGTCGATTTTCGCTACACAATCTAATAGACTGAGGATAGTTGCTGTCAGAAGAAATAATATTCGCCAGATAGATGTCGCCTTCTTTTTCATTAGATGCAATGGAAAATTCGATTGCAACTTCCCCCTCCTTTAACGCATTCCTTACATCAGTCCAATTTTGTGAATAAGCATCTTCATGTGTCTGTCTTATAAGTACATTACGGTGAAGATTTTTCTTAAGAATAGATATTCTATGTAGTAGAGAATCTGTATCGGCCTTTTGGCTGTCATCTAATAGCATAATGCATCTTCCCAGCTCATGATATCTGTCGATAAGTATGGGATTGCGATATTCGTAAACGAGATTTCTGAAAAAGAAATCTGCATTAAGCGTCAATTGTTTATGTATAAGGGAAGCGTTGTAGGCTACTGATTGGATGATACTATCGTTACCAACTCTTGCAGCATACAATGGAGCGTATCTGACAAGAACGTCTACTTTACGTCTTAATTCGTCAGAAGCCATGTTAAATGCGAACTCTCCGTATGACTGATATATTTCCTTAGATAACTTGAATAGGGTTTTTCGTGCAAGGGAGACAGCTTTTTCTACATCACCCATCTGAAAGAAACAGTCTGATAGTGAGAGATGCACTTTTACGAAATCAATAGTCATAGCATCATCCAGGAAACTACTGTTCTTTAGCCCCCCGTTATAAATGAGCATTTTGCTAAAGAATGGTGTGTTCTGAAAAACAGATTCTCTTACAAGGGCTTTTTCCCCATAAGCTGCAGCTGCAGAATAATCCTTCTGTTGATAGGCATATGATTGAAGTCTGGCATATGTAGCATACAATTCTCTGCTATCCTTGTTGTTTCTTTCTATGATTTTTGTGACCTTTGATGCAATTTCGATACTTTTTTTATAATCGAGTTGTGAGGCATACAACTTCTCTTGCATCATCATGACAAGAACAAGTGAAGAAGGATCTGCATGAATACTGCTTTCTGCATCATGCATGGCTTTTGAGACATGATAAAATGCCTTGTCAAGAGAATCGTTTGCAAGATAAATTTCAGATTTCAACAAGTCAAACCAAATAGGAATAAATGAATCTCGGCTTATAGTCTCTTGACTTATTTTTTCTTTGAATCTATCTATGAGAGCAATGTCTGAATAGGATTTCTCATCACAGGAAATATAACTTAATATCCGTATAAACGTACCTTGCTGTATAGGATTCAATTGCTCCAGCAATGAATACTTGTAATTCCGATAATCACTTGTCATTCCCTCCATTTCGGAACAATACCTAAGCGTTTCTAGGAGTTCTACGAAAATGTTATAATTACATGCGGATGTATTGAGGTGTTTTGCCAGGAAGTCTTTCGTAAGCGATATAGCTTTACGGTAATTGCCAAACTCTTTAGACTCTTTAATAGCTTGCAATTCCAATTTCACAGACTGTACAGCCTGTGATTGCTTTGCATAACCGTTTCCGACAAACGCCAACAAATAAAGACACAATATGTAATATCTTATCCTCAACATACTATCGCCCATTTCCAACGCTTGCATTTACGACAAATGAAAAGCATTGGCAGCCTTTGTTTATTGTATCATTAGGTTCAAGCTGCTCGTCAATCATAAATTGAATTCCTTCGCTATCGAACTCCATGTCCGAACATACAAGAAGGAATTTCTGGTCAACATCAAGCATCTTAATGTGGCTCAAATCCAAATCTGAGTGGGGCATGAGAATCAAACAGGGGTTATTGTTATCTGTATCGAAACAGAAGGTTGGCTTAATCCCATTTGACAATTCCAATACATTAGCAAAAAGGATTTTTTCCGTGTTGTTAACTAATGTCATAGAGACGCAATCATCCTCTCTTGATAATTGTATTGTGACTTCTGTATTCGTAGAAACGGAATCGTTGATATGCTGCGAAATGAATGCATATATTTGCTCCATTATCATTTCATCAATCTCGCCACGTCTGACAGCGCCCACAGACCGAGAGTTCTTCCCATCTCCTTTTGCGATGTTATTTCTTATTTCACGGACAAAGCCACTGGTTATGCTGTTGCTTTCATTCTTACAAAACGAAACTATCTCAGAAACACTGTAAGTACCAGCCTTTCTGTATTCAAATAATTTATGATTTGACTTGTCAATGATAGAGATATAAGATTGATTGCCAATTTTTAATTTGTCATTATCTCCCAACAAGAACCCTTTACTTGGTTTTTGAGCATGGGAAACAAGTTCCACGGAACCACCTATTCTGTGGATAACGTATTTGCCTTGTGAGTTGGCATAAATACCTATTAAACATAAACACAATATGAGAAACAATTTCTTAAGCATACTTTTTCAATAAGAATTTAATTAAATCTGACAATGCATAAAGAATATCCAATATCAAAATGCCAATAGCGGATAAAAGAATCGCTTTTGAAACATTTAGATAAATACGGAAGTAATATAGATAACAGCCAAATAAACACAACAATAGTATGAGTAGCATTGGAGCTAATCGCATACCAAAGTTTTGCAAATTCGTGTCGTTTAAACGTAAATATAAGAAGGTCAAGAAAAGACAACTAATAATTGCGAAAAACCAGTCTAATAATGTCCCGAAAGAACGTAAAAAGCGGTGATTGATAGTGTTGTCAAGTGCAATAGCCCATACTTCCATACCAGCCATTTCGTCATTTACTGGAGTACAGTGATAATCGGATTTATCGGACATACAACCAACCAAAACCACCTTGTCTTTTAATTCTCCCTTGTGATGTAAAAGATTTCTTCCGTCTATTTCATTAAAAGCAATAGGTGGAAAAAGTAGCTTTTCTTCCTCAACTTCCCTTTGAAGAGCTCTATTATAGGCATCTTTGTCATAGAGAGAGAGGATGCTCAACGCAAAAGAAGGTACTTTTTCTCCATTTGTATACATTGAGGGCATAAAAGTTCGAACAATCAAGCTGTTCCTCTTTACGAGATTAACGAATCCAAGACGTTCTTCTGATATATACCCATCAAAGATAGAAGGGGTAATTGAACTTTGATCCGCATCTATTTCACATGCCATGATAATGTTTTTGTTTTTAGAAACGACATCTATCAGCAGTGAGTCTTGCTCTACTCCCTGAAAATCCTCAAAAAGAATGTCAACTCCTATAACTTTTGGCTGACAATTAGCTAAATCTACCAGGGTGTGGGCTATCTCATTTCTGCCATTAACAGAATCGATAGATACAATAACAATGTCATCGCTAATATCCTTCTCCGATTTGTTATAAATTACCCGATCATAAAAATCAGAGAACTCAACATCTCTGATACCCAAAAGCATAGTTGTGATATAGTCTGAATTCATATCAGAGGTTAACCACACTGACAAAAGCAATGCTATAAGTGTCGTGATAATAGCTTTTAGGTAGCGCATCGTATAGTTTTGATTAAATAACTATTTCATCCTAATATCCCAGGTTCCCCTAGAATAGATACCATAATCCGTAGGAGGTATGTCTATCCCATTTACTTGAAATTGCCTAACTAATGCATCCTTACATCGGGCGTTGTTGAATAAATTGTTCGGTCCAATACCCATCATAGGTATAGTTACCGTGATTTCTTGACCTCGAGCAATATGGAATCCATTTGCCCGGCTAACATCATGTCTTGCTGTTAAAATGAATGTAGGCATTATTTTATTCCTCTTTTAATAGCCTGTGATGCTATTTGTGGCTCTTTAATAAGCCAATCTATTGAAAGCAGAGCAGCAGGGTATGACATTTTATACTGGTTTTTTAGACTTAGCAGTGAAAAGCCATCAACCGTAATGTCTTGCTCACCTTCCTGATTTACCCATTTTTCAAGAAGTGGCACAAGCTTTAAGTCAATGTGCATAAGTTCATCTGCAACTCCTGAGGCTTGAACTTCTGGATATTGATTACGAATCAAAGCCTTAATTATTACTTCTTTATTCATAGCTTTTTCTTGTATGCGATTAATACATCTTCTGCAAATTTTCGCGCGTCAGCTTCTATTGGTTGCATCCAATATGCTTTAAATCCCCATAATTGGGCACTTTGATAACCATATCTTTCCATATTAATATGCCAATTAGTGAGATCACCTTTACTAGTATGGGTTTCCCTTTGTTCGAGATTGTAAGTTTGATAAGAATGTCTTCCTTCATGAACAACAGTATCTAAGACCTCATTGTAGAATCTCATATTGTTAGAATTAACCAACTCAGAGTTAATGACTATTTTTTCACGTCCAAAAATATCAGTCTGGTGATTGCCCATGTGCCCCTGTAGATCCCCGTCAACTTCTCTTATTTCGCCCAAATTCTCCACATAGATGGGACATGCTGGCCTATGTTCTATTTCTGCAATCTGTTTTTCCAGATTATTGAGTAAAGCCACACGTTCTGATAAAGAAAGTTTCTGCCATTCATCAAACTCCAAACCTTTAGTAGCCACCATAACATCAGAAATCTGATCTACCTGTTCCATGTCTGTTGGAGCTTCTAAATATTTACTTGGGATTTTATCGCGGACAGGCTCAATTAATTCGGCTATTTGTGGATTGCTGTCAATAGCCTTAGGAGGTACGGAATTTTGTATCTCGTCAATTCTCAAAGCCAGACTCTCAGGACGTGGTGGTGCCACACACTCTTTGAGATAGTCCAACTCTTGACTGGACAATTCCGGGCTTTCCTTCACTTCGTTTACAGGGGATCTTAATCCCTCTAATTCTTCTAACATAAGCAGGATTATTTTACTTTTGTTACCTTAATCCAATTAGTATCTGTAGACAGAGAACTGTTAACAACACATTGTCCTGTTAACAATTTAGTAATTACCTTTCGTTGTTCTTTATTAAGTCCCATTGACTCACTTATAGCTTTGCAATCATCTTCTGAAACAAGCCTATGGGTAATCTTTAGATTTGTATTCTTTATTGCATCGGGTATCAACCTTGTTGGGACTTGGTCTACCAAGAAAAGCCCCTCTCCATAAGCTCTTATTTCTGAAAGCATATTTGAGAACATCATAGCAGACTTGTATTGTGGCAATTCTTGGTTGTCACATTTTGACATAACTCTATGAGCTTCCTCGATTATTGTAAGATGCTTACAATTGTTATCATTAAAATCAATTATTCCATTTTCCGCTTGAGCTGTCCTATACTCATATAAGAATTGAAGAATTAGTGCCATGAAAAAACTCTTATCGACATCATCTCCAACATAGGAAAGATTAATAATGCATTTCTTTCCAAACAACTCTTCCCAAGGTGTTGACGATACGACATTAAGCATATTGCCCTTCCAGCCACGTTTCAGGCTATCGATGCGCGTATTAAGGCAGGCTTTCATGTTTTTTTCAACTCTTTCTTCATATCCTCTGCTATTTATCACTTTATCTACCGAAACACTCATGCTGTTTAAAGTTGGAGGCATTGTCTCTCCGAAGACGGGGTTCGTTCCAAGCCAGTCTGTAGACTTGTTTTGATAAATAGTGTAAATTAAATCTTCCATTAAGACTGGCAAGATGTCATACATAGGAAATGCAGCCGCAAAAGTTGACTTCAAACGGTCTATATGGGATAGAATATTTGGCTCCTGAATATCTTTGAGCCAAACTATTTCAAATGGATTCAGATGCAAATCTTTTGGAGTAAATCCATTCTTGTACTTCTTACATCCAGGAATGTATATATCAATTGGTGCTTCTGGGTGGTGCTTATTATATTCAATAGCCCAATCTACATATTCGGTCTTGGCTGGCTCAATCACCAAGAAAGGCAGGTTTTTCACACCATCCAGAATCGTTTGAACAGTGTTTGTCTTTCCTGTTCCGTTTATTCCTGACAACAATGTATGACGCGACAATTGGCTAACTGGAATCCTAAAGTCAATATTAGTCTGTGAGCCACCATAAAGCATTTTTCCTAAGCAGATATAATCTTCGCTGGCATTTATCTCTTGCTCATTAAGACTAAATTCTGGAGAGCTATCTACGACACTAATTCCTGGAACACTTCTTAATGGGAAATTGATAAAATAGGATAGTTCTTTTGTTGTAAGAAGAGTTCTCAAATCATTGAACTGATTACCGAGAGGATGATCAAAATATGATCCATTACTCGATTTTACTTTTATTATAGGGGCATCTAAGCTTCCTAAAGTCTGAGGGACAGAATTGTTTAGTACGTCCTCAATATGATGGATTCTAATAGGCTCAAATATTGATTCCTGACCACTAACAATAGATTTCAGTTGCATAGAAGCGCCTTGCAGGTCTTGTCTTGTTTCCCCTAAAAGATATACTCCGACAGACCAACATCCGAGTGCTTTCCCTGATTCAAACCGCTTGGAATGATAGAACAAATGCTCCGAAACAGCTTCAATTTGTTTATTGACAATATTATTGCTAACAGATTTTCCATGAGTTTTTCCAACTGTTTCAGTCTTTCCTGTTGTGTTTGTTTCAGAATGACTCGTCCCCTTTGTATAAGTTGGACTAAACTCAGCAAATAGATTAACCCCTGCAATCTCATTGGCACCAGCGGCAACGGCAATAGCGGTGGTTACTGCTCCTGCAGGAGGAAACATATATGAGGCAAGCATAACACCAGCGCCAACCATGCCCCATTTGCTTTTCTTTGATTTACTCTCGCTTGTCCCGTCACAAATTGACTTTGATTCACTGAGAGCAGTACTCATACTATCGGAAATGTTTTCAGAAAAGCTAAACGACTTTAAAGATTCTGCTTGTCCGTTAAAATCCCTCACCTTGTATAAGATAGAGTCAATATCTGTTTCTTGAACAGGGTCAGCGACAACAATATACGTAAAGTTCTTCTTTTGCATTCCAGACAATAGAGTATCCAATGTTGCAGGATAAATAGTCTTATACTGACTTTCCATTGAAGGGATGCCTGTTATCGCATCTATACAATCATATCTAGAACTGATGTCATTCCGTATTGGATCCAAGTTGCCCTTCACACGCTTACATTTCATCCCCGGCCATATTCCTTTAATGAAATCATTTAAGCTATCAACAAATGTAGCGTCAATATCCTCCTTTACAAGAGAACGCAATCCCAAATACATCTCATATATTCCGTTCTCTCCATGAACAACGAAAATGAGTTGTATCTTTGTCGGGATGAAGCAAGTCGTAAGAATCTTTTGAATTGATGTAAAACATTTCTCTGCACTATCATCAATGGGTTTCCCGACTTGTGATATTTTAATCCAATATGGGGCCGATGGCAAATCTTTCCTGTTGGAAAGCAACTCTAAGCACATTGGTGTTGAACTAGCAGATATCCCATTAAGATACTTACGCTCAGACGTAAATGACAGCGATTGTGCGATACCGTTTGCTGCAAGTATTTTAGCAGTAGGCTCGAATTTCTCTAATTCCTGTGTAGTTAATGCTGTAGCCATATTATTCAATAGGTATCATAACCTGCTGGAGGTTAGTTTCCATTATTTTAGTAAAATAATTGCTTAAAGAGGTAGTAACTGACTGTTTGAAAGCTTTATTACTTTGCAACTCAGAAGTAATTTTAGTCCGAATTTGACTTGTGACTTCATCTTTCTTGCTGAGAATATCATCTGCTTTGTCTTTTCTTTTAGATTCATCAGATCTAAAGTATTTATAAATGTACCAAGGAGCGCAGAAAATACCCCATAGAAATATACCCAATGCTGCCCATAAAATATCGGCCAAAACATTTGTAATGGAATCACATATCTGGGCAATGGTTGATGACATGTCTGAAAGACTATCATTTATTGCTTTAATGTCACCAATTTGAACACTTCCTGAAGCAGAGATTTCACGACCAGGGGCATACCTGCTTATAATTTCGTTCATGTGTTTGCGGATGTCTTCTGTTGAGTCTTTTAAGAAAGCCTGCAAAGTAGAATTAACTACTGATGACACCTTATTGTTTTGGAAAAATTTTAGATCTTTCTGAATTGACTCCTTGAGTTCATCTTCATCAGTGGTTTTGCCATTTTTTATCCACCAAGAACATGCCCTATCAACAACAGCCCAAGCTTCATTTGTTATATTCTCAGCTAACGAACTGCGTAAAAGAGAAAGCATATTATCGTTATTTATCATAGATGGCAATTTGTCTCTCAGTTCCTTAACGAGAATTGACGTTATAGCATCGGTGGCACCTAATAACGCAATACCTCTCGAAATAGTTAAAGAAGGATTGTCATTGTCTATTTTTACTTTTTCAATAGAGAGACCAAATGCTTCTGATATTAGTGGACGTATAAAATTCATTCTCGATGCTCCACCTGTCAAAAATACCCCATTAACAGTTTTACCAGGAATCTTTGTTTCTTTGAAATCTCGGAGTGCTTCCATTATCCTCTCCATATAATTTGTGGAGGAAGAAATCATATTGTTTAGCTCTGCAAGATTGGCTATTCTTAATTTTACATAGGTGTCTGCATAGTCTTCATAGGATTCTTCGTCTTCAGAAATAATATTTCCAAGGGGGAAACCACCAATTGTTTTAGAATCTTCGTTTCTGCTATATGCATCTTCCTTAAATTTTCTTGCTTTGAATTTTAATGCATCATGATATTCGGGATATTTATGAAGAAATTCCTTCACATCATCATCCTTTAATATCATATTTTCCAATATCGCATTATCGATAATGGAGGCCCCAAGGTCATAACCAAAGTCGATGGGCTTGTCTTTGTCAGAAAGATAGGTAAAATCCAGTGTACTCGATCCTAAATCAAAAACAATTGCTCCTTTAGAGATTTCTTTTGAGAAATTCACATTTGGACTTTTTGCGTAAAAAATGGCCGCTCTCGACTCTGAAGTTAATCCTCCCAGAGGTATACCTGCTTTAATGGCCATTTGGCGATAGATCTCTTTAGACTCTTCTTCCGTCCATCCCGAGGGCCTGGCAATGTAAACAA
>Ga0326511_10003054_pt1 | contig 13507 bp, 12 predicted proteins | sample 0_2496_0518_D_FD_203701 | JGI IMG/M metagenome (GOLD analysis project Ga0326511, IMG submission 203701) | Bovine rumen microbial communities from UC Davis, California, United States - 0_2496_0518 | ecosystem: Host-associated > Mammals > Digestive system > Stomach > Rumen | place: USA... | reverse complement strand
GAGCGTCTTGCTCTTGCCATGACATCAGCGGGCACTTCACGCCTGGCTACTTCATCTATCCGTTCAAAGAATTCCCGAGAAATATTCATCAGTAAAGCTTAGATAAATTTGAAATAGGCAGGGCTATCAGGCTTCGCAATCTCCCAAGCAGCATCCATCGCATCAATGATGGACTGTGGGAGCTCGCCCTTCTTAGCAGCTTCCATATTCTGCTCCATCTGCGTGATCTTAGACGCACCAAGCAGAATACCATCACCTTTGCTGGCATCCATCATAGAATGATTACTTAGCCAGCGGTAGGCTGCTTCCACCATAGGAATACCCTCAGCCTCACAGGCTTTCCGTATTTCATCCACAGCATCGAAATACGACTGTTTCCAGTAGCGTTTACGATAGCTTTCCAAACGTGCAAAGCGTCCTGGTTCTGGTGTATCCTCAAAGTGCAGGTGTTTGCCGGTCAGCATACCGCCAGCTAAAGGGTTAAAGGCATAGAATCGCATCCCCAAGGAACGGATAGCAGGGAACAGTTCCGACTCCACATTGCGGCACAGCGCATTATACATTCCCTGATAAACAGTAGGTTTTGGGCAACCATACTTCTCGCACTTATGCCAAATGTCAACCACCTGCCATGCAGGATAATTACTCAAGCCCAACTCCTTCACCCTGCCCTGCTCATAGAGTTCAGCAACCGTTTCCAGTGCCTCATCTATCGGCGTCTTACCGTCTGGAAAATGGAAATAGAGCAGATCCACACTATCACGGTTCATCCGCTTCAAGGATTCGTTAAACTCCATCAGGATGGTTTCACGATCCAGCTTTCCAGTAATTCTGGGATGAACCTTTGTGGCCAAATAGTAGCCAGAGAGATTCGGGAGTATATCCCCCAAATACCTCTCTGTATCGCCACCATTATAGACGTAGGCCGTATCCAGTTCGTTAAAACCTGTCTTCAAAAAACTTTGGGTCATCTCACGACTGGCTTCCAAGTCCAACTGCGGCCCAAAGTTCATCGTGCCTAATACGATTTTCATACTTATTCGTTTTTGCCAAGAACAAGGTTCAGTACCGAGTCTTCGTTCTTCACAACACCATACACATTGGCTCTACGGACAATCTTCTCTGCCCATCGATGGTGAGGGCCTATCTCATTCATTTTTCCACCACCTTCGCTCTTGATCACACCGCCACTGGTATTCAGAATCTGGATAGCATCGTTATACTCTTCCTCTACAACCGTGAACATAGCGTTTACAAACTTGGCGTGAGTAGGATGGATAATGGTCTTACCTACAAAGCCGTTTGCTCGGTCAAGCAGCACCTCCTTCAGCAATCCGTCAATAGCAGGATTCACAATATCCTGACCCTTGATGAGCGCATTGTGGAAGTTACGCTTGATGACATCGTCGATATCATCATCCTTGTAAGCACGAAAATATTCCCATACGGCTGCTGATACACAATAGTCATTAAAGCGATTAAAGGCATTCAGAATATCCGAGAGGGCATCACGTACGGTCATGATATCAAATACCGTTGAGTTGATGCCACGGCGCACACCAAACAGAGATGACATATCGGTACCGCCCACACGGATGTTCAGAATCAGTTCCTTGTAAGGCTCCAAAATATTTCTCAGCAACAGCAGTTCCTGATTGCGACTCTCACGGAAGGCAATCTCCTCACCCTCCAAGATAGGCATACCATAAAGCGTCACACCCAAACGGGCATTGGTCTCCACCAAGGTACGCAGCACGCCAAGGGCGTTCTTGCTGTTGAACTTCGGAAAGTTAAAACCCGTCAGGATATTAGCCTGCCGCTGGGTAATGCGCTTGGCAAAACTCTTGAACTGTTCAGGATTACGAACACGCATAAAAATCAAGGGGATGTCATCTTGCGTGATTTTGCCTGTCTCTATCTGGTCGGCAAAGTAGTCCATCGTGTCCAGAATGTTCTGTTCTGCTACAGGCAGGTCTTCCTCTTTGATGGCATCCTCACAGCACATCACGAACGACGTGACGGGCAACTCATGGTTAATAACCTTTTCACGGATATCCTTCGTACCAGGCATGTAAAGCGTAGCACCTAAGCAATACTGCAAGGTGTCACGTTCTGTATTCTTATTAAACTCCATCGGGGCCTTCACAAAGTTAAACCCCTGATTATACATGTGATGTCTCATTTTTCAAATTGAAAGTTGAAAATTGATAATTGACAGTTATTTCTTTGGAGAAACTATTGCTTCTGGATAATAGGTATCAATGACACGTTTTACCAGTGCCACCTGCTTGGCACGCTTCTTGGCATCTGCCTCGGTAGTGTCCCAGCTATGCGTTGCAGCCACACTGCCACCGGTCTTCAGATAGATAGGAGCAGCCACACGGATAAACTCAGGCACTTCGTAGTGGCGGATAAAACCACCCGTCGATTTCGGGTTCTCTGTATGGATATCAATGGGGATGTCAATGGCAGCACGGATGGCACTGAGCATCTGCAACTGGATGTCACGTACGGGGTTGAATGAGTTGGCACCAATCTCCTGTAGCATTCTTGCTGAACACGGATTGCCATGTCCTGTATGGGCAGACACCTTGAACTTTACGTCCTTTGGCAGGAAACCATCACGACGCATCTGGTTCATCAGCCACAGCTGACCTTCGTCATACACCATGAACGAGCGTACACCGATTTTTGCTGCACGTCTGATATCCTCCACGGCACGAACCACCTGTTCCTGACCTCTCAGGCGATAGCCCATACGTACCCCCTCTGGGGTATTCACTGAGGCACTGGTGTCGATAGTAGCACGAGGACCTGTAGCCAACAGCAGTTCCACATTCCATTTCTGGGCATACTCTAACATCTGCTCTATTTCACTGTCAAGCAGTCGCATGATACCCTGTGTCTGAGTCACACGGTGGATCTGGATTCCATAACCATCCAAGGCTTCCAAAAGTGCCTTCATCGGGCCTGGCCCTTGAATACCAGGAACCTCAAAACGATACTGCCCGCCATCCTCAAAGCGTTTCTCCGAGGTCGGCAGGTCATATAGGTCGCCAGCAGGCATGCCTATACGCTTCAAATAGTCTCTTGTCTCTTTCATATTATGATATTTTTTATTTCATTTCTGGCAGCAGGTCATGACGCATAATGTCTATACCCCTGTCATCTATAACCTTCACAGTCTGATTAATCTTTTCGCGTTTGATATTATATTCCTCTAACGTATCAGCCACAATATTCATTCCAGCTATGCGGTCACTGCTGCTCGTCACACCTCGCATTTGAGTACCTTTCAATCGCACAGGGTGGAATTCATTAATCACACCTTCTTTTACCAACTCTTCAAAACCTTCGAAATGGTCAAAAGTACCAGGCTGGCAATATATGAAATCATTGACAACCACATTATGCCTTTCGAACTTAGGACTCAAATCAGGCATCTGGCCTAATGTAATATCCAGCGTTGCACCAATCACATCTACCCCACTGGCATACTTGATAAGCAGATATTTCATGTTGCCGCCAGTCCGAGCGCAGAACTCCAGCACAGAAACCCTATCGCCATCATGTAGCAACTGTACTAACAAAGGAGCATTCACCAATCCAAAGCCTTCAGCTATCTTCTGACATATATCCTCAATCTGTTTCATCACTTTCTCAGTAGCCTTTACTGGATAACGACCACGGAAGATGACAAAGCGGTCTTTGTCTTTCACTTTCTCACTGTTCGTCACATTTAGCAGTTGTGCTTTGCCATTGACAACAAAGGCATCCACGCTGATTTCCTCACCGGCAAAAAACTCCTCCACAATTACACGGCCGCTACGCCCGATTTGATGAGCCTCCTCATAATACTGCTTCAGCTCTTCCAAGTTCTCTGCCTTACGCACACCTTTCGAACTATAAGCATCCACAGGCTTGACCACCAAGGGGAATTTCAGTTTCCCGATAACATCCATGTCTAAATGATCTGTCTCAACATAATCTGTTGTAGGTATGCCAGACTGCTTGAAGATACGCTTCATACGTATCTTGTCCGACACATCTTGACAGGTCTCATAGTTAATGTAACATGGCAGTCCGAGCATTTCCGACACTTTAGCCACTACCAATAACACCTGGTCAGCACATACAGTGATGAGGAAATCCACCTTTTCGCTGACGGCAATGTTCTTGATAGCCTCCATGTCAAATACATCCACATGGAAAAACTTATCGGCATACGGACGGGCCACGGCAGCAGGACTGCCGTCTGCCAGCAAAGCTTCAATGCCGCGTTCCTGCAGTTGCTTGATTAATTCGATCTGGGGCAATCCACCTGCTATTACTAAAGCTTTCATATAAATAATTCTGCTATGAACCGTAATGAGTATACATTTTACTTAGTTCTATTCTTGACTTTCCATATATGCTTGGAAGAATTTTTCAGCAGGCTGATTAAACAGTTGTTTCTGTTCAAAATAATTTCTAACTTTACTATTTTTAAGTGCTGGACCACACATTACTTGCTCATAATCCATAGCGGGATGCGAATTTATTTCACACAATTTCATCCCATTTTCAGTTATGATAATGTCTAAGCCCAAATATTCCAAGGAAGATATATGCTGACACAGTTTATCTATTTGATTACGTACATAACCCCAATTTGGCAACACAAAATCACTCCACCTTACATTTGTATCAGGATGTTTGTCTATCATCCACTTTCCGTCTGGTGTAAATCGCTTATAACGGATAGCAAAGTCATGACACTGACCTGTTTCAAAATCAAAGCCAACACCTACACCCCCAGAAGACAAATTGCTAGCACCTCCGTTAACCGAAGTACCAAAGCGAGCGTAAGAGATTACACATGACCAAGTAGGCAGAGAGAATCTGTTCTCACTTGTATTTCTGCACATGATGACTCTCAGTGTACATTCACTATCTGGCCATACCCGTGCAAGTTCTTTATGTTGATGACAATATTCTGTTATGATATAATTGCGCATAGTATCACGAATCTCCTCAAAACGTGTCATGTTTATGGGCTTGTTGTTTTCATAGAGCCCACCATCACGCAATTCCAATTTTATAAAACCAAGTCCTCCTGAGGTACCTGAATTGGGTTTCATGGCAAGAGTCTTCTTTCTATTTAAAAGATTCCATAAGAAATTCTCGTCTTTCGGTATGTCTGTCGGACAATCCATTAAATACGTAAATCTCCCACCACAAAGGTCGTTCTCCACATACACATAATACTCAGGCATTGTTTCCTCGCAGCCATTACTGTTGAGAACATATTTCAAAGTTGTTTTATCAAGCCATTTCAAAAAATGATTATTCATGGGATGAAGCATGAAATATTGAAAGTCTGGAACATAGTCTTTGTAATTATCCTCTGACAAGCCGTACAACTCAATGCGTCCAGGATAGAAACCACGTTCTATAGCCCAACGTTTTTTCTCTTTATCTAAGACAGGGAAGGCTGCTTCGTCATCCTTGAGTTTTTTGACAAACATTCCAGCCCATCGATAATCCATACCTAAATTGCGAACCTTCTCTAAGAGTGCATCATAATTAGTCATAATCGTTTTCTTTTAAAGAATTTATATATTACTATTTCCAATTTTAATTATTTCCTCTAAAACCTATTGGCGAACCAATACTGTCTTCTGAGGAATTGATTCCTTTACGCAGAAAGACATTCTTGACTGTCATTAATATGATTTTTACGTCTAAAAGGAAAGATATATGATCAACATACCAAACATCATATTCAAATTTTTTAGTCCAAGTTATCGTATTTCGACCATTCACTTGAGCCCAACCTGTTATACCAGGTCTGACTTCATGGCGGCGAGCCTGTTCTGTACTATAAAGGGATAGATAACCTGGCATAAGTGGTCTTGGCCCTATAAGAGACATATCACCTTTCAGTACATTGAACAACTGTGGCAACTCATCAAGCGAAAAAGAACGTAAAATCTTACCTATCTCTGTTACGCGCTTATCTGCTGGAAGAGGGTTACCATCAGGACCTTTTTCATCCGTCATGGTTTTAAACTTTATGACCCTAAAAATCTTGGCATCTTTACCAGGCCTCTCATGATAGAAAAAAGCCCCCGCCCCTTTATTTGCGAAATGAAGCCATATAGTTACAACAATAAGTATCGGGCTGATACATATCAGCACAATGAGCGATATCCAAAAATCAAGAAATCGTTTAAAAAAATGTTTATACATATTATCTAACATTAATTTTCTATTTCCACACAAACATCTGATGAAAGAACAGACAAAGGTTTAAGACAAGTTGCCAAAGCGCCCCCTGATGGTAATGACATATTAACTATGTAAGCAGTAAGTTGCTATAGTTTTAACTTGCCACAACTTTAGCCACATGAAATAAATGGGAGCCCAAAGCGTATCATAAGAATAATGTGTAAATAGGCTTAAATTATGAGAACAGATTTTTACAAATGTTCCTATTTTTCCTTTTACGTTGATTTCTCTTGCTTTGTAGTGGCCAAAATTTCCTCCTTCTATTATATGCTTCAGTATATACCTACCCTCTTTCTCGTCAGGTTCCCACAGCATCCATTTGCGTGGCATCCCCAATGCCTCTCGCATCACCCACATCAGGCCCTTCACAAACTTCTCCATACCGAACTCACGTACCGCTTCGACATATTCTTGAACCACGAACCCTTCACCATGAACCGTGCGAAGCACAAAATAGTAATCTACAATCTGCCTTAATCCCACACCTTCATACAGGAAATGGCGATATATATGCAACAGGATATAGAACACATTGAATTCAATCGTTGGAGTAACTATTTCACCACCTTGAACCTTGAACTTTAAACCATGAATCGCATCTTGATGCTTCTTAAACCACTTCTGAAGTTTCTTGTTCTTCCAAAGATTCAGCAGTACTTCCGGCCTAACGTGCATCTCCACCTCTGTATCATCCCAAAGATTTGGACGTATATGCTTATATACGAACAATTTTTCAGTATTCCCCTGTGCTTTAGCAAATGCCATAGCTTTTTCAAGACCACAGTCCACATAGACATCAATATCGCCACTTTGACGTAATGATTTTAATTCTTTATCGTAAAGGCATGCTATTCCCTGACCTTTCAGTATTGTCCCTTGCAAACCATAATCAGATAGTCTCTTCAGTAAATCAACACAACGTTCATCCATAATCCGATTACACTGTTGTTTTTCTTTTTGTCATAAAACGACATCAAAGAGAAATGCCCCTCGTATGTCACCTCATGACAATCGTAGTGTATATGTTTGAGAGAACCGTTCGCTCCTACGTCTATCCCCCACTTTTCTTTCAATACCTGTAGCGAATGTTCAAAGTCTTTAGCACCACAATAGTAATCAATATCCCCTGCTTGGCGTAAAGAAGGCTGTATATAATATGAAGCAACCACCTGCCCTTTCACTACTACATAGTCAATACCAAGCCCATTCAGCAACTCAACAAGATCACGAAGTCCTTTGTTAACCAGTTCGTTCTGGGCAGCCAGCTGTCCTACTACACCGATGGCTTCATAGTAGCTATCCTAAGGCATCTTCACTTTGTTGCGTATCAATGCCTCTGCCACCAGCCCTGCCACTGCCTGCTTGTCTGCCATGCCCAAAAGGCTGGAAACCTGCTTTTCAGACAGTTGCGTAGGCGGTTCCTCAGCTGTGTGCCACAAGGCATCACGCAGTAGTGGGAAGAATGCTATCATAGAAGTCATACAGGCATTGGCGCACAAAGCCCTGCTCAAACCTGTCTGCTATCATCTGCCGGGCATTACCAGCCATCCGTTCCCGTTCATCCTTGTCACGGACCATCTTCAACATGGCATCAAATAGAGCATCAGCATCTTTAGAGGGCACAATCACCCCATTTATTCCCTGCTGAATGATCTCTCGTGAACCATTGATATCCGTCACTATCGAAGGTAACCCCATGGCTCCTGCTTCCAAAACGGTATTAGGGAACCCTTCCCGGTAACTGGATGAAATATAACAATCAGCTGCTGAATAATAAGCCAGTAACTCATCACCATATATTCGGCCTAAAGCTTCTATTGCCTCACACTGTTTAATTGCCATTCGGGTCTTATCAGAGATAGGGTCTAATTCATCCTCTGCCCCCCCTACAAGCCAAAGCTTAGTTTGAGGACATTGTTTATGAAGTCTGACAAAGGCATCTACAAGTTCGTTAATACCTTTGTCTCGTACTATTCTACCTACAAACAAAAAAACAAAACAATCATGTGATTTCAGTGCCTTTTGTTCAACGATTTTCAAGACCTCTTGTCTGCGTGAAAAACGCACCATATCAACCCCTCTCACATTACCATATCCCAATACTTTTAATGGTTTCTTAGTAATCCCGTTATTGAGCAAGTCGTTCTTTACCCCTTCACCTTCAGGTATGACGTGCGTAGCGCAAGCACAGGTCAACCAGTCAGTAAACATAAGGATTCTCCGCTTGATGCCTGTCGATGTGGGCCATACCAATCCTGTGAACGTATGTACTCGAACAGGAACCCCTGTCAGCCATCCCGCCACCATACAGAGCATTCCTGCTTTTGGGGTCATAGAATGAACCATCGTCGGACGTTCCTTGCGGAATACCTTTATCATACGCCAAAGCGAAACAAAATCATTTTTCAGTGATATATGTCTCTGCATAGGCACCGCAACGCTGCGGACACCATAGGTTTCACATATCTCATCCATCTGCTCACCAGGAGATGAAACGAGCACCACTTCATATTTTTCTTTTAGATCTGGCAATATCCCTCTTACAAAGCCCAAAGAACGAGGGGCTGTCGTTGCCCTAATTATTTTATGATTGTTATTCATTTTATTCATAATTCAAATATCATATTATCACTTGATAGTATTCCATATATAGTCTATCCACCGTTTACTGATCGTTTGCTCATTCAATAATTCATACACCTTAGCAGCAATAGTTCCTAATTGATTAGCCAAAGCCTCATTATCTGCAATTTGGCTCATTCTTTGACTCATTCCTTTTACGTCTTTTAAGTCAATAAGATATCCATTCTCTCCATCTTTAATCAAGTCAACAGCACCTGCGACTTTGGTTGATATAACGGGTACTCCCAAGCACATAGCTTCAATTAAAGCATTTGACATTCCTTCTGCAATAGAAGAAAGCACAAACATTTTTGACACCTTTATCTCTTCCCATACATTATCTGATTGACCCATGAATTTTACAACCTTTGACAAACCTCTTTGTTCTACATAATGAATTAATTCTTGCTTTAAAGGTCCTTCGCCAAATATCACAAGTTCATAGGTTGGATGATCTTTAAAAAAAATAGCAAATGAGTCAATTAGCATTCTTTGATTTTTTTGAGGGTGTAATCTCCCAACGGTAATGATTCTTTTACTTTTTTCTTTTAATAATGCAGAGCCTACTTCTTCTCTGTTCATCATTACCGGATTATATATGACTGTTGCTTTCTCCCCAAGTTTTCCTTTATAGCATTTTTTGCTATAATCGGTCTGAGTTAAAATTCCATATGACCATCTATATGTGAAATCTCTTAATTTCTCCATTATCTTACCACCTGGCACATAATGTGGATCATTTCTTTCACAAACTACCACTTTTATCTGTAAACCTACTGTTGCAAGCTGTACAAGCATATTAAATGGTGTTAGAAACGATAAAACCAAATCTGGTTTTTCTTTCTTGACAATCTTCCTAAATGCCAAAATTTCTCGATACCTATTATTATATCCCGAGTAGTCCGGAAGGGAAATAAGGCGTACACGAGGGTCAATTTTATAAAACATATTACCCTTTAGCCACATTAAATAAATAATTTCGTCAAAATTATCAGCAAATGAATGCGACAGAATTGACAAAACTCTTTCTGCCCCCCCATGACCAAGGGTGGCACACGATATTAATAGCTTACTCATTTTCTAAAGCTTTTTTAGCTCGATTGCGTTGTTGCTGTTTGAGGAATAAAAAATTACATTAGCTCCTTAATATTGTTGATCGTAAGCCAATTGTAAGTTTATCCAAGAACCAATTAATGCGTCATCTTCTTCACTATCGAACTTCTCGAAGCCACTTCCATCATAGAAAGTCATTTCACCAAAATAAAGTGTCCCGTTGATAACATACCAATCTACACGACAATGGGGCATACCTTTCGTTAGCATTTCACTGTATTCAATCATCTGATCAAAGCATTCTGGACGTGGAGTTTCCTTTTCTGAAGAATCAAAAAAAGAACTTCCCTGCGTGATTGTTGTTTTCCGCCATTCGCGATCATAAAAGTCTTGTGTATGTTTTGAAGTAAATCTATTCTGATGCAGTTCTATAAGTTTTACTACACCATCGAAACACATCACTTTATAATCATTCAAGGCCTTGCCATCACCATTTGACATAAATTTCTCAGCCAATATCCTGGGAGGAACATCTTTGTATGGCCATTCTCTGGATACAATATAATAATTCGACTTTAAGCTTCTTGCCAGTCCATCTCTAATCTTTTCTTGATCTATTTTTGATTTATCCTTGCAAATACACATTCCGCCACCCGAATTATGATTACATTTCAACACAAACGATTTTGGTAATTTTTCAAAATCTATGTCATTTGCATTATCCCATACCCCTATAGTTGGAATAATATGTTCTTCACCTATTATTTTAGATATGTATTCCTTAACTTTTATTTTATCTACGAGGGTTGTATATAGAGGGTTGTGATCATGAACCTTTAACCACTGTAATTTTTCATTATACGTCTTGGGATTGTTCCAATCCATACAATACCCCATTTCTGCCCACCATCTCATAGCAAGATATTTTTGGTCATTTGACCAGTGTAAGGCATTTCGTTTTAAAAAATAACCTATAATAGCTCGTGGGCCTTTTATTCCTCTAAAAATTTTTTCTTTTTCCATTGAACAATTTCTTTTATTTCATTTTTTCCTATTATATACCCTAATAGCAGAGTCAACACCACATGATCTACATCACAATAGCACATCGACATCAGTGATGTAATAAATGATGCCACCAGTATTAAAATGAGCATATGCTTGGCATCTGTTTCGAACGTTTTGTTGTTTAAAATACTTATAAATTGTAGATAGTATAACACGTAAATCATAATTCCTAGCAGACCTGCTGTTGATAGTAACTCCAACCAATCATTGTGAGCATAGTTACCTGCAAAGCCAACTGAAGAACAAAAACCAAAACCGAAGAGTAGATTCATTATGCTATCAGAATTAAACCAAGCACTCCATATTTTGGAATATATAGTATCACGACCATTTGTAAATCCGTCCTTTGTAAGTTCAAATCGTTCTAGGAACAAACTGTTATTCTCTAATATATTCCCAAGAAGGTAATACCCAACAACGACAATAACTACCAGACTAATAACAGCTACTATCACATTTTTAACGCCAGGTTTTAAATACATTATTTTTGCATAATATAGAGCAGATAAACAAAAGACAAGAACTGCCCCCCTCTTAACGGTTGATAATATCAAGAACAATAACAACAAAAGTATAGGTATAGATATATATTTCTTTTTTACAAAAATCAGATAAGGAACCAATGATACAAACAAATAACCAATATTCAGGGTTCTATTCGTATTATAAGTTTCTAATGCTGTCGTCATGTCATGTACAAAACGAAAAACTGATGCAATCACCATCAAATAAAAGAAATACAGCATATCATTATCATCCAGTTTCTTTGTCTTGGCCATCCAATATGTAGTATAAAAAACACCTAAATTAAGAAAAATGTTTGCGTAAAACCCAAATGTATTAGTATGGCCTATCGTTTGTCCAAAAATTTCCTTATCACTTACAAGAAAATATAATGTATTAAGTATTAAAAGAAGGGTAATGCCACTAATAAGTGGTTTATTAATATGATGAATACTGTAACAAGCCCCCAATATAATATAAATTGCTATGATCACAAGAGCTACTCTTGCTACCATACTTACCAGTCCGAGAGATATAAACACCAACACTGATATAAAGAAAATATACTTAGGAATTGTTTTCATCCCAGTACTCTTTTTACCGAATCTTTGATAATACCAAGTCCTTCAAGCAATACATCATCTTCTATTGTCAATGCAGGCATCAGCTTAAGGACACTATCATGACGACCTGCGAGCTCAATAATTAGTCCTTTATCAAAACAAGCATGGCTACAATCCAAGGCTTTCTTAGCATCAATCTTCATGAAGTCGATACCCCATATCAAACCAATACCGCGATATGAGAGGCGAGGGTCTAACGATAGCATTTCGTTCTTCATAAAGTCATCAATGATCTTTGCCTTACGTTGTACCTCCTCGCCAATATGATGTTCATTGAAATACTCAATACCAGCTTTGCCACCAACAAATGAGAGTTGGTTACCACGGAAGGTACCATTATGCTCCGCTGGTCGGAAAATATCAAGTTCTGGTTTCATTAAAAGAAGAGCCATAGGCATACCAAACCCACTAATTGATTTGGAGAGAACCACCATGTCAGGAACGATACCTGCACGTTCAAAAGAGAAAAAATATCCAGTACGACCGTTTCCAACCTGGATGTCATCAACTACCAAAAGGATATCATACTCATCACAGATAGCTCGCAATTCCCTAAGAAATTCAACGCTTGAGACATTAATACCACCCTCAGCTTGAGTAGTCTCCACAAAAATGGCTGCTGGCATTGCAACACCCGAGTGATCGTCTTCCAATGTATGACGAATATATTCAATTGAATCCACTCGTTTATTCTCATACGGGACAAAAGTTACATTATTCAAAGGCACACCAGCACCTTCGCGACTAGTCTGGTCTGTAGTCATAGCGAGACTACCTAGCGACATTCCATGGAAAGCACCTGAGAAAGCAAATACATTAGTACGTTTCTTATTCTTTCTTGCCAATTTTAATGCTGCCTCAATTGCATTAGTTCCCGTAGGCCCACAACACATCACTTTGTAGTTAAGATTTCTTGGCTCGAGAATTTGCTTTTCCATTGTTTCTAAGAAAGCAGCTTTTGCCTCTGTATAAAGGTCAAGAGCGTTAATAATCGTGTCATCAGCCAAATAATCCATAATAGCTTTTTTAATATATGGATTATTGTGTCCATAGTTCATTGAACCCGCCACATCAAGAAAATCGATATAGCGTGTACCATCTTTGGTAAACAATTCGCTGTTACGTGCCTTTGAAAACTCCACAGGAAACTTACGACAATAAGAACGAACCTGTGACTCTACTTCTGAAAATATCGATGAATACTTTTCCATAAATGATAATATTATAATTCTTTCTATTTTATAAGTAAACTATTTGCCATTATTATATTAGGGACTGTCGTAAAATATTAAGAAAGTTTATAACTAATTGATTTGTAATGTGATAGAAATTTTGTACCTTTGTAGAGGATAAGAAAAATCCCCCCG
>Ga0326511_10003053_pt1 | contig 13510 bp, 4 predicted proteins | sample 0_2496_0518_D_FD_203701 | JGI IMG/M metagenome (GOLD analysis project Ga0326511, IMG submission 203701) | Bovine rumen microbial communities from UC Davis, California, United States - 0_2496_0518 | ecosystem: Host-associated > Mammals > Digestive system > Stomach > Rumen | place: USA: California... | reverse complement strand
GCAATATCTATCTGAAATTCTTCTTTTACTGGCAACTGCAATCCGCTTTCGTCTGCAATTACAAGATAGTAGTCGTCATGATTATCATATTTTTGCGAACGTAGGATAAATTTGCAGCGGAATCCTCTTTCCTCTGGATTATTACTGGTGCGATCCGCAATTACCTTTTGCGTATCACTCACCTTTTGCCCGGTTGCATCCACCATATATAACAGATACGTTACTGCTTCGCGGTTTTCTCCAACTGCTTCGGTCTGGAAGAAATTCAGCGAGAAAATCAAATTTGTTATTTTTCTGTTAGGTGCAATCAGGCTCAGCGTTACCGGCTTGGTATCATACTTACCTTTGTTCTTCTGGTACGTTTTGGAAGAATTACGCAGGTACTGATATTCGATAACGGGAATTACCATCTCCTGCAGGCTGATACCGCCATGTACGAAATTAAGTCCGCCGCCTTTTTTCTTTATGCGGACGTTTTCTCTTGGCGCCCATGCTTCATATCCCGCATCACTGCCAATAAATTTCACAGGAAGCAAATAGTTCGGTGCTGCCCCGTTCCGTGTAATCAGATAACGGCGGTCAATCTCCACATCCAAACTGCTGGGCGTAGTCTTATCCACTTTGCCGTCTTCGGAAAGTGGACTGTAAGTGTACAGGAAACCATGATCAGACGTAATATAAACATGTGTACCACCAAATTCATTCACGATAATACGAACCATATTTTTTATTTCGGCAATCGCGTCATCACAGGCAGGGAACACCGCACTGTCAGAAGTGTGGCTTGCCTCATCCACCTTATCATGGTAAATATAAATGACTTCCATACCTTTGACCATCGCCTGGCGTTCCGCCCGTTTCATGCCGATGATGCTATCGTATTTTAATACGACGCTTGCTGGATTGGCTGTCCTTAACACCTTTTCTCTGTTTCCCGAATCTGTTGACTGCCCGTCTGCCAGTATTCCAAGCACACCGTTGGTGCGTTCAGCAAGGCTCAACGTCTCATGCGGCAAAAGCGCAGCCATGCCAAACTTTGTAACCGTGGGGAACATTGCTTCCGCGCTGTTTAACGTTACCTTGCTTTGGGTTTCCCGCCGCAGCTGTTCTGCTAAATCTGCTGCTACTTCATAACGGAATGCATCGGAAATAATTACAAAAACACGGTTATCACTGTGTGCTACTTTATAACGGTAGAAATTTTCCTGTTGCGGCACATCCATAATATGACCGTATTTTTTCAGATCTTCCGCTGCCGCATCGGACCAGTTCTCACCCAACAAACCGAGGAACCAGTGGGCATACAGTCCTTCGACCTTCTCTTCCACATGTTTGAACAAATCATCCAACATTGGATGAGATATGGTAAGGCATTTCTGGAAGCAAAGATGGAAACGCCGATAGTACGTATCCATTTTATAATAATCCGTTGTGTATTCTTCCCAAATCTTTTGGGGTTCTACCGTATGGAAACCAATAGAATGTTTCAGGAAAAACTCCTGCATATTGGCAACCTGAAGCAATCCTTCATAATAACCGGAAACCTTTTCATACCAGACCATGGTGCGCCGTTTATCTACCATAGCCTTGATGGTTTCTGTTTCAATAATCTGGTTACCGATTTCCTTCATCAGAATTGCAAGAATGCATTCGTTGATGCACGGAAACAATTCCGTATTCTGAAGCTCTGCTACCGAAAGATTGGAGAAACGTTGCGGAAGCCGCGCTTCTTCTTCAACATACCTGGCAATCTCATATAACAAACTATTATCGTCGCTATGGAGCCACTCTGAAATGAAATCATAACAATATGCCTGATGTGGAATGGAAATAAAAGAATCCAATCCTGCAAGATGATCCGGATGCATAGTCCGGGTTGCAGCCGTAAGCAACATATGGACTGCTAACCGGCTTAGGCTTACATCGTCGCCTTCGTTATAACCGGTTGCCTGTAAAATCATTACCCAGAAAGGTTTGTCCGCACCATAATTTACAAAGTTTTGGTAGATGCTGTTTGTATTCAAATCAAGTCCCGCACACAATACGGATTTTATGATATGTGCCGGTTGTATATCGTTATTCCCGCACAGCGCAGACATAACAGCCAAATGCATATGCGGCGCAGTAGCGATATTCTTGCTCAACTTCTTTACAGCATCACGGCGGTCTTTTGCACGGAAGAACTTTCCATAATTTTTGACCTGGTTACGGATGATCGGCGTCATCGGCAATCCCATTTCATCCATCCAGATAGAATTCAGGTCTGCCCGGAATTCTTCGCTGTACAGCTGAACATTAATGAGCCAGTTGTCGTCGTCCTTCATGAACGGACGCGGATCATACACCAGATAATCTGACTCTGTATCGTCTTCGCAAAGAAGTTTTTTTACAGCAAACGTATTACTGCCGGTTAGTTTTGCAACCTTGATATCACCGAAATCCATATCATCCAGCAAATGCGCAAATTCACGGTTCTCGTCATACCAAAAAATGATACGGCGTTTATAGAATTCCGGTAACGGCAAAGCAAACCGCCGTTTCAGATCCTGCACAATTCTTTCGGCATCCATACGATTAATCTCCTAACACGTCTATTTAATCTTTGCCAATACATCCTGGAATTTAGCATAATTGACTTTTACGCCATCGTCCAAATCAATCTTAATCATCTGGTCTGCCAGATGGTGAATCTTTTCTTCATAAATCCGAAGCTCTTCATCCTGCTCCTGTACAGTTTTCAGTTTTTTGGAAAGCTTCACCCGCTCACTAGTACTAGCAGCATTATCAATACGGCTCTGTAAATCTGCTATGACTGTACGATAACGGCTCTGTTGCTCATGAACATAGTCTGTGCGGATACGCGCAATTGTATCCGGCTTATAACGATGCATATACACTAAGCACTTGAAACCATTCTTCTTCCCGGAATCAAAGAGCCAATAGATAGGACGTTTCTGATAAACTTTAAGATGATTAGCGTAAAAGCCGTTAATAAAGTAATTTCGGATTATTTCACGGGAAGTACCACTGCCACCAAGGGCATCTGCAATGAATTTAAGATTTTCTTCTAACGTCTCCTTGCCATATACTACTTCAATAAATTTTACGAAACGGCTAACGATATCATCATTAAAATATTCATCATCACAAATGGGAATAATTGCATCGTCGTCAACATGGAATTTCAAAAAATTAAACTCCCATTCACCTCCGGCGAAAACAATTCCTGGTTTGTCAAGTGAATACCTTCCAAACATGCAACCAACGGCATATGAAACTAAACTTTGAATATCACGTTGTAAATCAGATTTACGAACAGTAACATCTTTATCCTCAACATCAGGCTTGAATTCATCCTGCAAGCCGAAAATATTAAGAAAAATTCGATTAAGTTCTTCTTCATTCTTTTTTAAAATGTTAAAACGTTTATCACTCTGCTGTTTCCAAAATTCAAAGCAATTGGCCAATCTTGAAATGAATCCTTGACGTACCTCTGTATGAGAACTGTTTTCATTTCTTTTATTTTCCACAAACCCCATAGGTATAAGCGGGTGATATCGAAATTCCCATGAAGTTTCAAAGGAATCCCAGTCCTCTTTTGATATTTCAATACATTTCTCAACCAGAGTATTTATAATTTGATCAAAAGGTGTATTGCCAATCCATGGTGTTTTTGCTATTGCGCCCCATTCAAAACCGATAGTAGGAGCTGTCACATTTAACAATTCTTCGGAATAACGACTATTAAGCAATCCAAGCAACTTTTTTTCATTGTTAAAATCATTTATATAGATAAGAGGGCCTTTATGATCGCATATACAACCTTTTGGTACAATACGGAAGCCCGTTTTTGTACTGGAAATTACAGTCCACGTCAACCCCGGCTTCATAAAATAGTTACTATCGCCCAACATTGCTCGCGGAAAATTTTTTAATTCTTCACCATCATTTTCCCAGTTCAAAACAATATCAATGTTACCATACCACTTCCTAAAATCCCCCCCTTTAGGGCATGGAATCCACTTGTTCGGGTACATCATTTTTGAAAAATCAATTTCAAACCATTTTCGCATAAAACGTTCGTTATCTCCAGTGGAAATCCTCGTTTTTTGAGAACAAACAGTCTGTATTGATGGAAAAGCGAACGTATTAAACATAGCTTGGCTAACCCAATAAGCAACTGGTTCACCTGGTATCTTAGCGAAATTATTTTGAATAGCTGTGAAACGATAATTACAATTATTACTGTTTATAGCTTCCAAAGCTTTTGGTTCCTGATTTTCCGACCCTCGAAAATCTGATAACTTAATGCCATCAAAAGGCATATTCACTAAATAATTTCTCAAAGAAAAGGCAGCAACCGGAACACAAGCAGATTCAAATGCGTTATATTCTAATTGAACTAATGAAGAAATTGTCATTTTCGAGAAAACAAATCTTCTCATACTTTCATAAGTTTTTATAAACATCCACACATACGGTGTTAAAAAGCCCATTTGCCCAAAATCAAAACACATTTTGTGACATCTTTTTACAAAAGCAGAAAAAAGATCTGATCTCAACTCGGCATAATAATTTGCGACATAGTCTTTCAACCCATTTGGCATATATTTATTTGACATATAAGGCGGATTTACAACTACCACATGATATTTTTGCGATAAAGACTCGCCCACATTAATAATATCTTGCAATCTATTACAAACAGTGACTATTTCATCATTATCTAATTGCAGTTGAGTAACCTGTTTATTAGGTTTAGCAAAACTGCGCAATAAATCCCAATTACATGAAGTAATTTCGATTAAACTACCAAATATATTAGCATCCAGCATTTCACTTACTAATCTATTAATTTGTTCTATAGCATTATTCCTTTCACATTCTGACAAAGGACACTCCATATTTCTTATTAATGACAGCCTTATACCATTACTCTCTTGAATTACATGTACATGAGGTTGGATTTTACGTAAAAAGAATCTTCTATCGTATTGACGCGCCTTCATCATAACGGTAAAGTAAGAAAGCTGAGCAGCTCGTTCATCTATGTCAAGACCCCATAAATTAAACTTAACAATACTTATAACTGCTTCGTTTAATGTGTAACCGCACTCTCCATAGATTTGAATTAATGTATCAAACAACACACAGAGAATATGTCCCGATCCCATGCACGGATCTATGCAACGTAATTCTTCTGGTTTTAAGTGTGAATATTTTAAACGTACACTTTCCGGCAACAGTTTTTCGTTAATCTTACATTCCGTTAAATAATACTTACATTTTAATCTTAATTTGCTATTTGGATGTCCTTCAATCCACAAACGACCTAAACTATTCTCAACCATAAAATGAACTATCCAATCCGGAGTAAAAAGCTGCGTTACAAAAGGAATATCTGCATCATGATATTGTTTCCTTGTATTAATTCTATCATCTTTTGGCTCTGCAATATAATACTGATACAGCCACCCAATAATCTGTACCTGATCCGTCCAGTCTTCTTCCGGAATCATGGAAATCATCTGTTCCACAACACTGCCTTTGCGGAGCAGATTATCGGGGAACAGTAATTCCGTATAATCAGAAATATGCTGGAACATTCCCGGTAAAATATCAGACAAAGCATTGCACTGTGAAATAATTAAATATTTAAACAAGCCGGCATCATCATTGGCAGTTTTGAACTCATAAATCTTTTGCATATCAAGGCCATCCATCTCCAGATTGATGGCTTCGGTTATGATCTGCGGTTTGAAATTGTTTTCATCATCCGTAAAAACACGGACATGGGAAGGCAGATATCCGTTAACCTCCATGAATCGAAGCGCAGAAAAACGATTGAACCAGGTGTAGGCAACTTCTTCCATTACCTGTTCATAGCCTTTTTCTTTTATCTTTTCAATCAGTGCCCTGCGCTGATTTTTTTCTTCTTGTGACAGGATTCGACCGTGTACGCTTACCGCATCGGCATCGCCGAACCCTTCTGCAGTAATCTCATATAATGCAGCGCGCTGGCTCACACGGGCAATCAGTTCACGTCTGGCCCAGATTGCATATTTTTTAATCGCGTTCTTATCCATTAAGGTCGTTCTCCTTATTTCAGTTGAATACCGTCACATTTCTTTAACAATTGCTTTAATTGTTCACGGATTTTTTCTACATAGTCGTTAATATCGGCTTCGCTTTCCAGTCGTTTAGCCGGGAAAATAATTTGCCTGTTATATGTTTTGTAAACTTTTTTCGGTTGTGCTGGAATTATATCAGTTCCATTGCCAGACTCTTTAACCGTGTGAGCCGGTACTTTTTGTTTTGGAGGCGCATTCAACGAATCAAGAATACTTACTGAGTTATCTCTATACACCAGCATTTGCGGTATAAGGCTGTCAAGTAAAGCAAGATTATTATAATCCTTAATTTGTTGACGCTTTTCTTGATAATAAATGTCTGCGCCTTCAAAGAAAGCTTTAGCTCGAATATCGTCATTTAATGTTTGATGAATTGAAGCAAGGCATTGTGTAAGAATATCTCCAACCTCTTCCCGTTTCTTTTCAAGGAGCCGTTCATGCCCTTCACGGACTGTATTCATAAGCCCATTCAGTTCCGGAACTTTTTTATAATCAAAACCGCCATCCACATAAACCATGAGTCGGACTTTGTTCAGAGCTTCATAGGCTTCCGGTTCCGCAGCCAAATATTCCAGTTCATTTCGCAAATCTTTTTCCATTTGATCGGCTGCATCAAAAATCTGAACCTGATTTTTAAAGAAGCCTTCCACATTCTGCAGGTCTTCCTTGCTGTCAAGCAAGTCATTTTCCAGTTTAAGAATGCGGTCGATCAACGCAATATTATCTTTTTGCTGTGACAGTACGTCTGTAACCAACTTAATGGCCTTCTGAACTTTGTTTCTGTCCGGATATTTACGGTCACAGTTGTATTTGGCATCGAGTTCTTCATAATGTGCCTTTTGTACTTCAAATTTATCAACGATAAACGCTACCAGCCCGTCTTCGTCATCCGGCACATCCATAACGTCGAAATACTCGCGCAACAGATCTTTAACCTGTTTTTTCTTAATTGCGGTAACGACATGCCGTTTGGAAATGCTGGTCTTACCGATTTCCGATTTTTTACGCAGCATATCCGGTAACTTCGGATTGTTAGGCTGTATCGTTGCGCCACCGTATTTGATGGTAACCTTCTGCTGATAAATGAGTAACGCTACAACTGCCGCTATGTCAATTTCACGCCAGCCATAAGGAATCGCCTGATAACGGCTTTGGATATCATTCATTGATGTAGGCAAATTCTGCCGGTCACGCATGAACAAAAATTCTTCCACCTTCGCAGCGGCATCACGGTTAGGTTCGGTTCCCTGTAAAGAAATTACCGTTCCATTCAGAATATCAAGGATATCTTTATCGCTTTCTGCATTCTTATCAATCAAATCCAGCTCGCTGTACACATGGGTAACAAGATATTCCAGCGCCTGGTCGATACGGTTTTTAACATCATTCGCTTTAATGTCTAAGTGCTCGCCATCCACATAGAACTCCGCTTTTTCGATAGCTTTCTGTAATTCTTCCACCGCAACAGCTTCATAACGGGCAGCTTCTTCCTGCTGCACTTTAATGATATCCTGCATGGATTTTGGAAGCTGGGCTACATTCCGTTGCTTCACATACCAGCGGATTTTCATTGCCTTTTCAATGGACTCATAGTAGGCAGTATCAGATAAAACAACAATGGCTTGCCCTTTGGACTCTGTCATCAGGCGCAAATCAGATTTATCTACGGCATCGGTAGCCACAGTTAGGAAGCGTAGCTTCATAGCGCCGGTCAAGCTGCCGCCGTAAACGTTTCCGTCAACGATCTTGTCAAAATCAAAATCGTATTTTCCATATCTGAATTTCTTGGAAGTATATATGTCACCGAATATTTTCTGGGTAATGGTCTCAACGATTCTGCCGGTATCTACATTGGTATTTTTGATCTCCCGCGCGATATCCTGTTCCTCATCTGTAAGGAAATTATAAATTTCGCCGGAACGACCAATGTAGTTCTGATTCAACAGCCTGTTCAGGGATTCCCTAACCTTTTCACGCAGGACAATCTTATCTGTCCGGATGTCATCTGCCATAAGGATAACGATATTATCCAGCTTAGCAGGAATATCCTCAATGTAACGAATCAGATACAGAAGCTTTAACATATCCACGTCCTGTATCTCAATGCCTGCTTGGCTGTCCGCGGCGCGTTCGCAACGCTCAATGACACGACGGATAGAGCTGTCCAGGAAAGTATGGACGGTATCATAGAACCGGAAGAACGGAACCAGTGCATATTCGTCCTGATCCTGAATCTTCTGTGCCGCTTCCTGAAATCCTGAAAGCATGGAGCGTTCGCCGCCGGATAAATGTTTCCCGGAATTGCCATGTTTACGAATTTCAGTAAACACTTTCTGCATGATAATGAACTGGTACGGTACAAACGGGAAGTTTACCGAAAAATCCTGTGCTCCGCTGTATCCTTTAATATCCAAAATAGAATCCGTAAAACTGAAAAGATTGCGAAGTACGGAATCGTTCTGTCCGTATAAGTTTTCCAGCTTTGTTTCTGCTTTCGGTGTTTTCTTTAAAATACGTTTCTGTATTACTTCATCAACAGAAGAGGAGGACAGTGACAGACGGGTTTTGAACCGGGCCATAATACGGGAAAATTCATCTTGGCGGACTTTAATGATTTCGTCTATTGCTTCCTGCCCGGTACAAATAATCCACACTTTGCCGTTGCATTCGCTGCCCAGTTTTTCTGCAAGAGACTGAAGATTCAAGAGCATATCGGTATCTGTTCCGACATACTGCCCTACTTCGTCAATTAAAAACACCAATCGGAAATTATTCGGCTTGCTGCCAACGTAAGCTTTGATATCTTCAATCAACTGTGCAATGGAAAACTCAACCGGCGTTTTATCACTGAACCAACGTTTTGCATCTTCTTCGCTAATATCCAGTACTTCCATCAATGTGGGCACAATAAATTTTCCGTTAAAAGCAAAAGCCTTTCTTTGTTCAATCCAGCGCTTGCCCTTTTTCTTTTCAAAGATGCGGCGGAATTCAGCGGTCTTACCCTGTTGTTCAATATACTGTTCCAACATGGCAACTTTCAGGTTGTCGCCGTAAAATCCCAGATGAGAATAAAACATCTTGGCAAAAACACGTAAGACGGCAGTTTTATCTTTGTTGATGGAACCTTCAATATCAATATTAAAAAGGATGGTCTCTGTCTGGTTTCGTGTGGATTTGTCAATCAACATGAATGTGCCGGGATCATCCTCAAACTTTGGGCGAAACATTTCAACAGTAGGTACGCCGCTGATTATTTTATTTTCAAGAATGTAAGATAACATTTTCAGGAAATGAGATTTACCGGAACCAAAGAAACCGGAAATCCATACACCGATATCATCAGTAGGCTTATCGAAAGCATCGCTATAATAGTCAAAGAAGCTAATGAAATGCTTCTTCAACTCTTTTGTAATTACGTATTCTCTGACTTCCTGCTCAATTACGTCTGCCTTATCCTGATCGACTTTGATTACGCCATTGATGGCACGGTTGATATCTTTGGCAAACATGTCGCGAATCAACATAACGGAAAGCCTCCTCTTACATAATATTAAACGCTCTGTAATAATCGTTGGGTTGCAGTCTGTTAAACAGTTTCAGGTAATGTCCGTCAAATTCTCCGGGATAAAATACCAGAATCGGAATATCAGAAAAATGCGGTTGCAAGGCTTCTAACAATTTATGTACCCGCATGAACGGGAATACATCGCCAACACCGGTGAGCATCAGTACATCACCCTTTTGATGCGGTTCGTACTGTATCTTATCAACAAATTCCCCTTCTCCGATTGCCGTGTGGATCTGTTCCAGTAAATAGGCTCCGCCGTCAGCTTCTTCCATATCCGGTATAGCTTCTGTAATATCCATATCGTCACAGATGGAAAGGAATATTTTATATAAGTTACAGTCAATAAGATTGCAATTCAGCGAAGAATCGTTTGTAATCTGTTTGATAAAATGCTGTACGATCATTTCTTCTGCCGCGTTATAACAGAAGATACGGATATTCACTTCGTTGCTGAGGCCTTTTCCTTCAAGAAATTCTGGTTCTTGAATCAGCTTGCGCAATTTATCCAGCCTTTCTTTGATGTCACTCATGTGCTGTTCCCCCTACGTAAGACAGTTAAACGCTGCCAATGCAATGTTATCGTTATTGCTGCGAATCCCGTTTTCCAAAAGCGTACTGATCAGTACAGGATTAAGGTGGTCAGATGAAATACTGTCCAGATAATCATTTTCCACAAGAATCCTTGCCAATACCTGTTTGATTTTGGTTATCGTGCTATCACTCCAGGAAGCAACCCAGCTATCCTGCTCCTGCAATCTGGCAAAGAACGTGTTCAGATCTATTTTCCCAAATGACATATCAAAATTCCTGTATTTGCTGCCAATAACGGTAATCATAAAGTCCCAAACAAGCCTGTATTGTTTCATCATCGCATAAAGACAAATTTGTTTTGCCACTTCGCTAGGTTGTGTTGCAATAGCAGACTGTAATGATTTATCATTCAGGGCTTCCAATCTGTGGCAGCATACGAGTGCCATTCGTCGAATACTTTTCTCTGTAGGATACTGGAAAAGGTTTTCAGCGACAATCCGGTCTATTACTTCTTCTCTGCTCAATCCTTCTTCGAGCAATTTTGCAGTTATACGGGTTTCATAAAACAAAAACTGCTCACGTGTCAGCACGGCAGAATACGGGCTTGCATCTTTAAGTGTTTTATTTGAATTACGCTTCATTATTGCTTCATTCCTTATCAGTTTTCTCATCATGAACAACAATCCAATTTTTACTTATTATAATACTTTATTATACCATTTTTACATAAAAAATGGTACTCCTAAAGCCACGCAAAGGAATGTCTCTCTAATTTTCGCAGGATTTTTAAGAGCCTTGTCGAATAAAAAAACATAGTAATTACTAATGATAAGGAGAAACAGACCGATGGATTTGATTAATAAACAGGTTGAACATAAAAAGTATGGGACCGGTACAATAACAGGCTTTGATGGCAAAAAGACTATTTATATCAAGTTTCAAAACTTCGAGCAGCCGAAACCTTTCTTATATCCAGACACCTTTAATAATATGATTTTAAGATTTTCGGAACCAACTGCTTCTGAATCTCCTGATGACCCGATCCAAACAAAGGGGGTTGAGTCTTTCTTCAACGATTATAACCGCGCTCTTAACGACCAATATCAGTATATATGTAAAAACGGTAGCAAACGTTACCTTGTTTATGAAGGTCGGCGTGTACAAGGCTATACCAATTATTACGTTTATGTTTTTGAGACTGATGAAGAACTCAGCTTCCCAAACGGAACTGACATAAGAATCTGGAAGGATGATAAAAACTATACAAAAGGTTCAGTGATCGATTGCGATGATAATCTTATCATTTTAAAAAGTGAATTTGATTTAGGCCCTTACGTTAATTTCTTGGAAATATCTACAGAAACATGGTTGATTTATAAGTCTTTAAATGATCGCTTCAGCCAACTTTCATTAAATAAAACGCCAATTGTACAATCTTTGATTTGCGACGGCAAAACACAAATAGATCAAACGAATAATAACATTTCCGTTGGACAGTCTGAAGCAATCCGCATGGCAAATACACAACCAATTACATTTATATGGGGGCCTCCAGGCACAGGTAAAACGACAACGTTAGCACGCATTGCTTTAGAACATATCACCCAAAATCATCGGGTACTTATGCTTTCTCATACGCGTATTGCTGTGGATAATGCTGTATGGAAACTTTATCAACTTAACTCTTCATTACCAGTTGGCAAGATTATCAGGTATGGTGACGCTACACAGGAAGAAATTGTCAATCATCCGTATTTAACTTCATATCAACTTGCTATTCGTAAATTGCCCGACTTGCAGAATGAAATCCTTAAATTGGCAAAAGAAAAGAAATCATTAAGTCGTACCAGTGAACGTTTTGTAAAAGTCAGCAAACGAATAAAGACTTTAAAAGGTTTAATAGCAACAGAAGAAACCAATTGCACAATACACGCTCAATTTATTGCAACAACGGTAGCAAAAGCATCCGTTGATTCTGCCATTTATAAGCAAAAATTCGATGTTGTAATTTTTGATGAAGCAAGTATGGCATATATACCACAGATTATATTCGCTGCTGGCCTGGCCATAAAACACTTTATCTGCATTGGAGACTTTTATCAACTGCCGCCGGTTGTACAGGGCGACTCAAAACTGCTTAGTAAGGACATTTTTGAATACTGCGGTATAGTATCTGCTGTTCACCGAAAATGTAATCATAAATGGCTTTGTCTTTTAAACAAACAATACAGAATGCATCCGGACATAGCCAATTTTACTAGCCGAAATATGTATCACAATCTGTTGATTACGGATCCACAAACAGAAATCGCATGTTCTTCTATCAAAAATCAAGGCCCTATTAATGGCAAAGCACTGGCAATGGTGAATCTTTCTTTCATGATGTCATCCTGTATCATGACAATTGATGATTCGAAAACTAATATCCTCAGTGCACTTATCACCTTCTATTTGGCTTTAGAAGGCGCAGCTAATTATGACGTTGGTATTATAACTCCTTACCGTGCACAATCCCGTTTATTCCACGCAATGGCAACAGATGCACAAAAAGCTATGACTAACCTGCATCCGATAAAATGCGCTACGGTTCATGAGTTTCAGGGTTCTGAAAAAGATATGATCTTTTATGATGCCGTAGAATGCTATTTTTCCAAGTTTCCCGGAAGATTAATTAGCGATACAAAAAACAATTATGCAAATAGGCTATTTAATGTTGCATTAACACGTGCAAAAGGAAAGTTTATTGGTATTACAAATGTTAATTATATGTTAAATGCAAAGCTTAACACTTCATTATTATTTTCTAAGTTCATGGCAGATTATAAATTTGTCGGCCTTGACGGCAACGATATAATCAAGTCAAAAGCTCTGTTGACCAATCCCACAATGAATTTTTATGATGTCAAAAGTGGCAACGAAAAATTCCTTCAAGACATTTTGGCCGCTAAAACAAATGTCAATATAGATATTCCTGGAACCTGCAAAGACACGGCATTCCTGAATGATTTAGCTACTGCGTTGAAAACAGTAATCGCAAATAAAATAAAAGTTACAGTACGTGTTGAAGATAAACTCAAACTCCCTGCTGCACTCTTACCATTTGCAACGGAAACTAAATTTATTTCTAACGCCGTCACAGTCATTGATAAAAGAATCGTTTGGTTTGGTGAACCCGAGTCTGAAGCCAACTTCATTGTGCAAAACAAGCCGTTACAGACAAAATACAGACCAATTATCCGTTTTGAAGGTTCCCGAACAGCTTCTTTAATCTACAGTTTCC